>JADMIO011281656.1_pt1 | contig 43526 bp, 62 predicted proteins | sample 8958161 | NCBI WGS metagenome assembly JADMIO01 (sample SAMN16585339, study PRJNA669376) | soil metagenome | isolation source: Crop rotation soil | place: USA: Cullars Rotation, Alabama | collected 2011
GCCGCGACTTCAAGTCACGTGAATTCCAAGCTTCGGATCCCACTGTGCTGGAAAGGCGCCCAAGGTGGGAGGGGCCGGCCCCCGGGATCGACTTGCGGCCAAAGCGCAGGCTCTAGGTAGGCTGATTCCCAATCAGCCGAGGCAGATCAGCGTGCAGGGTGCATGAACATGCAGCAGGGGCCCTAAAGGTGCATACCTATGCGCTGGGGGCCTTGGTTTATGCGGCTTCGGGGCTATGCAGTTCGGGGGCGATGGCCTTCAGCTCTGTCCTCTGGTCGCCCTGCACGACCTGTACGGCCAAGGCTTTGAGGCCTTCGGGCATGACCAGGCTCACTTTGAGGCCTTCGACACGGCTTGTAGGGCCCCCACGGGCGAAGGAGGCCTTCTCGCTGGTTATTCCAAGGGCTACTAGCAAGTTCTTTACGTCGCCACTGGTATCCATTGGGACATGCTCAAGGCCCGCTGTGACCTTGTCCGCAAGCCTCAGGCTCAGGGCTTCAAGTTTCTCGGCCAACTGAACTGCGGCTGTGGCTACTAGATCCTCTGGGACTTGCTTGCCCTTCACTGGGGAAAGACCTGCCCATTGCCTCAGGGTGGTTCTACTGATCCCTAGGTGCCTTGCGGTGCGGGCTGCGTTCCCGTTGTTGGACCGAAGGACTGCTAGCGCGTGGGCAATCTGCTCGTCGCTGTAGGTCTGCCTTTGGGCTGTGGGCACTAGGGGTTCTTGGGTTCAGGCTCAAGGGTCACTAGGAAATTTCCTTCGTGGTTAAGGATCTCCTCGCACTGCCCGGGCTGAAGGTAGACATCCAGCCACAGGCGATGGCGCCGAGCGAGCCTTGTCCCGTCCTTGGTGGGCTTACAGGGGCTGTCGGCGCTTGGGGGAAGGCAGGCGATGAACTTCATGCTGCCCTCCGGGCACGGCCACGATTGCCGCGGCCAGCCTTTCGGCTGGGTTTGCGCATCTGGGTGACAAACTCACCGGCAAGGTCATCTTGGCTCTTACCTAGGCTCTCGGCCCGGGTGTACTTGCCGATTGCGGATATGCCCACCACTCGATTCAGGGTCCAGATCCACGCTGCGGTCCGAGGATTTATTTCCAGCCGCCCCACGGCGACGATGTAGGCGTTGCGGTCCAAAGAGCCGATCATGTCTACAGCTCGGTGATAGAGCTTCATCAGCCATGAAGCTTCAGCCCGTGACGCGCGATCGGGCTCCGGGCCAAAGGTTGGGATGTACCGACCACCACGCATCTTCCACTCTGGGGTGGACCAGTCCTGAATTGGAAACTCAACACCAGGGGTACCTGTTCGCAGAACCGGCAAGAAATTTCCTCCACAGCAAGGCTAGGAGTGACCACGTTGGCGGGGGCCTGCCACTTATCGCCCTTTTTCCGCTCGTTACGTGGGGAACGCAGGTGGCTCCGACGCGAGGGAAATGTCCTGATGCGCCTAGTCGTCTATTCGGTAGGTTGAACCTCTCAGACCAACTGTCAAGCGGCCTTGCGCCAGAAGGCGTTATAGCGCCGGCCATCTGGTGATGTGGCGTCGAGGGCCGCGGAGTCGTGGCCTAGCAGCTCGGACGTGAACCAAGAGGAGCCACAGTGCAGGCATGTGCCCACGAACCCGATCTGCTTCTGCCATCCAGGCTCACCGGGAGCCCACATGACCCTTCCCCCACAGGCTTTCCTCGAGACAACCTGACCTGTATCCCCTAGGCGACGCTCAGAGGGCCGGCAGTCGGTGAACATGACGGACTCGTGGTCGGTCATGCCCCTGTCTCGACATATTTGGTGAATGACTTGGCAATCGAGATCATGCTGTCGGTTCCGGCTGAAGTCCTCCAGCACATGAGCACAGAAAGAGCAAGGCAAACTGACCGAATCATGGCCGGAGTCATGCAGCCCTCCTTCGCAAATTGGCATTGGCCCGCTCTTGGTCGTTGAACTCGCCGTTCATCTGCCTCCACACCGTCATGACGTGGTGGGTGTGGCCGTGGCGGAAGATCACTTCCTTGGCGTTGATTTCCTTGGGGCCGAACTGCACGAAAGAGGCAACGCCCCGGAGGGTGCCTTCGGGCATAGAGCGCATGGCCACGTCGAGGTCGATAAGGCCGATGAGCATGGTTTCCTTTTCGGCATCTGAAAGGCGAAGTCCCCGAAGGATCTCGGCGTGGGTCTCGCCTATTTTTTCTTCCTGCTGGTTGCGGGCAGGCTTGCCGTAGATGCTTTCGTAGGACTGGCTCGAGGGGCTGGTGACGGACTGGTAGAGCTCGGGGGCCTGCATGAGGAGCATGGCCACTTGGGGCAGGGTGTAGCGATCAGAGGTCGGCTTCTTGCCACCCTTCGAGCGTTTGCCCATAGGGCAATTTTCCCGAGGCCCGTTTCCTTTTGGCAGTCGGCTTTTGAGTGGGTTGCACGAAGGAACAAAGGGCATCGATGGTGGCTCCCGGGGCTATGCGCCGGCGCGATCGCTCAAGGTGCTCGCGCAATGTGCCGACCGCGATGCCCAGCCTCTTGGCCGCCTCCCGATAGGACAGTCCCGCGGCCCGCAGCTCCACTACCTCACGTTCACGGGGGCTCAGGGAAGCGGAGATGAGGTTGGGGGTCATGCGGCCCTCCCGTGGGCATCCGGGTCGTAGATGCCTCTCCAAGTTGCGCCCTTGAAGGCTGTCGACTTGTCGATGCCACGCTCGTCGGCAGCCTTGTAAAGCTCCTGCGCGATCGAGGCACGATCCAGCGGCCCAACGAACTCACGAGCTCGTCGCTTGAGATCAGCAAAGGAAGCCTCGCCCTTGAGCGCAGTGATGTATTCCTCCCACTCAAGCGGCCTGTAGGTGAAATACATATGGCAGCCAGCACAGAGGCACAGGGCGTTATCAAGGCTGAACCGGACTCCGAGGTAGCGCCGGCTGATGATGTGGGCACACTGAAGGCTGTCCGTCTTGCCGCACCGGAAACAGGACCCCGCGGATCTAACTATCAGTGAGAACGTCCGGTCCAAGGCCTCCTTCTTGGGTCCGCCCTTGGCCACAGCCTTGGAACGATGGGTATTCCTTAGCCTCGTCCGCCCACACTCCCTCGAGCAGTTGGTCCAGCGGGCAGATCCCGTGGGGCGGTGGAAGAAGTCCTTGCCGCACTTCTCGCACGCGGACACCTCTCCATAGTCCCGGCGAACCGTCCCGTTGACCTTCTTGCCGAGGACAAAAGCCCTGCCGTCTGGTCCGACGTATACGAGCTGCTTGCCGATCTTCCTCGGGGCGGGCAGCCGATCCGGCGACAGCGGCAGGCCGCGGCGGCGGTTGGCACAGGTGGTATTGCAATATTCCCGTCGCTCGAAGTTGCTCTTTTGCTCGCCCGACCTCAGGGACAAAGCTTTGCCGCAATAGAGACATGCCCGCGGCCCGGTCAGTTTGGGCCGATAGGCTCGCTTCCTCGGGACGGTCACTTGGCTTCCTGCGTATAAGGCAAGTCACCACTCAGCAGCTCGATCAGACGCCTTTCGTGCTTCCCGTAAAGGCCGTGCTTGAAGTAGGTGCGGACGAATCGCGTCGAAAGCCACCCGAGTCCAGCGTCGGGGTCGTCGTCCACGATGGCGATCGTCTTGACCTCTGGGTGGTCATTCAGCCAAGCGCGGATCTCATCGGCCCGTGGCGCACCGTCGATTCGTGGCGTCTTGTCCGTGATCTCTAGTCCCGCGTCCCGAAGCTCCTGAATCCAAGCGTCGTGGTGCCTCCAAGACGACGAGAGCACGATCCTCGCCCCAGTAACCACCAGAACGCGCTTGATGCGCTTCACCGCGGCAGGGTTGAGATCCGTGGCGCGCTTGAGCGGCGCGGTCGTGAACCAGTCCATCGAATTGAGCACGCCGTCCACGTCAAGGAACAGCACGGGCTTTTCTTCCATCAAGTCAGGACAGCCTCGTCCGTCAGATAGCGCCACGATCGGCGCGCCTTGATGCTTTGGACCGCAGACTTTGAGACGCCGAAGCGGGCCATCAGCACCCTCTCGGGCTCGGCGGAAGCCCGAATCTCTCGAACTTGTGACTCGGTGAGCTTCGCCGCGTGGTGCCTAGCGCCCCAGGGATGCAGCCTGTGCGCCACGGCGTGGTCGTGGTTGTGGCGGGGGGTGTCGTACTCAAGGTTCGAAGGTCGGTTGTTCTGCTTATTCGCGTCGATGTGGTTGATCCACGCCCCCTCGGGACGTGGTCCGTGGAACGCCGCAGCCACGATCGTAGCCACGCGCGTCGTGAAGCCGTGATTCTTCTCGGCACTCCAAAGGCGAACAGCCAAATAGCCCAACTTCAGAGGCGACGGCTTCAGGATCTTCCCTGTCCTGTTGTTGCGGACACGCGCCTCCGACGAAACGCTGTAGGTGCTCTCGAACCCAACAACGGGCCGCCAATCCTCGTTCACTGACTATCCTTTTCGCGCATCAGATCGCTTCTTCGGCATCTTGTATCGGTGGCTTGACTTGCCCCAGTGCGTTTCGAGGAGCTGGCAGCGATACGACGTGCGCCCGCGACGAACAAACTCCATGCACTGGCTTGGCGGGAATGAGAGGCGCAGGAGATTCGCCATGCCGTTTAGGTAGGTCGCGAGCTCGTCTGCCTGCTTCCAAGTGAGGGTCAGCCCCGCGATGGTCTTAGTGATCTCAGTCACCGCTCGCCTCCATTCCTGTATGAACGATTCCAGCGAGGCACACATCAGGGTCTTCACACAGGCACCCGTCCTCCTGCATGCACTCACCGACTGACTCAACCGAGCAGCCGCAGACTTTGTCTGGATCGACCAGTTCCTCCTTGAAGGAGACGATGGCGCTCACCCTGTCAGCCACGATCGTCTGATGTCCGGTCAGGAAAGTGAGCGGGGCACCCATCCACAGGAGTTCCGTCGCTCGCAGTCGTCCAACAGCCCCAGCACTCCTTGGTTTCGGGGTCAGCCCCCTTCTCCTTGCCGAGAGCCGCACGAGCAGCGCGGTAGGCAATGGACGACGAACACCAACTACACGGATGATTCGGGGTGTGCGAGAGGTGACGCATTTCGGGGTATGAACCCATCAAGTCGGCCAATCGCAGCGCCTCTCGTAGTGCGGAGACCTCCTGCCTCTGCTCGTTCCACTGCTGAGTGCAAGGGACTGCGATGTTCTTCCAGCGACGCGACTCCTCCTCCGAAGCAGTAAGAGCCGCGTCCATCTCTTGGATCAGCTCTCGATGGAGCAATGACCCTGCTGCGGTGACGATGACCTTCTGCGCTCGCTCGTGGAGGGTGATCATGGCTTTGATGAGTCCGGGTCAGGCAACGTCACAACGCTTCCCGCGTGGAAACACGGCTTGCCCAGCCAGCGATGGGTGATCCCCTCCGCGGTGACCGATGCCAACCGAGAGTCGAACGAATGCCAGATGGCCTTGAAGTCTCCGCAGGTGCAGAGCTGCGCGGCCTTGTGGCACATGCAGTCGCACTTGCCCACCATCCCCTCGTGGTTGGTCATGCGACAGGCGTTGCGGCACTCCTCGTCTAGGTTCACTTCTCCTCCTTGCCTGACGACGCCAGCGACTTCTTGAAGGCGTCCCACTTCTGACACGTCTCGTCGAACGAGTAGCGGGGGAAGAACGCGATCACGCGACCCCCTGGGAGACGGTGGTGGGTTCGGAGTTTCCCCGACGACAGTTGCTCCAAGATCGAGTCCACGAACTCGTCTCGGTTGTTGGCGATCTCGTCCCAGATGTCGTGGTTCAGCTCGATTATCGTGGTGTTACCCACCGCAATTGCACCTCCGAAACGTGTAGACGCGCGGCGCTGGATGCCACACCCTGACGGGCCAGCCGATCCAGTGGAACCAGAACCGATGCCAAGTCACTTCTCTTTCGACGCCTCAGCCGTTCTCGGTCCGAACATGAGCATGTACACGGCGACAACGAACACCACCACGGGGCACAACCCGAAAAAGAACACCGACCACAGGAACTGCCAGAGCGTGTAGTTCATCGGATGTCCAAAGCGGGGATGATCGTGGAGGGACGGAATGTGACGCGGTAGTGGTAGGTGTCCACGGTGCGAGCGTCGGTCTGCTCCACGAAGTACGAGACGTTGTCGGAGAGACCGAGGAAGTGCTTCTTGTATGCAGCGGGTCCGACCTTGCACGTGACGCTCAACTCGCCCGCCTTGTCATGGTTGCCAAGAGAGCAAAGACCCTCGATCACCAGCAGGTAGGTGTCGGTGATGCCGTTGAAGAACACCACCCGACGCTGGACCTCGAACTGGTCCGCCGCGATCGAGAGGTTCTGAGACGCCACATCCGCCTCACGAGCACACGCCGCCGAAAGGATCACCATCGCCAGGGCCGCGCCAATGAAACGCTTCACTTGTCCTCCTTCATTTCGCGGGACTTGTCTGTGTGCTGATAAGGACACGTCATGCGCCCGTTCCCACCGCGTCGTGGCCGAGCTTCACGTCTGGCCCCCAGCACAGGTGACCCGCGCCACGGACCATGCAGCCGACGCTCCCGTACTCGGGGCACTTCTCGCTGCTCCTGGCCCCCACGCCGACGTAGGCGGGCTCGCGCCGCGTGAAGGCCCACGCGAGCCTCCGCCAGAACGGGAGATCACGGAGGTTCGTGTAGAACGTCCAGTTCTCCCGCGACAACTCCTCAAAAGCAGCGACCTGTGGGCGAATCACCAGCAACTCGGCGGCCATGCTGTTCGCCTCATCCGTCGAAGCGCCCTTGAACGTCTCGCGCGTGACCATCTCGCGGAGTCGGTGAATTGGTACCGCGCTCATTCCTTCTCCTCCGTGCTTCGCTTACTAGTCGTGCTGTCCGAACCATCCGCCAGCCGAGCCTCCAACATGCCGATACGACGCTGGCCGACTTCGACCATGTACTCGGACTCCTGAACGTCCCAGTCGTAGAGACGAACGTGCTCGCCAATGAGCGTGTGCCAGAGCCATCGCAGCCAGCGGCAGGACGCCTCGTGGCGCTCTCCACGGCCCTGAGCGCACCATCGACACTCAAGACCCATGAGGTTCAGGCGAAGGTGCTGCCGCTTGTCGCAGCAGCTTCGGGTGAACGACTGACTAATCGGGCTCATCTCATCATTCACGCTTCGCCTTCCTTGCTGTCCGTTTGACGTTCTCCGTCGCATGGAAAGACCCCGTAGCAGTGGTCGTAGTCAAGGCCGATGTGCGCCACTCTCTCAACGTGCCACGCCTCTCCGCTCGCCTCCGAGACGAGGATCGGCTGATCGTGGTGAGTGCATCGGTCGAACTCGGCATGGCGAAGCCAGAGGTTGCCAGCGCCCTCAAGGGGCCAGTGGGTGATCGACAGGCCGACGCAGCGATAGTCGTGGTCCGAGTTGAGTCGGATGTTGCCCCGCCGATCGCGGAACACCCCAGGGGTCACGCAGTCGTACTCGAACTGGTCTCCCGCATCCCAGATGGTTTGTGCCCTACGGCTCATCTGATTCACTGTCATTCGTTTGGCTCAAGCACGAAGCACGCGATGTGCCGACCCGTTCCGTTGCCTGGGGTGCCGTCCTCGGTTGCCAGCCACTTCACGTCCCCGAGGTTGCGGACCTCTGCCCCAGCCTTGAGGAGCATCAGGATCCACTTGTCGATCGGGTATACGAGGACGACGCGCTTTCCCTGCTGCTGCTCCGCGATGGCCTTCCGTGCCCACGCTGTCGCGCCCTTCTTCTTGCCCTGGTGGACGATGGCCCCGAACGGCGGATTGACGTAATTGGACTTGCCCCACGGCATCGTCAGCCCGTCGAACTCCTCGGGCTTCGGGAAAGGGCAGGGATCGAAGTCGAATGAGAACTCCGCGTCCAGCTCGGCCAAAAGCTCGGGCGGGGTCAGCCAGTAGTGCTTCCCGTCCTCGCCGTTGCCCTTGTGGAACTTGTTGTCCGACGGGGCGAGACGACGGCGCTTAGTCAGCGGAGCAGGATCCTGCTTCTCGAACACCTTGGCAGCAGTCATGCCGACACCGCTAGGTACTTCTTGAGGCACGACCCACAGGCGTCGAGTCGGCGGGCCTTGAGGAAAGCGGCGACCTCGGACTCGTCGAGCTCGGGGGCGATGCCGCGAACGCCCTCCGCGCGACGGACCGCGTAACAACCTGCTTCGTGGACGGCTCCGTAGCCCTTGACGAGGAACACGGTCATGCCGCAACCGCCAAAGGGGTGGCCGGCCCATTGCCGGGTCCGACGGGGTGATGGCACCACCTGCACGGGCAAGCCACACCAGGCTTATGGCCAACGAAGCAGACGCATCCAGGCTTCTCCTGACGCATCCGCGTCCACTGGAACTGCTCGAGAGTGCGATTTCCCTTGGAGCTGTTGCAGGACACGCAGGCGGGAACGATGTTGTCGGCATCGTCTGACCCGCCACGGGATCTGGGGATTACATGGTCGAAGCAGTCAGCCGGCGCCCCGCAGTAGACACAGGACAGCGGAACCCACTTGCCGTCCCGGGAAATGCCGCATACGAGTCGTCGTCTGCGTCTAGGTGGGTCGGCTGATTCGCGTTCGGACAGTTGCCCGCCGTCCGTCTGCGTTGCTGAAATTTGTTCGGAAACGCGAGTGGTGGGGCTTGAAACTGTTTCGGCTGATCTACAGTCAGCGGAGCTCACCACCTGCTCGATCTGCCCAAGAATGCTCAGTGATTCTACAGGTTCCGTCCGAGTCGGCTCGGCTGATGTCCTTTTACTGGTGGCTGATTTCTCTCCGGCTAACTCGGACGTTCTCATCTAGACCGCCTTCCTCATGTTGCGCCGGTACGAAGTGAGAGGCGATGGCCGGCGCTGGATCTCCTCAAAGGGCATCTCGTCGATGTACACAGCGGGTACTTTGGAGCCTCGGGACCATCCGCCTTCCTGTGTGAGAAGCGCCTGGGAAGCTCCGTCACGGGCCATGAGGGTGGCCCACTGGTGACGGAGCTTGTGGGCTCCGAAGCCCTTGATCCCCATCTTCTCGAGGCGGTCCCCGATGTCTCCAAACATCTTCCCCCACCCCATGTACGTGAAGGGCTCACCGTGTGAGTTGAGGAACAGCGGTCCGTCCTTGTCCGGTCGATCAGAAGCGATGTAGTCGTGGATCGCCGCCGCTGCGCCTTCATCCATGCGGACCTTGCGCTCGGCCTGACTCTTGCTGGTGTCCCAGCGGACGTAGGCCCAAGACTCGTGAAGAGGCTTGACGATGTGCGTGTCTGCGATTGCGAGCTGGCGAATCTCGTTGGAGCGCATGCCCGAACCCATCGCAAGAAGAACGAGCGCCTTGTCGCGCTTCCGAGTCCGGTTGGGAAGATCCTCGAGAGCCATGAGGACTCGCTTGAGCTCGGCGTCCGTGAAAGCGTGCCGGCGTCCGTTGAACTTCGGTACGCCGAGCGTGTCCAGGCGGTGCTCGGCAGTGTGCTTCCTCGTATAGAGCCACCTCGAGAACGACTTCGACACGGATGCGATGAGGCGTGCATTGGACGGCGAGGTCTTGCGCTTGTCGCTCACGAACTTGGCTACCGATGTCTCGACGAGTCCAGCAAGGGTCGGATGGCCAATCCCAGAGTCGAGTTCACGGAGGGCCTTTCGGTAGCAGGCGATCGTGCGCGGTGAACGGTTGGTTTCGATAGCGACGAGGAAGTCGTCGATGTATACGACTAGGCGCGTCTCTGGCGTCCTAGCCACGTCCGTATCCCAGTTGGAAAAGTGCGAGTCCATCTCTCTCCCATCGAGACAGACGGGCGGCGGGCTTGTTCATGATGCCACCGTGAAGGCTCCCGACCCCCGATTCAAGGCCCCCAACTCGGTAGTCAGAGCAGCCATGAGCCGTTTCGACAAGGCTGGCGGGCATCGAAATTCTTGTGGTCAGACAAGCAGGATTCTCAAACTGATACCCGGTCACGCCCGCCACCTCCTAGCCGAATCCGGAATGTTCGCCTCGAGGAATGAGCCGAGAACTAGGCCGACCACGAGAGCCAGAAGCACCTTCACCTGCATGACCACGCCTTCGCCCTACCCGTCGAGAAGGCCCACGCAGCGAGACGGCTTTGCGCTTCGGGATCTGTCAGGTCCGCGAGGGTGTACCCAAGGCCACTGAGGCGGGAGTAGCCCACGAAGGTGTGGGCCTGCATTTGCATCAGGCCAAGGGACATTCCCCCGTCACCGATGGCGTTCACGTCCAACTTGGACTCGCACATGGCCACTCGGAGAAGCCACTTCGGGTCTACCCCGAACTCCATGCCGGCCAAAGTGAGCAAGGTTTCTGGGTCGGTGGCGGTGCTTTGGGTTGTGGGGTTGCGGTGTGATGTGGAGATGGTGGGTACGGGGCCCGATGGGGACTTAGATGCCACGGGCGGGCACTCGGAGTCACACCAACTGCCTGCACCCGTACCCACCTCAGGAGCCGTCGACAACAGGCCGATCGTCGACGGCCCTGAGCTGAGCACGGGGATACCGATGAAGATTGCGGCGGCGAGGGACAGGCCCATGAGGATGTTCATGCAGCGTCCTTGTCGATCGGCTGGAAAACTTTCGGCCCGAGCTTCTTGATCGCCGGCACGAACGACTTGGGGTGGAGCGTTCCGTCGAGGCAGACGTAGGACTTTCCCGCCTTGCCTGGGTCGAAAAACGACTGCTTGCAGTTCGGGCACCAAGTCAACTTCATGAAGCTCTCCCGAGGATCACGGCGAGAACGTCTGGGGCGATTGGGTCTTGCTCGCCGGCTTCTTCGAGGAAGGCCTTGTGCGAGGCAAGATCCAGCGATGTGAGGTACTGGCTGGCCCATTCCTCGAAGTAGCCTGGGAATCGCTTCGTGCCAGCGAACTCCACGGCTGCCGCGAGAAGGGTGTCGAACTCCCAGCGACCACCATCGAGCAGGCGCATGGACTGGCCGATGAGCGCGCCCACGGGGAGTGGCGGGAGATCGAGGGCGATACGGCGGTCGCAGTAGGCCTTGGCGATCTGGGAGGCCTTGAGTCCCCACAGCTCGCGCATCTCCTCGCGCGTCTTTCCCTTGCGAGGCCGACGCGCCGCAGCGCGGCGGACTTTACCCAACCCATCCCTACCCATACCCAACCCATCCCTACCCATGGACGAATCTTTCGCGAGAGATTCCGGAGTCATTCCCGAACCTCTCGCGGGGCTTTTGGGAACTTGCTCGGAGTCGGGTGGGAAGGCTTCTGGTATCGCTCCCACCGACTGAAGGACAGGTACTCGACGCCCTCGTGGGCGTACATCTGGACGTTCCGGACCTTCTCCACGATTCCGTCGCGCCACTTCTTGACGAGCCTCGGCGTCACGTCGGAGTCGTTCGGGTACAAGGCACCCTGAAGCGATGCGGCACTAGCCGCCAGTCGGCCCTCGTCGTCAGCGATCGTGATGAGGCCAACGAACATCAGGCGCTCGTCCCGAGTCATCTTGGCCACTGCGGCGTCAGCCCACATCGAAGGGTCCACGAACCGTTTCCTAGCCACCTACGCCGCAACCCAAGAGAGCTGCTTCGGTGACGGATCACACACGGCGCACTTCCGGTCACCCTCGTGGACGAGGGCGTAGTGCTTGTGGGCTCCACGCCCGTGGTTCTGCCACGTCCTGTCGATGTGCCAGTGCTCCTTGATGAGGTTGCTCACGTCGTTGCGTCCATTGCCAAGTGCCTCGGGGTAGAGGTCACTGAGGCTGCACAGCTCCAGATGGGTGCGAAGGGCCTGAATCACTCGGGCCTTGCGATCGTTCATGCGGCCCTCCTGTAGGCCTCGACCCGTGTGGCCTGACGGTTCTCAACCTGGCACCTTGGGCAGAGGGCATTCGTAAGGTGCCGCCCCTTGAGGATGTGGACCTCCGTGGAGCACATGGCGCATCTCACCGGCCAGTTGGCCCTGCGCTCGCGCCTTGCGTACATGGACCTCTTGGCACGAAGCAGGAGGGCGTAGGCCGGATCTGACTCCACCCGGCGACGGATGTAGAAGGCCGACAGCTTCTGACGACGCTTCTTCACGCACTTGCGGCAGAAGACCGCATTCACGGACCTGAGTTCGCGGCCCCCACAGTGGTCGCAGGTGATGACCTTTCGGGGAAGGGGTGTTCCCTTCGGGCGTGGCACTATGCCGCCTCCTTCCACTTGTGCCACCGTTCCAAGTCACGGCCATCAGGCGTGGCCATGTGGAACGGGGCCTTGCGAGGCGGCAGGCCGGCATGGACCCATGAGCCACGAGACACATGGAGCACCACGCCGCACCTACCGCACTTGACCTCTGGCTCAGTCACTTAGGCAGGGATCTCGTCAGGATCGAAGGTCGGAGCTGCGACCGTGGGATCGATGCCATCGTCGTCCATGAACACCTGACAGATGTGCATGTCGACATTGCCCCGCGCGGTCTTGCGCTTCTCCTTGCCCTTATAGACGACCTTCACCTTGGCCCCGATGGGGACGGCCTGCATCGCCATGTTCAGGGAGGTGAAGCCATAGATCCCCTGCTCCCCGATGGTGTAAACGTGCTGCTCGCCGTACTGGGTCTCGAAAGTGCGGGCTCCCTTGTAGACGCCCTCGATCTCGGTGCCCACCTTGGTCTTGATGTCGAGCGCGTTGCCGATGGTCACTTCCTTGTACGCCACGCTTCCTCCTCTATTTCGCCGGTCTGTCGATGTGCTGACGATCGCGTCGAACCTGTTCCCTGATTCGTTTGCAGGAGCGACAGGATCTGTATGGACCACTAGGACCGATGGCCATGTGCGTGTTCTTCTCATCAAACGGATGACCCGACTTGCACACATCCCTCGCGGCGAGGGCGTTGTTGGTCCGCGTATCACCGCGCGAGATGTTCTCTTGGTGCGTCACGGGCTCCAAGTGAGATGGGCGCACGCAGCTTGTGTTCCGGCACAAGTGGTCGAGCTCAAGTCCGTCGGGGATAGGCCCGCGGATCATCTCGTAGACGACTCGGTGCGCCATGCGAATTGATGCTCGAACCCCACTAGCTTGGGCAGATCGAATCTGTCCGTAGCCAAGGTGGTTGCTCGCTGCCTTCCAGCGCCAGCAGCCATCACCGGCCTCGAACTTGTCGAGAACTCGATCCTCGATCGGCTCGTAGTGAGGCCTCATCCGCCTGATTCCATTCGGATTTCGTCCATGCGTTTCTGGGCCGCCTTTTCGGACATCGCCTTGTTGAACTGGCGAAGCATTGGAAGCCACCCTGAGATCAGCAGCGAGCAGACTGACTCCACATCTGCGAGAAGGCGCATCGAGTCGGCCCCAGTAAGCGACGGTTGATGCAGGGTGACGTTGCGCTCCCACTCGGAGCCCTTCACGCCATCGTTTCCACTGACCTTGATTGCGACGGAGGGGAGCTGCAACTACTTGAGCCTCATGTGGAAGTGCTCCGGTCGGGTCGGGTTTTTGTGGATGACCCCGCAGAAGCACTTCTTCATTCAGGCTTCCAGTCGGGGCAGGAGCAGATCGGGACATTCACCGGCCCAAGTGCTGTGCGCTCCGAGATGGAGCCCATGTGAAGGCACACAAGGCCCCCGCTGATGCTCCTGACATGAGCGCCCCGAGTTCCCTTGCACCGGCAGACGAGCTCAGGGGCAATGGACACGGGAGTGATCCGCACGTCGTAGGAGGCAAGGACCGAAGCGGACCCAGGGTTTCTAAGACTCCACATGCTCACGCCGCCACCTCGACACGATGGCTTTCCTCGTGGTCAGCGATTTTGGAAGGGGCGCAGATGAAGCAGTGGACCATGAAGGACTGCCCACAGCCCCCACAGGTCATCGAGTACGAAAGCGCCGGCTGGGACTTGTGGTTCTCGAGCCCGATCTGGACACAGAGGGCGCAGGAAAGGTCTAGGGGGGCGTGCTCCGAGCATCCGCCTGTACGTCCATTCCACGAGCACCCACAGGGCCTTGCGTCATCCCCTACCCCATCGAGCACGGTGCAGTACCCAAAGTCACCACCGATGGAGTCGTGGTCGGCGGCGATGTCGTCGCACCGACCACAGATCCTCATGGCGAAGTACTTGATTGGACTCTCGGCAATGAAGCCTCGGATTCCCAAGGTGACGCTGCCGCTTCCTTTCGGCAACGCCACCTTGGGCTCGAGGGTGGGAGTAGAGAAGGTCAAAGGAGGCTCCTTCCAAGCAGCCCTGCGATTCCCACAAGGCAGACAAGGGCTACGAGCTGAGAGGCCTTGTCGAGGTTCACTGGTCCTTCTCCTTCGGATTGGCAAGGACCATCACCACCGTGAACACGACGAGCAGGACGCAAAGGCCGAGGATGTCGGACCATGCCGTGGGGGCGAGGGGGTAGTCGAGTGGGTAGAGGTGGATCACGCTGCCTCCTGATCGCGGACCCAACGGACAGCCCTTTGGAGGGCGAATCGGATGGCCTCGGTCGTGTTGGAGCCGAAGCCGGCGCTCTTGATCTCCTCGAGCGCCTTGCGGTCCTGATTCGTGAACCGGACGGTGGTGATTACCGTTTTTTGGGGGCTGGACTTACCTTGTCTCACGTTGTATGGTCTACCAGACAAGCCGAACCGATGCAAGTATCAATCTCAGGTTTGGACGGTTAGAGGAACACGGAAGTGACCATCATCGCGGCCCAGCACGTACCGGTCCACCCGAGCCTCCTAGGGGCGCGGAGCGGGCTGCTTGGTCAGAATCGCCTCCCTATGGCTACAGAGAGCGTTGGAGACCGCCTGAGGCGTGCTAGGCGGTCCAAGGGCTGGTCCCAGGAGAAGCTGGCTGAGGCGTCAGGGGTCAACCGGAGCTACATCGGTGATCTCGAGGCCAACTCGGACCGGAGGCCGTCCGAGCCGGACAACCTTCGAGCCCTCGCCACGGCCCTTGAGGTTCCCCTTAGATTCTTGGCCGAGCCTCTGGGTTGGTACACGGAGGAGGCCCCGCCGCCCGACGACTGGAAGTCTGCAATCAAGGCCGACAAGAGGCTTGACGACAGCACCGCCGAGGCGCTTATCAAGATCATCGAGGTCGCGGTCGAGCGCCGGCAGTCCTAACTACCCGTTCGGGTAGTCGCCCCCTGCACCCCCACTGACACCACATCTAGGCTGTATGCCCGTATTCCTGAATTGTGCGGAAAATACATTGACCTAGAACGCTCGTTCTACTAGACCTTGCCAATCTTGGATGTGGGAGCGCGAGATGGCTGAACTGGTGTCCCTTCCGGCTGGGGTAGTGGCTGTGGCGGCGATCGTCGGGGACATGGTCGTGAGGATGGTTTCCGAAAGCCTTCCCCCCGACCAGCAACGGAACGCCGAGCTACTGCTTAGACAGCGGATGCCAGAGGCCGTGGTCGTGCTTTCAGAGGAAATGTCGGGGTAAAGGGAAACGGGCGAACCAGCCGAAGCCAGCTCGCCCGTTCATCTGCTCCGGTGACGACCCCTAGAGCAACCCTCTCGAAAAGGATCTAAATCGTAGACCGCCCCATTCGACGATGTGGAATACGAAAAAGGTACTAATAACGCGCGCCCCCGGGGAGACTCGAACTCCCGACCTCACCTTTTCGAGAGGGTTGCTCTATCCACTGAGCTACGGGGGCGAGTCGTCAACCCCTTTGACCCAGCCTCTAGAACCCTTCGAATCGGACCCGATGACTACCCCGATCCGGTTGTCGCAAGGGCCACGCGCGGCACGAGGATACCTCCATGAACGCCAGAAAGCCCCCGCCACCCTTGGCTAGAAGGTGACGGGGGAATCCTGACGGAAGAAGGGGAGAAGGCTACTTGGGGTCGTTCACGACCTCATCACGAGTGGCCCCGAACAGGGACTTGGACACGGCGAGAAGGGCGGTGACGACGATCATCGAGAGCCCGACGTAGGGGGTCGCGCCCGAGGGGATACCGAACTGGGTCGGGGCCACAAGGACCGCGGTCGCGGCGATGTGATAGGCCGCGAGCAGGGCCACGATGGTCTTGCCTGTGTTCACTTGGTTCTCCTTGTAGCCCGTATGCGGGCTAGTCGTAGTGGGCGCTCGAGGCGATAGATGAAGGCGTGCAGGTCGTTGCCGAGGCCGTGGTCGAAGATGTGCAGAAGCTCGTGGACGACCGCCCGTTCGGCTTGGGCGTCGGAGCGGATGTGGAACTTGTCGAAGCGGATATGGCTCATGCGCCGGCCAGACCGTTTGACCGTGTAGTCGTTACGCGCGATCGGGATCTCGTGGTCGATGGGCTGGTCGGTGAGCTCCCAGGTGATATGCCATCGCCCCAGCCCTAGAAGCCGGACCCAGCGAGTGAGGTGTCGGTCGATTGCACGTTCAGGACTGAACGGGCGCAAAGGACTTGCAGCCGCAGAAATTGCACACGCCCGCCTCTTCGACGTGATGGGCCCATTCCTCGGGGTGCTTACAGGTGGGCTTACAGTTCGCACACTTCATCGACGTTTCCTTGGCTTGTCGTCTGGGTCGCGGCGCAGCTCGATGCACTCCTCGCAGGCCTCGATGGGCTTCTCGTCCTCATTCAGAACCTTGCGGGTAGGGCGCTGCCGACCGCAGTAAGCGCACTTGTTCAATCGTCGTGCTCCGAGCCGGGATAGTCGCCGTGACGTGGCTCGTAATACTTCCAGTCCTGCCGCACGTTCCATACCTTCATGTCGCGGTCGAACTCGACCTCGAGAAGAAGGCCCCCAATCGTCGGCATCTTGCCGAGGGATCGGAGGAAGCGGTCCTGTGCCTTGAAGCACGGAAGGCTCCACGCGAACAGACCTTGATACCGCCCGAGGTAGAGGTCCGTGTGCCAGTGGCCGAAGAAGGCGAGGTGTGTTTGGGCCCGCTCCTCGACGCTCATCTGCTCGACGAGGCGCTGAGGCTTGTAGGACTTGCCGTAGGCGCCGCCGCCCTTCGATCCGTGGGCGACGTAGATCCGCAGCTTCCCGATCTCGACCCACGCGGAGTAGTAGCCGAGGAACGACAAGTCGTCCCTCTTGGCCGCGAGCAATTCACCAGAGGTCACGCCCACGTTCTCGAACGTCCATGAGTCGTGGTTGCCGTCCACGAAGTAGGTCTTGCCGTTCGCGGACTTGGGGTAGAGGTTCGCTGCCGCTTTGAGCTGGGCGTCGAGGCCGATAGCCCACTGCTCGTAGACCGCATCCCGATGTACGTGGTGTCCCTCGAGCATGTCGCCGGCATGGACGAAGGCCTGTGCGCCGCGGTCGTCGCAGTAGCGATAGAAGTCCTTGATGGATGAGGTCTGGGAGAAGCGGCTTCCAATGTGGGTGTCGGAGATGAGGCCGATCTTTAGGGTCCCACCCGGCTTGACCCTCAAGTCCAGCTTCGCGTTCGCACGTTCCTTCGGTGGATTCTTGGTGATCCGGTATCCCTTGTCTTCAAGGGCAGCGATGAGGAGGCGGTCGTCGTCTACTGCTGAGGGCATCGGCACTCACCTTTGAGGTGGCGGGCGATGGTGCCGTACTCGGCCACGAATCCCTGCGCTTTCATGATCCGGGCTATCTGCTTGTATTCGCCGCCGTTGCGCCGAAGGGCCACGAGGAGGGGAATGGCCTTGGGGTTGCGCCCGAAGTAGCAATCCGGCCCCTGCTTGCCTCTTGGGTGAGCCTCTAGAAGCGCGAGCGCCTTCTTGTCGATTGAACTCACGTCAGGCCTTGGCCGCCGCCGCGATCTTGTCGATCCTTGCCACCGCGCTTTCGGCCTCTGCCTTGATGGCCGGCACCTGAACCGCAAGACCGTTGATGACTTCCTTGATCGCCTCGAAGGTATTCCGTACGTCCTTGACGTACGCCTGTGCGTCTGGGTCGTCCTTGAATGCCAAATCAGCCTCCAACAGTTTCTCGATGGCTTCGCGGTTGATGGCCCCGGGGTCGCTGCGGTTCCCAGGTGAAAGCTCCGAATGACTGACCAGGGGAAGTGGCCCGCGCCTTGCCCTGATGTCCTTGATGAGGTCGGCAGTCATCCGCAGCCGGTCCTCTGGAAGCAGTTGGCCCGAGAAGCCTTCGATCTCGATCCCGATGCTTTCGTCGTTGGGGTTGATCCCAGTCCAATAGGGGGTTGTGGGGGTGCCAACGATGCTGCCGGCGTGCCATGCGGCGTAGTCCTCTGGGACGAGTGCATAGGTGTCATCCCGAACGAGGTAATGGGCTGACACGTTGCCGGTGGTGGTGAGCCAGGTTCGGGAGTCGTAGCCCTCTGTGGTGTGAAGGACGATGTACCGGACCGGCGCAAGGCGGCCTGAAAAGAAGCGCGAAGGGAGGAAGATCATTTGATGAGTCCCACGAACTTGGAGGCTTGGGCGAGGGCGTCTGCCGCGATCACACAGATCAGGCCAATGAGCCACTTCTTGTAGCGCTCGACGGCCTCGCTCGATGCCTTGTCCGTTTCGAGCGTCCCCACCCTGAGGGTCAAGGCTGCGAGGTCAGCCTGATCGGCCTTGCGGACAAAGCCCTGCTTGATTTCCTTGATGTCGTTCTTGAGGTCAAGGAACAGCTCTTTGACGGTGAAGCGGATCACCTGCTCATCTGGGTCAGTCATCAAGTTTCCTGGTACACGGTGATGACAGAGCCGATGTCGATGTTTCCTGAATCGACTCCGAAGGTCAGAGAGGTGATGGCGGCGGTGTTGCGCCACGCGCCGGTGTAGACGTTGGTTCCAAGGTTTCCCGAGGAGGTGCCGATCTTCCGGTTAGATACCGCCGAGGCGTTCTTGTTGAAGATGGCCCCGCGGTAGTTGGCGATGGCGACGGTTCCTGAGCCAGACAGCCCAGCCGCATCACTCGCCGCTGGTACCTGCCCAACGATCAGCCTGCTGGCGCCAAATGTCTCGGCGGCAGTTGCGGAGCTGGCCTGTCCATTGAGGGTCTGGTAATCGTAGTTCGAGCCAGAGTCCCCGTTGAACCTGACCCAGATGTTGTCTGCCACGGCGGCGGCGGCAGACCTGGCATCCCATACGACTCGGAGATTGGTGAAGCCTGCGATGGGTGAGAACACGATTGAGGCCACCGAGGAGATGACGGTGGTGGTCCCGAGCTTCACCACGGCCCCCGAGGCTGGAGTGAGCCACGTCGGGACACTCGACTGAACCGTGAGGACCTGAGCATCGGTGCCGATCGCAAGTCGCGCTGCGACACCTGCGGACACGCTGTATTGGATGTCCCCCACGTTGGTGAGGGGCATGACAAGGTTTCCGTTCTCTCGGAACTGCCAGCCTGAAGCAAGGTTCAGGGTCGAGGCATTGAGTCGCATGGCCTCTGACTGATTGATCGACCACCCAAGGATCTTGGAGCCGATGCGGTACTGGCCCGACGACTTCTCCGACTCGTAGGTGAAGGCTGGCGTTGAAGGTGTGCCGTCCCCGGCAAACACCTTTCCGTCAGAGGACAGTGCCCCTTGCACCGTTCCGGCATTGTTCTTGATCTGCACAAGCTCGGTACCCGCTGCTGGGTCCGAGGAGGGCTGGAAGATCAGGGAGCCAGTGTTGTTGTAAATGAGGGTGATGGATTCTCCCGATCCGGAGACCCCCTTGAGAAGTGAGTAGAACTGGTTGGCGTCGGTCGTGACGATTCGGTTGCCGGCAGTTACCTGAGCAAGAGCCATGGGCTAACTCCAATACGCCGCGTTGTTATCGGTTCCGGTCGACCAAATGGCGGTCTGGTCAAAGACCTGATTCGCATCGTTCCAGCGGTTGATGCCGAGGCCCGACCGCCACTCAAGAAGTTGGATTGGGGCAGAGATCACTTCATCCGGCCCACCGTCATCGAGTGGCTGGGCTCGGCCAAGAGACTCGACGAACACCGTCCAATCGCGGTTGTCCATGTCCGTGTAGGACACGGGGGCTTGCGAGGCTCTGGCGGACTCGAGCGACACCAACTGGTCGAGGCCCTGCCGAGGAATCCCAGGGAGGGCGTTCCGAGCGCAGATCAGGGTGAATTCCCAGAGCTGCTTGCGATCGAACCGGAGCTTGTAGTGGCGCGAAAAGGGCAGGACTCGCGGCGTGGTGGTGCCGTCCCCGACCAACTTCACATGAAGGGCCATACGCCGACCCGTGGTCGACGATGGGAAGAACAGGGTGGAGATCCCCGATGACACCACTCGTCCGAGGGTCGTGTCGTTCCCTCCGTCGAGGGAGTACGACACGTCGATGTATCGGGTCGTTCCGTTGACCCCGTCCACGTTGATTTTCACGGCGAGGTAGGCCTTGCTCACGTCGTCGTAGGTGTCTGCCTCGACCGGGAGGTAGATGTCTCCGGTCATTGCGTACTCGTACCCCGAATCCACGTAGGGGTTCAGGGCGTTGGACGGCAGGAGGAAGTACTTGATGGTCGAGCCTTCGGAGTAGAACAGCCTCGGGTTTCCGCTTGCAGGCTGGAAGCGCCCGAGGGCCGTGGTCGAGGTCTGGGAAGTCAGGGCAACCTGGTGCCAGCCCTGACCAACCGTGGGGTTGTAGTCGTAGGCCACGATGTAGTAGTTCCCCGATACCGCGGCCATGATTCCCCAAAGGAAATCCACATCGGGCCACAGATCGAGGATCGGACCGCGAACCTCGTTCGAAGATTCACGGCTGATACCCGGGGCCAGTGCCTCCGCGCTGCGGGTCGGCTTTCCTTCGGTCTGAATGGCGTCGGAGGTGTACTGCCAGATCGCAGGCCCCACTGGAAGAAAGAGCATCCCCCGCGACGGCTTGCCCCCACGACAGTTGCTCGCGCTCAGGCGATAGGCAATCTCAGGGATTCGGTTCGATACCTTTGTGCCGTCGTACTCGAACAGCCCCTCCGGCTTCCCAACAAGGGGATTGCCGTTGTAGTCGGTGATGAGGGTTGCGACGTTCTGGACCGTCCCGATGGACACTGCCGATGACCAAGTGGTGAAGTCCGTCGAGGATGAGAGTTGATTACCCGAGAACACACGCCAGAGCGTGTTTCCGACGAGGGCGAACAACTGCGCCTTGTAGCTTGACGCCGGCTGATCCCACACCCCGCCCGTCGAGAGTCGCCAGTAGTCAACGTTGGCCCCAGCACCCACAACGAGGTATGAGCCATAGACCGCAGCGCAGCCCTTGACGGCAGCCGAGGAGGCACCCATGTCCTTCGACACATCCCACTCGCCAGTGCTCTCGTTGAAGACGTGGACGTACCGGGCTCCGATCGCATAGAAGCTGCCGTTGAACTCGACGAACTGGACCTTTGGCTCGGCATTCCCGTTGAAGTCGCTGGTCGAGAGCTTTGGCCCGAGGATGAGCTGTCCGCGGAATCGGGCGTCTACGTTCTGGGAGTAGTGGTACCGACCCTTGTCCGCGTCGTCGCGGATCTCCCCCAGCCCGAAGCCAAGGTGCCACGTCAGGAAGCGAGCGGCAGTCTCGTACTTGTACGACCTCTGACCGGCTCCAAGGTCCGACATGATCTGCTGGGCAAGAGGCTCTACTTCCTTGACGACGTAGTCAGAGACTCGGTACTTGTTTCCGTCGAGCGCCACCCTCCCGGATGAGCCGGTCTTGGGGGTAGTCACCTAGTACCCTCCCGAGACGACGCGGAAGGACGTGCGGCGAAGGGGGCGCTGCGGCTGCTCCTTCGCAAGCTGGCGACGGAGCTGGTCGGCCCGAGCCTCATTGCGAGCCAGCTCCTCGAAGGCAGCCTTGCGGGTCACGTCACTTGTTCGTGTCGCCTCGATCCGCCAGAGCTCGGCGGTGGCCTGGGTGTAGAGCCATTCCAGTTCGGGAAGGTCGAGGTGGATGATGTCCGTGGGCGAGGACACGTTGGCGATCGGGCCGTCGAACACGAACCGGATGAGCCTGTTCGTTTCGGGGTTGAACTTGAGCTGAAGGGTCTTCTTGCTCGTCCCCGAGCTGGCGTCCCAACCTTCGATGATTTCGTACAGGTCCGTGGAGAGTTTCTGGAATGGCCAGTCCGTCTGGTTCGGCTGCGTGTAGGCCTGGTATTCGATGCCTACGAGTCCCCGATCCCACATCATCGGAGAGGCCGGAAGGTCGTACTGAAGCCGGTCCATCGTGGCCGTCATCACGGCCCGAACCTTCTCCCTGAAGTCGGGGGCCCCGACATTGAGGGATCGGTTGATGGCCGTGTAGATGTCCTGTGGGGCGAAGCGGCGGTGGAGCTCGAACGTATCCCCAGAGGCCACCGCCGCCGTCGCCGCCGTGTAGAGGTTCAGAGTTGCCGTGGCAGAGGTGAACGTCTGCACTCGACGCAGGAGGTTGTTGTTCGTCCCACTCGTGAAGAGGACGTGGGTCTCGTCCCAATAGCCATCGGCGTGCCAAAGCTCGTTGGTGTCGATGGCCGTGGTGGAGGTGCCGCCCGTTGCGGTTCCTGCAAGGAACTCTTGGGCGCGGCGTGAAACCTCGGCCCGAGCGGTAGCAAGGGTTACGGACATGGATGCCTCCTACGCGAGAAGAGAGAGGTAACGCTGGGCCGTGACGTTCCAGTCGTACTGGGCTGCAAGTGCGCGTCCGGCATAGGACATTGCCCGCCAGCGCGCGGGGTTCGCCAGAAGGTCGTCGACAGACTCGTACCAACTGCTCAGGTCAATAGGCCTTGGGAGGATCGTCGCGGCGTCCGCCCACAGTTCAGACATGGAGTCGGCATCGGAGATGACGCAGGGTGTTCCTGCCGCCATTGCCTCGAGGACCGCCATCGAGAAGAAGTCGCTCGGCCTTCTTGGGTCTAGCGGGTAGATGAGCGCCTTGGCTTGCTTTTGGAGGGCGATGAGGTCGTCCCTCTCGTACTCCGTGGTTTGGAATCCCGGGACTGGCTTGTAGGCGTGACGGAAGTCAAACGCCCCTCCGATGACACCCGCCATCGGGCATCGGTCTGGGGAGGAGGTGCAGATGACTCGGCGTGGGAGCCGAGGAAGTTGGGTCGCATATTCCGAGAGATCCACGCCCCCACCGACCGAAGAACTGCCCGGATGCCCCATGAGCCTTGCGTGGTGCTGGGAAAGGAAGATGAGAGAGTCGAAGTCAGTGTGCGGAGGCGGATCAGATCGGCAGGCGACAAGGGCACTGCGGTGGGCTCGGTCACGACGATCGAAGTCGTCAGCGCAGTAGAGCCGGTCGAAGTCTTGGCTGGGGGCGTCTTGGCTGATCCAGCGGACACCCCACTTGGATACATCTCGGTCGGTCTTGTACGGGAGCCGGACCGTGACTTCGTGGCCCGCCTTGGCTTGGGCGATGGCGTTGTAGACGACAATCCGTTCCGAGCCTCCGATCTGCTTTGCGGTGTGCCAGTTACCCCAATACGACTCGAGGTATCCGGTAGACCATCCGATCCTCACGCAGCTTCTGCCAATGGCTCTGCGATGAGGTCGAGCCACTGGTCCGCGATTCGGCCCCAGGTCTGCTGCCTTGCCCAGATGCGCCCGAAGATCGGGGCACTGGGGTCGAATCCCTCGGCGTAGCCGTGGTCCCTCATGTACTCCTGCTCGTCCTCGGGGCGGTCCCAGAAGGCGTAGAGCTGATGGAGCCCTTCGTCATAGACGGGAGGACGAAAGAAGGCCCCGCCCATGTTGGTCTCGCGCAGCGCGCCCCAGTCGGCGGTGATCGGGAAGCATCCTGCGGCAAGGGCCTCGACCACTGAAATGCAGTAGGTCTCCATGAAGGGGCTGCCGTCGGGAGTGACCGATGGGTAGAACAGCACGTCCGCCTTCAGGTACTCCTCGGCCAGTCGGTCCTGATTGACTCGACCGTGGAGTGTGACCCCCGGCTGCTTGGCCAGTTCTTCAATCTCAGCGATGAAGTTGGGGTTGCGCTGGCGGGCCATGTCGAAGCCGTAAAACACTTCGAGCGTGGCGTCGGGGTACTTGTCCTTGATCTGGGGGAACAGACGAAGCACCTGATCGAGCCCGCGATCGGGGGACTGGGCGTAGATCATCCGGTGGGGGATGCGGGCCACGTCCTTGTCGAACCGCTCGGGGTCGATGCCGTTCCCCGACACGACGATGTTGGCCGTGGGGTAGAGGGTCTGCATGAACTCCTGATGCCACTTGGACAGGGCGATGAGGGTCACACCCTCAAGGTGCTCGGGGGGGATCTGTCCGGCATGCACGTCGTGGCACCAGATGAATCGGTGCTGGGCCAGTCCCTTCATCTGTGGGATGACCCCAAGGGTTCGCCACGAGACGAACATTTCGCAGGGCTGCGGTCGGAAGTCCTCGACCCGTGAGTAGCGGACCCCGCCCCACACGCCCTCGCACTCGGCATAGACCGTGACCCGCTTGCCTCTCTTGGCAAGCTCCTCTGCCACGCGGATCACGGCAGTCTCCGACCCGCCAACCCCACCCTTCCAGATGGAATCTGGGGTCCACTCCTGCTTGGTATTGGGGCACCAGATCGTTACCGGAGCCCCAGTGATTGCCCTGCGGGGGTGGTACTCGGCAACGAGGTTGGCCTGCTCGCCGGCAAAGCGACCTACCCGATGGATCTCGGTCAGAGCCCCACGGCCAATGAGAAGGCGGGTCAGGTCGCGCTGGCTCCACGCCCTGACGTGGCCGTGGTTGATGACCTGAGGTCCGTCATAGGCGCCATCGGGAGTGGAGATCATGACGATCGGCGCCATGCGCTCGCACAGAGACAGCAGGGCCTCGGGGTCGGCTACGTGCTCGATGAGCTCGAGGGCAAGGACCGCATCGAACGGCCCAAGGGCCTCGACCTGCGGTGTGATCTCGCCCGGGGGGCAGTAGAGGAACTGAGCCATTGAGTCAGGGGTGGCAAGGGGAAGCTCGATTGCATCGGGAATTTCCTCGTCGCCCTCGTTGTCGAACTTCATGACCTGCTTGCCCTGGAATCCCTGACGGACTGCGGACCAGTTGGCGTCCTTGACCCTGCGAACATCCACGTCGATCCCCACGACCTGAATGCCGTGGCGAGCGAAGTAGAAGGCAGGAGTGCCGTCACCGATCCCGATGTCCAGAACCTTCTTGACGCCGTTCGCCTTGAGGCGACGGAGGGTCCAAGCGAGTCGGGGGATGAAATGCTCTAGTGCCTCGTCGTTGGTTGCTGCTTCTGCCTCGGGGTCGTTGTGCTCCTCCTGCTGGAAGTAGAGGTTCTTGTATGCCGTGTCCGAGGAGAGGTGGGCCACTTCCTGACTCACCCGCTGCTTCATGGCCGCGACGTTGGGGTCGTCCTCTGAGCCAGCAGGGAGGGCAGAGAGCACGTTTAGGGCCTTCAGGGGCTCGTTGCGGCGCATGAGACCAGCGGCGAGGTCGATGCCGTTGTGGATGATCCGCGTCCGGTCCATCGCCCACTTCAGATGCTCGATGGTGTTCTTCAGGTCGGGCTCGGGACGGACCTTGAACGCCTGCTCGTAGGCGGCGAGGGCCTTGTCGTTCTCCCCGAGGTTGAAGTAGCAGACCGCGAGCCAGGTGTACGGCCAGAAGGAGTAGGCGTTCTCGTTGTAGAACACCGTGGAGTCGGGAATCCCCCCATTGGCCACACGCTGAATGCCGATCTCCCCGAACTTCCGGCCACGGTCCCACTGCTCGGTCCGCGTGTAGGTCTCCCCCAGCCCGAAGTACGAATCTGCAAGGTCGGGCATGAGGTGCATGGCCTTGGTGTCGTAGTCAACGGCCTCATCCCACTTGGACATGGCCCGACAAGCGATGCCGCAGTAGATGAGGGCGGCCCACTTCTCGAGCTCCCAGCCCGTCTTGGCGATGTAGCGGTCATAGGCATCGACCGCGAGCTGCCAGTTATGGGCTGCGAAGTGCTGGTTGCCGAGGAGGTACCAAGTCCTCGTGTCGTCGGGGTCGGCTGCCAGCATCTTCTTCAGGATTCGGAAGTTGCGGCCTGGGTCGATGGAGTGCTGCTTATCCGGGTGGTGGACCCATTCGAACTCATCCTCTGCCCGGAGGATCTTCACGTCTCGCTGGAATGCCCTGTCCTGAGTCGGGTGAACGTCCTCGTGGAGCATCCACTTCCACTCGAACCCGACAGCGGTTCTGTAGAGACGGCCCTTGAGGTGCGTCGTCTTGCGGTTGCCGAACTCGTCGTGGAGGTAGTCGTAGTCGAAGAACACGGCCCCAATGTCGGGACGGACGGTCTCAAGGAATTCGGGGATGGTCTTGCCCTTGAGCGAGTGGATGGTGTCGTCCCCGTCCGCCCAGCCCCAGAAGGCGCACTCCTTCGGGATGCGAGGAAGGGTCAGGTTTCGGGCGTAGGCGAAGTCGTCCTGCCACTCATAGGTGAACACGTCCGACTGATCGCCCCAGCGGGCCGCGACCCACTCCACCGTGTTCTCTGGGCAACGTGAGTCGATCGCGGCCACAAGGTCTGTGAATCCGTTGGCCTTTGCAGAGTCGAGCATTGCGCCGATCTTCTTGTGCTCGGGGTCGTCGTCACGAAGGATCACGCAAAGGGCAACTCTCACGGCTGGCGGTCCTGCGCCTCGCGCTCGGCCATAGACGCGAGGGGGCCCTTGCCGAGGATGACTGCAAGGCCAGTCTCGGGGTTCACATGCATGTAGCCGGCCTGAGTCCCGGGGACTGCGGGCTGGGCGAATCGGGCGTCGTTGGTACGGCCACCAAGCATGTTCTCCCGGTACACGGCGTAATGGGGCGTCGGGAGCTGGCAGGTGACGCCCGGGATCACGGTGAAGGTGACGCCGTTGATCTTGATGTCGAGCCACGCCTTGGGGCCCGGGTAGTCGACGGCGTGAAGGCCGTAGTTCGGCCAAGTGAGCTCGGCTTCCTTGCCGTTGTGGACGTTCCGATCCTTGCGACGGGCCTCGACATCCAGGTACCACTCACGGTTGAAGGGAACGTACTCACGGGTAAGGCCCTCACCGATGACGGTCCCAGGCTTTGTGCCGGTCACGTTGTCCCCGACGTACGGGATCTTGTCGAGGGCTGCCTGAAGCCGATCGTGCTCGGCCTTTCGCTCCTCGAGCGTCATGTCCTTAGGGTCTTTGGGAGAGGCTTCCTTCTGGGCCTGTGCAACGCCAGCGAGGGCCTTGGCTACCTCGACCGCGATGGTTGACGCAAGGTCCGCGGTGCTGGGCTCCTTGGTTTCGGTGTCCGTCTTGGGGGTAGGCATGCTGTCCTTTCATGCGGTAGCCGGGTGTATTCCGGTTTCCGCCGCGGTAGAATTGAGTGCGGATGGGTGTCGATCCAGAGCGCCATCGGCAACTTCAGCGCGAGTTCTATGCACGCCACCGTGAACGTCTGCTTGCCGAAGGAGCCGCCAAGAGGGCGGCTAACCGCGAGCGCTTTGCCGAGTACGACAAGCGCGCCTACGCAAAGCGCAAGGCCGCGAAGGCGGCAACGAGCAAGGTCTGGCGCGCTAAGAATTCAGACCGATTGAATGAACTGAACCGGCAGTGGCGCCTTGCTCACCCGGAATACGAGAACGGCAGGAGCGCCAAGAGGCGCGCTGCTAATCCCGAAAAGACAAGGGCGTACTTCCGTGAATACGCAAGGAATCACCCTGAGTTGTGGCGCGCCGCTCGAGCGATTCGTCGTTCACGTGAGGTCAATGCGGTTGGTCGTTACACGGTTGAGGAGTGGCGAACCAAGGTCGACGAGTTCGGCGGGCGCTGCGCCTATTGCTCTGGCGGTGGAGACATGACCATGGATCACATCATTCCGATATCTCGTGGCGGCACGAATTGGATTTCCAACATCGTTCCTGCCTGCGCTTGGTGCAACACCAGCAAGGGAACGAAAACCGCTGAGGAGTTCCTTAGAACTAGGAGGAGTGGCGCCACTCCTCCTAGTTCTTCAGAAGCAGCTTAGTTAGCTGCCGGTCGACCAAGACTCGTACTGAAGCACTCGGTTGGAATCAACGATTCCCGCACCAAGCGCTGTCTTAAACCCTAGCGACCAAACTTGGTTCAGCGGGTCCGTGACACCGGACGACCCGATGTCGTGGAAGATGATCTGGCTCGTCAGCTCGTCAGCCTCGGTAACGGCGTAACCGTTCTTGCCGACGAAGAGGGTGGCTTCCACGAAGGATGCCGACTGACCAAGGCCAGAGAACGTGGATGCGTTGCTCGTCTCGAAGAAGCGGATACCGAGAAGCTCGGTAACCGCACCAGCGAACAGCGGGTTGTCAGAGGTGCGCGGCCCCGCGTACTGAAGGGCGTTGACCACGGACGAGTCCGCAAAGAGCTGGGACATGACAACCGGGCGGATGATCGCGGCGTACTTGCCGTCGACAGCCGGGGGCACGTCGGCGTTCTTCAGGATCTTGCGAGCGGTGCGGAGGTCCGTCCAACCGAGGGCCGCACCGGAGGCCACGGACGAACGGACAGAACCGCCGCCGACGTAGGCCTTGTTGCTGCCCGTGTTGATGAGACCACGGACGTACTGGTCGCGGGAGTCACGCATGAGCTCACTGAACACTTCCGACCAGTTCGTGAGCTGGGGGTCGATGCCCTGCGCGGCGAGCTTGTCGCTGCCGAGGATGTAGGCACCGAGCTGCGCGACGGAAAGGATCGTCTCGGCTACGGTCGGGTTCAGGGCCGAGGGCGGGGTGCCTTCCGTGAGGGCCGTGGTCTGAGCCGAAGGACGGGTGAACTGGCGAAGCGAGATGCGATCGCCACCGTGCTCCGGGATCGAGACCTTCCATGCGAAGTTCTCGTGGACGAAGTCCGGGATGTTGCGGCCCTGAAGGACCGTCTCGAACCAGACGCGCGCTTCCTTGGTAAGACCGGCAACGCCGATCTGCTGGATTGCCATGGGTGTTCCTTATTCGCTAGGTCCGCAGCCGACCTCCCTTCGCGTCACTAAGGTCTTTGAGGAACTGAGGGGAGTTTCGGTACTCCGGGTCCCTGACCCTGTCTGCGAAGGTGGCTCGAGCTGAGCCTTTGGCCGTGTCGATGCGATCGACACCGTTGGCCTTGAGTTGCTGTTCCGTGAGTGCTTCGGCCTCGGCCTTGATCTCTTTGGCAGTCTTTGCCGCAAGGCTGGCCTCGTGGGACTTGATGCGGTCCTCGTACGCCTTCTGGATTCGCGCGACGATCGAGGGGCCGACACGCTGACGCCACTCCTGGACGTTTCCCGCATCCCTAGCCCAGTCAATGCCGGGGTCGGAAGGGTCTACACCAGCGGCTTTCAGGGTGTCGAGAAAGAGGCCGGTCTGCGCCTCAATGAAGGTCGCGCCGGCCTGCGCTGCATTGAGGGCTGCCTGTCGTTCCTGTGCCTGGACCCGATTGACGACCCGCTTGCCGAACTCTTCCTCGCCCACCGTCTGCTTGAGGAGAACGTCGATGTCCTCCTTCAGGCCTCCGACAGCGGATGCGAGTTGGGCGTTCTGGGCTTGCAGGCTTTCGGTCCGCGCGTGGGACTTGTTCAGGTTTGTCTGAAGTCCTACGTAAGCGGCCTTCCAGTCGGGCTCTGGCTTAGCCGGTTCCGCCACTGGTGCCGTAGCCACCGTGGCCGCAGGTGCGGCTGGTGTGGGTTCGGCCTCTACGGGCGTATTCGGCGCTTCATCGGACATGCTTGGGCTCCTCTCTAAACTGTGGACATGAAGTGGGCTCTGATCGCTGTGCTGTTGGTGTCGTGCTCCACGGCGTCGGCTGCGGCTCCGAGTCCGTCGCCTAGCGCGACGACGGCACTGCCGACCGCACCGCCTCCCCCGACGCCGATACCCACGCCCTCGAGGCCCGGGTATCTAGCGGTGACGTTCATCTCGGACACAGGGGACTTCGGGGACAAGATCGCAGCTGAATTGCCTGAGGCGTGGCGTAAGGCCACGCGAGGACTAGGAACTATCGAAGTGAAGCGCGGTGGCCTGCCGATCTTCGTGAAGAACGAAAAGGGCAAGCCATGGAGCTATTCGGGGAACGAGGCTCCGCACGCGATCTTCTTTCCGAGGTTCGCGCCCGATGGAATGGTGACTGTGGCGGGGTCTACTTCGCAGGACGTGTATGCGCTAATGCATGAGATCGCCCATGAACTCGGATGCTGCTATGGGGCAGGCACAGCCAACGCCCATTTCCAAGGCGCACCTGTTGGACTAATGACCGATCCGCCATGCACGGCGTGTGGGTTTAGTGACCGGGAACTGGTTGCAATCTTTGGTCGCGCACATTGAGGGTTGTCCTTGCGGCACTTCTAATCGCATCAACCATCTTGGGATGCGGCACGGCGACCCCGACTGTCTCGCCGTGTCGAAGCGCCATTTCCGAAACTGGGCGCCTCGTCGATGAACTCCGACGCCTTTCGTCCAACCCGTCAACTCCACGAGAGATCATCGCCTCTCGAATCCAGGAGCTGTCGGGTGTCGTAGGCGGCCTCTACAACCCCTCCCCCTAGTTGCTAAGGAACTTCTCGAGCCAAGGATTAATCCGCAGGATCTTCTGGCGTGCGGGGTTCTGAACTAGGTCCGATGAGTACCGACGCAGAAGGATTGCGGCCTGTGGGTCGACGCGGGTGTAAAGGTCCGCCTCCGACATCTCAGGGGGATGCGGGGTGTTGAGCGCATAGGCATGGGCCGCGGCGCGAATGGCCCTGACCCTGTCCCACTCCTCGGCGTTGCCGATTCGGTACGGCGGCAGGGCGAGGTATTCACGAACAAGGGGCGCCGCGCGAAGGTACTCGGGGACTGACGGCTCGTCCCTGTCGCGGTGGGAATCGAGGTAGGACGACACGGGGCCGGTCAGATTTCCCATCGCCCGAAGGGTCTCAAGGTAGGTGGCGCGGTCCTGCCGCTTGCTGATCGTGGAGATGCGCATGTCCGCTGCCCGCTGGCGGTCCTGATCGGTCTTGGCAGAGTTCATGATCTCGTCGGCCACCTGCGCCCTGCCAACGATGCGGGCGTCGTCGATGGTCTTGCGGATTGCCCGCACCTGATCTGCTGGACTGAGAACCGAGAACTTCTTGCCGTCATACGGAATGGAATCCTCAAAGAGCTTGCCGAGCATGTTGTAGGTGGCCTGACCGGCATACTGCTGGTAATTGCGGCCCTCATCTGAGTTGAGGCGATAGGCAGCGATGTCGTCCCCCACCCGACCAACAAGAAGGGCACGAGCGGGGACCGGACGACCGTTGGCGTCGAAGGACTCGGGGAGGCTGTACTGCTGAAGCCTCTGAGTAATCGGATCGAGCTGAACGGCGGTGTTGAAGTCCGCAGGGCTGACGACGCCGGCAATGCCCTGCTTGCCCTCGGTCCGTTCGACCGGCTGACCGTAGTTGGTCACCTTGGTCGGGACGTTCTGGTTGAGGAACGGCAGCGTGGACTCGATTTGCTCGATGATCCCTTCGGGCTCACGGACATAGGGGTCGTTGGCCTGAGCGACCGAGCTCACGACACGAGGCACAAGTCCACCAACGATCCCCGACACAAACCGTCCCGCAGAGTTGGGGTCGTCGATTGCATCTGCCAGCGACGAGAATCCCTGAAGGTACGTGGAGTCCTTGAAGGACTTGCTGAGAGCAAAGGCCATCTTTGCGGAGACCACATCAAGGGGCTGCCCGGGATTGGCGGCGGCGGTGTCCATCATTGCGGCGGTCCACTTCAGGGGCGTGGCCACGGGCTCGAGTCGGGCGAAGGACACCCACTGATCCCCGAGTTTGATTGCATAGGGCACCTTACCCGCTGCATAGAAGGCATCCCGCTGAGCAGGATCACTCGGGGCCGCACCTGTGACATTGCCGTTGGCGTACTCGCGCGCCAGCATCGCCATGCCCACAGACCCAAGGGCCGAGCGGGCGATGATCTCGCTCCTCGCCCCACCCTTGGCAGTGATCGCTCGGGCAAGACCCAGCGGGCTGTACTCCGCTCCGATCTTCATCAACTGTGCCGGAGTACTGATGAAAGGCATGACGTAGCGAAGGGGCTGGAATCCCTTCACATCCAGCTCGCGGCCCTTGAGCGCAAGGCCGGTCAACTGGTCGAACATCGAATCCCCGAGCTCGCCACGGAGGCGGGCGCGGTTACCGACTGCGTCGGCGTGGGCCAGCATCTCCTCAGTGGGCTTGTTGAGAAGGTCGCTTACACGACGACCGAAGGCCCCAGACGTGATGCTCTGCTTCTCGCGGGCAGCGATGTTGGCGGCCTTCTCGTAGAGGCCACGGCTCGAACCGATCGCGTAGAAAACCTGATCCTCTGCGCCGAGAAGCCGGAATGGAATGTTGAGCAGAGCGTGGTTGACCTCACGAGCACCAAGCCGCCCAGTCTCGGTGAACTTGGTCATGGCTTCCGGGGTGACGCCGTGGCGCACCATCTCCCCCGCCATGCGGAAGCCACGAGGCAGTCCCATGAGTCCACCGAACGCTCCCGCAAGTGCCTCCGAGAAGAACACCTCGCGCGGACGGCGCAGCCCGCCAACCGTGCTCACGGCCTCCACGCCGGCAGCCAGCGTTTTGCTCGCAGCCTCTGCCAGCGCAAGTGCCGTCTGGCCAGTGACGTTGACGACATGGGTGGCGGGCCCCGAGAGGACGCTGTTCATCCAGTACGAGTTGAGCCGGTCGAACACGTTGGGGCTGTCGAGGTTCTGGATGAACTGGTACGTGGCGCGCTCGCGGGCGATTCCGTCGAGCTTCGGATCGGTCCAGATGCGCTGGAGTGTGTCCACGAGACCGCTGACGCGCTCCTTGCTTCCAAGGATCTCGGCGGCGCGGTCGTAGGCGCTGTTGATCTTGCCCACATTGAGCCCGTTGGCAACTTCCTGAAGGGCCCGCTGTGTACGGCCAGACTCGGCCCTTGCACCAGAGAATGCACGCTGAAGTCCCTGGTGCTCGTTGGCGGCAAGGATCAGCCGAAGCTGGTTTTCCTTGCTTACTCGCCCAAGGGCTGATTCCTGACGGATGATCTCTTGGAGCTGCGCCACCTCATTGCCCTTGGCGACCATCGCGTTGTTCAGGGCAGTGATCTGGGTGCCGTTGAGGGCAGTCCCGGGCTTCAGGTACGAGTACTTGGCCGCGTCGATTTCCATCTTTGCGGCGGCAGCGTTCTGCTCTGCGATCGTCACCACGCCTCGGCGCTGGTCGATGAATCCAGCGTTGTCCTTGGCGGTCTGGATGATGTAGTCCTTGACCTGCTGGGGAGCGTCAATCTTGTCGAGGTTCACGCCAAGCTCGCTCGAGATTCCTTCCTTCGTCACCCCTGCTCCTGCGATCCGCTGCTCGGCAGATCGAGCAAAGCCCGGGGTGAAAGGTGCGGTCTCGCGGGCTACAGCCGCAGGGTTCACGACTTCGGGCAGGGCGCCGGTGCGAAGGAACTCGGCGTAGTCATCAACGACGGTGCGGACAACATTGGCAACAGGCTGCACAGCAGACTTGCCGCCCACGTTCTGCGGGCCTTGACCCGCGACACCGGCGGCAAGGTTGTATTCCCGATCTCTCTTTGCGGCATCGAACTCGGGAGTCCCCGGAGTCAGTCCGGCGAACCGAGGATCGTTGCCGAGCAGATATGAGGAGAGGGGCCCCTGCTCCACCATGCCGCGGCCCATCTCCGTGAGGCCACCGACGATGGGAATGTTCTCGATGAACTGCTTCAGTCCACCCTGCGGGCCGAAGGCGTTGCCGGGGCCGTAGGCCGGCTGCTGGGCAGACTGAAGTGCGCCCTGCACCCCGTTGAAGAGGGACAGACCAAAGTCGGCCATCGGGTGCGGCTTCGGGTCGTTGGTGGCAAGCACCTTCTGAACCTGCTGCTTGACCTCGGGATCTCCGAGTACGGAGTCGTAGTCGAGGGTGTCTTCCACTTAGGCCTGATTGCGGCTGTAGGCGAACCGGTTCCCGAACAGCGGGGCCTGTGCCGTACCACCCTGCGGAGAGTTGGCCCGGATCATGGCGAGGTAGTCATCCGGGGTCACGCCGTAGGCGCTGACGTAGGAAAGAAGGGCCTGCTGCTCGGACGGGTTCATCTGGCTGTAGGCCATCGAAGAGATGAGGGGTACGTCCTTCGGAAGCGTGTTCGGCTGCGGAATATTGGTCCCCTGCGAAGCGTCCCCCTGGCTCTGTGCAAAGAGGCGAGTGAGGAACGGAGGAACGGCATTGAGAGAGCGAAGCTGTGCCAGCACGCCACCGATCCCCGAGTCCTCACCGGGGAGGTACGTCGGGAGCGGCTGGGACTGACTCTGTGAATTGAACGTGCCGGGAGGGGCAACGTCAGCCGGCGTGACGCCACCGAGCGACCCCGAGTAGGTTCCGTTGCCCTGCGGCTGTGACACCGGAGGACGAACGAACTGAGGGATGTACTGCGATGGGTCCGCAGTCGGCTCAGCACCGATCGGCCCACCCTTGTACGGACCGCCACCTCCAACTGCCACGGGAGTCGAAGGGACAGCGACAGGGGTGGCTCCGGGAGTGGTCGGAGTCTCGATGGGTTCACCAAAAGGATTTGTCGGCTCGGCCGCGCCACCGCCAGATGTCCCACCGCCGCCCGTGGGCGAAGGCTCGTAAGGGCCGCCACCACCGGACACGAGCTGGTTCGTTTCAGCAACGTAGTCATGGCCCACCGAGAACCCACCACCCGTGTATGCACCAACCCCATACGGGTCGGTCGCGTACCCATCGGTGGGAGTAGCAGCAACTGGACCCATCGGCTCGGGCGCAACTGAGCCGCCATAGTTGCCGGGGTTGGCGATGAACTGCTCATAGGTCGGAGGGCCGTAGTCAGACGTGTAGTCCGGATACTCGTAGGGGTTTGCGGGAGACCATCCTGAGCTGTCGTAGCCAAGATCCCCGCCGAGGGCGTAGGAGCGAGTCCCGTCGACGGTCTTTCCGTGACGGCCCTCGAGGAACTTCGGAAGCATGTTCGACGGGATGACGGCCTCGGGACCCTTCTCCCCGAAGGTGTAGGGCTGGCCCGACACCACGCCACGACCCACCACGGGCTCGGGGATGATGCCGCCCTTGGCGTACTGGCCGCCGCCGTAGGTGCGCTCGTTGCCGAAGGGATCGGTGACCCGAGCAACGCCGTTGGCAGCGTCCTCATTGGCCTGAATCCCCGACTGCGTGACGGGGGCGTTGTAGGCGAGCGTGGCGGTCTGACCGTTGCTCAGGGCCTGAGTCGGGGTGTTCACCGTCTGGCCCGCCATCTGACCGTAGTCGATGGTCGTGGGGGTGGTGGTGACGGAGCTCATCTGCGCACGAGGCATCGGGGCCGGTGCAGACTGCGGCATGCCCTGACGGGCGTTGGTCTGGGCTACGAGGTCCACGCCACCAGCGAAGCGGTTGGCGGGCTGCGCCATCGGTGAGTCTTGAAGGTACGGCTGCATACGAACGGTGGCCGTGTTCGGGGCCGCCTGCGTCTGGGTCTGTGCCCCGCCAAGGAGAAAGGGCAGGTAACGCTGGATCGCATCCACGTTGCCCTGACCGTTGGCGGCGGCGGGCGCTACCTGACCACGCTGGGCAAAGAGGGACTGGACGAAGTTGCGCGGGTTCGACGCAAGTTCAGAAAGGTACTTGTAGTAATTCAGGGCCTGACCGGCGTCGAACTGCCGCTGATCCTCTCCAAGACGAGACTGCCCAAGCTGAAGGTTGCCCTGTGCAATCTGCTGCTGCTGATCGCCACGAGCCTTGTCCATGCCGAACTGCTCGTTGAACTGACGCTGGCGCTCAGCCAGCGCAATCTGATTCTGCGCAGCCTCGAAGGCCTGACGCTGAGCAAGCTGCGGGTCGCCCTGAGCACCCTGAGGAAGTTCACGGTTGGAAACGACCTGCGATCTCCAAGTCTCGAGGTAGGGGTCGTAGTAGCTGACAAGCGACGACCCATTGCCGAGATCGACAGTCCTCGGGGCCGTGGACTGAAGGTTCGTTGCCGACGGCATGACAGGCGTGTTGACGCTTCCGGTGACCGGAGTAGAGCCCGGAGGAATGTAGGTCTGGTATTCATCTGACGGCATGGGTCACCTCTACGGCTGGAAGTCGTCTGTGGGCGGGGCGGGACGCGCGGAGACGCGGGTCTCGAGCTGCTTGATGCGTGCGGTGGCCGCAAGGGCAGCCTGAGGATCGGTGGCCGCAAGCTGGGCCATCTGCTCGGGCTGCATCTGAAGAAGGCGACGGTCCGCAGTGCGCGGATCGACCTGGACTTTCCCGTAAGGAACGGGGCCGAAGTAGGCAACGACAGACTTGAGGGCCTTCGGGTACATGTGCTGCGCCCGAAGTACCACATCGGTGGCGGGGTTCACTGCCTTCGTCATCGTCTAGCAATCCCCTGAAGCGCCCCGGGGTGCGTCGGGGCACCGGCGTTCTCCGCTTGAGCGATAACGGCATTGGCCTGCTGGAATGAGCCCGGGGCGGCAGGCGGCGTGGGAATACCAGTCCCAGCGTTGGACTGGGGGTTGGCTGTTGCGGGCATCATCTGCGGAGGAAGTCCCTCGATGCCCTGAGTGAATCCAGGGGTGGCCATGGGTCCTGCCGTCACTCGCGTGACCTGCATGACATCCGCGACCATCTGCTGCTGCATCGGCACGGACTTCAGAAGATCCTCTGCCATGCGCTCCTGCATGAGGTCGGTGGCGTTCTCCCTGCCGGCGTATGTCTGAAGCATGTCCCGCATGGGAATGCCGCCGTGCTCGTAGAGCACCTGGCCGTTGCGGATGTTCATGGTGTCGTCCTGCGGGAGGCTCGGGGTCAGGGAGGCGTAGACCTCGTAGTGGCCGCCGATGTCCTCAGGCTTGATGGTGACGAACTCCTGCTCGGAGTCCATGCCCTTGCCCCAGATCGCAACGGGGGCCTTGACCTTGTTCTCCACCAGCTTGAAGAAGCCAGTAGTGGAGGCTTCGACCATGCGCTCGAGGGCGTCTGACAGTCCACGGATGCGGGCTCGTCCTGTGCCGACGTTGAGGGAGCGGAGGTAGCCGGACTCCCCTGACTTTCCCTCAAGGCCACCAAGGGCATCAGGGATGGTGGCCCGCTGAAGGGCCTGACGGGTCTCGTGGAGCTCCATGACGATCTCGTTGATCGGCACTTGAGGACGAAGTTCGATGATCGCGTCCCGCACGTTCGTCCCCGCGGGCACACGGGTGATGCCACCGAGCTGCATGTCGGGGTTCACGCCCTGCTGGGCGATGAGCCACGGGAAGGACTGCTGGGCCACGATCGCGTCGAGGTGGGTCATGCGACGGGCCTCGAGCTTGAGCAAGTCCCTCGCGTTGGTCAGGATGCCGCGGTACCGGAACTGCGGAAGGCCAAAGGGAGAACCGAACCCACCGGCCACGAACATCATCGGGTTGAAGCCGTAGCCGTGCTTCTGGACCCCGTCCTGCTGCTCGTTGAGCGGAAGTGCCTGACCCTGAGCAATGCCCGCCGCCCCGCCGACCATGTAGGCGCGGTAGTACTTGTCGGCGTAGGCGATGAACGTGACGTTGTCGGTGGGCTTGAGGGTCTGAGACGTGCCGGGGACTGTCCAGTTCCAGTTGGGCCACGCCCTCTTGACCTCGTATGCCTTGCGCTCGAAGGCGTGAATCATGAAGTCCCGCCCCTCGGATGAGGGGTCAGGATAGAGGTCAATGGGGTCGAGGGGCTGAAGGACGAATGGCCAGCAGTCCCGACGCTCGGCGTCCACCGCATCGACGGCGTCCTTGTAGGCCTCGGAGTCGATTCCGCCGTACTTAGATGGAAGCGGCTTGGCGGGCCACACGTCCCGATTGAAGAGAAGTTCCCCGGCTATCGCCCCACGGAGGGCACCCGACTGCGCCCACGCCCGAAAGATGTTCTGAGACTGAGTGGCGATGGTGCGATACCAGAACCCCTGTCCTGCCTTCTGCATGAGGAGGGCACGGTCAGAGTCCTTGGAGGTCTCGCGCCGCTTGGGGATGTGGAGCCGGGGGAAGTTGCCAGCCGAGTGGTCCGCGGCCATGTCCACGATCGTCGTGGCGCTCGGAGGACGGACCGCCTCGAAGTTGTGCGGGTTCTCCGACATCGCAACCTCGTAAAGGAGGTTGTAGAAGTTGTCGTCCTGCATCTGCTGGTTGTGCCAGTGCTGGTAGAACGTCTTGAGTTCCCGGTAGAGCTCCACGATCTCTCTGGTCGTAGGCTTAGACGACGAGGCCGCACCACTGCTCGGGATCGTCGACGACGACCTGAACTCAGTGATGGGAGACTTCATCGTTCCCGCGGGGGTCACGACACCGGCCACCTAGAGGGGCCACCGATTCGGCTGACGATTTCCGTTACCCATGTAACTGGCTCCTGAACTGCCGCCCATATAGGTCGACGTGCGGTTGGTTGTGGATGCGAATGCGAAGGCCCCGCGCTGGCCCCAGAGGGCGAGGGCGAGGGCGATGACAAGGTCGTCGTGAAGGCCCTCGGGAGCCGAGTACTTGTAGCGACGGGTCTCCTCGTCGTACTCGAGCTGGTAGGCCTCAAGCTCCTCGATCAGCATTGGCTCGTTGGGGATCGAGATCGTGCCTTGCTGAAAGGCGGTCTGTAGGTACTGGATGAGATTGGCCTTGGACTGGTTGGAGATGACGTATCCCTCAACCTGAATCCCAGAGTTGCGAAGATCCTCGACGATCACGTCGCCGGCGCCAGTGGCGTCAACGATGGCCTTGGCGTTGAGGCCGAATGCCTTGCTGACGATGCGGCGCTTCTGCTCGGACCACTCGTCCTGAAAGCGTTCGACGAAGGTGACCTGTCGGGATGAGTTCATCCCGATCATTGCGCTGAAGTCGAGCTTCCTCGCAAGGTCCACGCCGATCGCCATGAGCGAGTCGTTCGGGGCTTGGGCCGCACGGATGCAGAACCGCACATTGCGGAATGCCGAGAGGGCGTTGTCGAGGGGGTCGGCCTCGAACTCCTGTAGGTATGTCTCGCGGGGGATGGTGCGGTACTGCTCCTCGAGGAATGACCTCGAGACGAAGGGGCTGTCCTCTGACTTCCAGTGGAAGGACTCGTAGTCGGGTTCAGTCCCAGCCCGACCCTTCAGCCACAGGCGGTGGAACCAGTTCTTACCTCGGGGGGTGCCGATGAGCATGGCCCGACCGTTGGGGCGGGCCGCGAACATCGGGCCCACGCCACGAAACCAGGCATCTTCTTTCCACTGACCGGCCTCATCGCAGACCGCGAAGTCCAGTCCTTCCGACACCAGTGACTCGGTGGCGTCGGCAGACTTGACCACGATCTGTGAGCCGTTGATGAGGGTGATCGTCTTTTCCCCATCGACGGCCTTCTTGATGACCTGCGCAGGGATGAAGTCGAGAAGCCCGCGCCATGCGCGCGGCTTGACGGTGTAGTTGGGGCAGACCCACCAACAGACCAGCCCGCCAGTGCCCATCGCTGCCCAAGCGATCTCAGATATCCCAGTGACGGTCTTTCCCGACTGCCGTCCCGCCATGACGATGCGGAACTTCGCATCGGAGGCGTGGACGTAAGCCTGACCAACCCCCCTGTCGGTGTTGGCCCATGGGCTGTACTGGATCTGGATCTCTTGGGTCGCCTCAGTCATGGAAGAAGTCGCGGAAGGCGCCGGCAACACGCGCGATGTCCACGGCTGAGAGGTACTGGTGAACACCCACGTACAGGCCGGTCTCGTTCACCATCTTCGCCACGGGGTAGTCGTCCTCGTTCACGCCGAGGGCCTTCATGTACGGCTGGTTGGTCAGAGGAAGGAGGGGGCGGGTCTCGATGCCCTTGGACTCAAGGTGAGCCGCAAGGGCGTCCCTTGTCGCACGGTCCTTGGCGCGAACCGGGTACATCATCCATGCGTGCTGCCCACCGGGACGAACCTTGGGGAGGACGAGGGGAAGGGCTGCGAGGGAGTCGGTCAGGAAGTCGGCGTTGACCTTCCTCGAGGCAAGGTTCTTCTCAAAGACATCCAGCTCCGCGCAACCGATCGCGGCCTCAAGCTCGGTGGCCCTCGACGAGTAGCCGGGGCGCTGAAAACGGAATCGGGCGTCGATGACCTCGGTGGCTCCAAGGGCGTGGTCGATGCCGGTGTAGATGCCATCCCTGCCGTGATTGGCAAGGGAGCGGATGATGGCCGCGAGCTCGGGGTCGTTGGTCGTCGCCAGTCCCCCTACCCCTGTGTTGATGAGGTGGCAGGCGTAGGTGGAGAAGCACGACACATCGCCATCGGCGCATCCGTCGACGAACATGGTTTCGCAAGAGTCCGTGAGGACTTTCATTCCCCGGATTCGGGCGAGCATGTGAAGCTCGGGATCGGCAGCCTGACCAAACAGGTTGACCGGGGCAATGGCCACACCGCTTCGGGTGCTTCGCTCTGCGTCGGCGTACTCGTGATCCATCGAGTAGTAGTCGGGCTCGATGTCGACGAGAACGGGCTTGAGACCGACCTGGAGAACGACGTTGTACGTCGCCACGAAGGTGAGGGCCGGGACGAGAACCTCGTCACCGTCCTTCCAGCCGTACTTCTCCTTCATGGCAGCGAGGCCAATGCGAAGGGCATCGGTGCCTGAGTTCACGAAGCAGGCGAACTTCCGGCCATGAAGGGCGGCGAATCGCTGCTCGAACTGACGGGAGTAGGGACCGTAGGAAAGGCGGTTGTTGTTGAGGGCTTGGAGCACGTTGGACTTCGCCTGCTCGCTGATCTTCACTTCGCCCACGCCGATGCGTAGGGCGGTGCTCACTGCGCCTGGTTCTTCCGTCCGATCATCAGTTGCTCGGTGCCGGACTTCTTCTCCGAGGATGCGATCTGGCCGTACTGACGCTCGAGTGCGGTTTCGTACTGGCCGGACGACGACTTCGAAGTGGCGTTGGCCTTGCTCCACGCATCGACGGCCTGCTCGCGGGCGGTGCGAGGCTTGGGGGTTGAGACGATCTTGGGGTTGTCCATCTGGAACTTCCTTAGCGATTGATCGAGGCGATGATTCCGCCCGTCTGCGTGGACTCGACGGACTGGCCGTCCTTGTAGCCGGCGTTGCGGGCGGTGGTCAGGACCGTGGAAAGGTCCGGGTCGTCGTAGCCGAGGAGAATCGCCTGAGCGGCGAGCCGACGGTTGTTGAGAGTGGCGAGGGGTTCAGTTCCAGAAGCAGCAGCCATGTAGGCCTCCTAGCGATTCACGCCGCCGAGGATTCCCCCCGGCATGGCGTTCGGGATGGTCTTGTCGTCACGGAATCCCGCGGCACGAGCGTTGGTGAGCACGGTTCCCACGTTCGCGTCCGCAAATCCCTGGAGGATTGCGTCGGAAGCGAACTTGCGGTTGGTCAGAGTGACGGCGGCGACGAGATGATCCGCGTGGCCGTCAGAGCCCCCAGAGAGGGGTGCGGCAGCAAGAGCTCCGGGCTTACCGGAGCCGTTATGGCCGGAGTGATTGGCGCACGTCGCAATTGCGGTTGCCGCCGCGGTGCCGTCCCACGCGGTCTTGATCATGGTCGAGGTGGAATTGGCCGCCTCCATGTGAACGGTCACGGCAAGACCCGAAACGGTGACCGTCTCGGAGTCAGCAGTTCCGTCGTCGACGTAGGCGATGGTCACGGAGTTGCCAAGGGCACCCTTGGTTGTGGCGGTGAAGTCCATGGAAGAGTTGGCGACGGACCCGTACTCGCCGGATGCGGCTACTGGTGCGGTCATGTTCGACTCCTAGTTCGCTGGTGAGGGAAGGAACGCCTTCAGGGTCTTGGTCAACGGGACAAGGTCCGATTCGCGGTCCTCGTAGAGGAGGCGCTTCATTGCTTCTGCCTTGTCCTCTGCCTTCTGGGAAAGGGACTGGTAGCGAAGGGCCTTTTCCATTCGCTCCGCGATCGGGGCCTCAAGGAGGTAGTGCCAGATCAGGGCTCCTGGATTCGGTTCCAAGATCGCCATACGAGCCCCGTTGCTATGGCCCTCAAATCCCCCGACCCACTGCCAGCCTTTGGTGAAAGAAAGCCGCTCCTGAAATCCGATCCGCTGGCGGTCGTACCTGTCTCCAAGGACCGGGATGACAGGAAGGCCCCAGCGACATTCGGCGGGAGGGTCGAGAGCGACGTTCCAAAGGTTCGGGCTGGGGAGCTCGTCGTCGGCAAGGAAGAGAACGAATTTTGTAGGCACTTCCCCGACGAACTGGTAAGCCTTCTCGCAGAACCCCTCGGAGGTCCACGGGATCAGGAGGTCCGTTAGCGGCTTGATCTTCTCCCGGTCCTCATCCGAGGTTCTGTCGTCGAGGCAGACGACCGTTCCGAATCCGTGAGCCTTGGCTTCGGCCAGCATCCGTCCGGCCTTCTTCCATGGGGAGAAGGGGTCGCGGGTTATCAGGAAGACGGTGGTCTTCACGGGAAGAAGTGCGCGAGGGCTACGGCTGAGCGGACCTTCTTTGCGTCGGACTCGAAGCCGGTGTCCTGCCAGACCTTGAAGGCCGCCTCGTCGAGGTCGACGGTCTCCTTGGTCGGGCCGTCTGGGTGCCCCGGCGGGAGGTTTGTGTGACGGAACATCGCCGGCACGATCCGAGCTGTGTCGGTCCTCGCCGCCAGGTTCACCCAGACCACATCAAAGAAGCCCCTACGGAGTGTCGGTAGGGACAGGTACCCAAGGGCGTCGACGATTTCCTTGCTGACAAAGATCGTCGAGGGCCAGGGTTTCTCGTGCCCATCATTCCCCCAGCAGAAGCCAGGAGAGCGAAGGGCCTGTGTCACTTGAATGTCCCAGCCCTTGGTCTCGCACCGGGAGTCATCCCCGATGAAACCAACGATCTCGGCAGGGAATCCCACGGCACAACGATTGAGGGGGCCGGTGGGGTCTCCAGTTCCGGGTCCAACGATCACGTTGCCGGGGTACTGATCCCGTGTGGGGTCGTCATCGTCCAGGAGGAACACGAGCTTGGCCTGTGTGCTTGTTTCCCTGAAGGACTCGAGGAGGGCCGTGGCTGCTTCGGGACGGCCACGGGAAGGGCAGAAGAGGACGATCACTTGCGCTTTCGCTTGGCGGCCAGCCCAGCCTTCTTGACGAACTTCTTGGCGCTGGCGATGGCCGAGGAGGCAACGGGCGATGCCGTCTTGTAGAAGTTGGTCCCGAGTGCCTTATCTGGGTCCCACATCTGCGAGACCGTGGCGACAGTTCGGTACGGGTCTCCGTGGTAGGCCATCCCGCTGCCAACGTAAGTCGGAGGCTTGGGGCATTCGTGGGTGTGGTTTGTGAAGGGATGCACGATCGCCTGACCGATGGCAAAGACCAGAAAGGCAAGTCCCGCAGTCAGTACGCCAATGGATGCGAGGACGAGGACGTAACCGAGAAGCAAGACCAGTCCATTGCCGATGCTCAGGGCAAGCGATTCCAAGGATCAGTCCTCCATGCGCTCATTTGGTGGCAGGTTGTCGCTGTGGATTGGGCCTTTGGTGGAGGGAAAGGTGTGGGCGTACTGCGCCCAAGGTGGGAGGGGCCGGCCCCCGGGATCGACTTGCGGCCAAAGCGCAGGCTCTAGGTAGGCTGATTCCCAATCAGCCGAGGCAGATCAGCGTGCAGGGTGCATGAACATGCAGCAGGGGCCCTAAAGGTGCATACCTATGCGCTGGGGGCCTTGGTTTATGCGGCTTCGGGGCTATGCAGTTCGGGGGCGATGGCCTTCAGCTCTGTCCTCTGGTCGCCCTGCACGACCTGTACGGCCAAGGCTTTGAGGCCTTCGGGCATGACCAGGCTCACTTTGAGGCCTTCGACACGGCTTGTAGGGCCCCCACGGGCGAAGGAGGCCTTCTCGCTGGTTATTCCAAGGGCTACTAGCCTTTCCAGCACATTGGGATCCTAAGCTTAGAATTCCACGTGGACAAGTTGTCGCG
>JADMIO011306033.1_pt1 | contig 43521 bp, 36 predicted proteins | sample 8958161 | NCBI WGS metagenome assembly JADMIO01 (sample SAMN16585339, study PRJNA669376) | soil metagenome | isolation source: Crop rotation soil | place: USA: Cullars Rotation, Alabama | collected 2011
GACAACGTGAACTTCATGGCGTCGAACCTGACCGGCCAGGTGCGCAACATCGCCGAGGTGACGACCGCGGTCGCGAACGGCGATCTGTCGAAAAAAATCACCGTGGACGTGCGCGGTGAAATTCTGAATCTGAAAAACACCATCAACACGATGGTTGACCAGTTGAACGGCTTTGCGTCGGAGGTGACGCGGGTTGCACGCGAAGTGGGCACCGAGGGAAAGCTCGGCGGCCAGGCGCAGGTGCCGGGTGTCGCGGGCACGTGGAAAGACCTGACCGACAACGTGAACTTCATGGCGTCGAACCTGACCGGCCAGGTGCGCAACATCGCCGAGGTGACGACCGCCGTCGCAAACGGCGACCTGTCGAAGAAGATCACCGTGGACGTGCGCGGCGAGATTCTCGAATTGAAGAACACCATCAACACGATGGTGGACCAGTTGAACGGCTTCGCCGGCGAGGTCAGCCGCGTTGCGCGCGAGGTTGGCACTGAAGGGAAGCTGGGCGGCCAGGCGCAGGTGCCCGGTGTCGCGGGCACGTGGAAAGACCTGACCGACAACGTCAACTCGATGGCATCGAACCTCACGGGTCAGGTGCGCAACATCGCCGACGTTGCCACGGCGGTCGCGAACGGCGACTTGTCCAAGAAGATTACGGTTGACGTGCGCGGCGAGATTCTCGCGCTAAAGAACACGATCAACACGATGGTCGACCAGTTGAACGCATTTGCCGGCGAAGTGAGCCGGGTCGCGCGCGAGGTCGGCACTGAAGGCAAGCTCGGCGGGCAGGCGCAGGTCCCGGGTGTCGCCGGTACATGGAAGGACCTGACCGACAACGTCAACTCGATGGCATCGAACCTCACGGGACAGGTGCGCAACATCGCGGACGTCGCGACGGCGGTCGCGAACGGCGACCTGTCGAAAAAAATCACGGTCGACGTGAAGGGCGAGATTCTCGAATTGAAGAACACGCTCAACACGATGGTCGACCAGTTGAACGCATTCGCGTCGGAAGTTTCGCGCGTGGCGCGCGAGGTCGGCACGGAAGGAAAGCTGGGCGGTCAGGCACAGGTGCGCGACGTCGCGGGCACGTGGAAGGATCTGACTGACAACGTCAACTCGATGGCGAACAACCTTACTTCACAGGTGCGCAACATCGCCGACGTCACGACTGCCGTTGCGCGCGGTGATCTTTCGCGCAAGATCACGGTGGAAGTCAAAGGCGAAATTCTCGAGCTGAAGAACACCATCAATACGATGGTGGACCAGCTGAACGGCTTCGCTTCGGAGGTGACGCGGGTGGCGCGCGAGGTTGGCACCGAGGGGAAACTCGGCGGCCAGGCGCAGGTGCCGGGTGTCGCGGGCACGTGGAAAGACCTGACCGACAACGTGAACTTCATGGCGTCGAACCTGACGGGACAGGTGCGCAACATTGCGGACGTCGCAACCGCGATCGCGAAAGGCGACCTCTCCTCGAAGATCACGGTAGAGGTGAAGGGCGAAATCCTCGAGTTGAAGAACACCATTAACACGATGGTGGACCAGTTGAACGCATTCGCGGCGGAAGTGAGCCGCGTCGCGCGCGAGGTCGGCACCGACGGCAAGCTCGGCGGCCAGGCGCAGGTGCCCGGCGTCGCCGGCACGTGGAAAGACCTGACCGACAACGTGAACTCGATGGCTTCTAACCTGACCGCGCAGGTGCGCAACATTGCCGAAGTGACCATCGCGGTGGCGAACGGCGACTTGTCGAAAAAGATTACCGTGGATGTGCGCGGCGAGATTCTGGAGCTGAAGGAAACCATCAACACGATGGTCGACCAGTTGAACGGTTTTGCCGGGTAGGTGAGTCGCGTAGCGCGTGAAGTCGGCACCGACGGCAAACTCGGCGGCCAGGCGCAGGTGCCGGGCGTCGCCGGCACGTGGAAAGACCTGACCGACAACGTGAACTCGATGGCGTCGAACCTGACGGGTCAGGTGCGCAACATCGCCGACGTGGCAACGGCGATTGCGCTCGGCGACCTGAATCGCAAGATCACGGTCGACGTGAAGGGCGAGATCCTGCAGTTGAAGGAAACCATCAACACGATGGTCGACCAGCTTTCGGCGTTTGCTTCCGAAGTGACGCGGGTGGCGCGCGAGGTCGGCACCGAGGGCAAGCTCGGCGGCCAGGCGCTGGTTCCCGGCGTCGCCGGCACGTGGAAAGACCTGACCGACAACGTGAACTCGATGGCTTCGAATCTCACCGGTCAGGTGCGCAATATCGCCGACGTAACAATCGCAGTTGCAAACGGCGATCTTTCGAAGAAGATCACGGTGGACGTGCGCGGTGAAATTCTGCAGTTGAAAGAGACCATCAATACGATGGTCGAGCAGTTGCGCTCGTTCGCGTCCGAGGTTACCCGCGTTGCGCGCGAAGTCGGCACGGAAGGCCGCCTCGGAGTGCAAGCAGTAGTTCCGGGCGTTGCCGGCACGTGGAAGGACCTGACCGACTCGGTCAACACCATGGGTGCCAACCTGACCGCGCAGGTGCGCAATATCGCGGAAGTTACCACCGCGGTGGCGCGCGGTGACCTGAACCGCAAGATTACGGTGGACGTAAAAGGCGAAATTCTTGAGTTGAAGAACACCATCAACACGATGGTTGACCAGTTGAATTCTTTCGCGGGCGAGGTCACGCGTGTCGCGCGCGAAGTCGGCACCGAAGGCAAGCTCGGCGGCCAGGCGCAGGTGCCGGGGGTCGGCGGCACGTGGAAAGATTTGACCGACAACGTGAACTTCATGGCATCGAACCTGACCGAGCAGGTGCGCGGCATCGTGAAAGTCGTTACGGCGGTGGCGAACGGCAACCTGACGCAACGGCTCACCGTGCAGGCGAAGGGCGAAGTCGCGGCGCTTGCCGACACCATCAACAACATGACCGACACGCTCGCAACGTTCGCCGATCAGGTGACGAACGTCGCGCGTGAAGTCGGCGTCGACGGCCGTCTCGGCGGCCAGGCCAACGTGCCCGGCGCTGCCGGCACGTGGAAAGACCTGACCGGTAACGTCAACCTGCTCGCCGCCAATCTCACCACGCAGGTGCGCGCGATCGCCGAAGTTGCGACGGCGGTGACCAAGGGCGACCTGACGCGGTCGATTCAGGTCGAAACGCGCGGCGAGGTCGCGGAACTGAAAGACAACATCAACACGATGATTTCGAACCTGCGCGAGACGACGGAGAGCAACCGCGAGCAGGACTGGCTCAAGACAAACGTGGCGAAATTCACCGGCATGCTGCAGGGACAGCGCGAATTGAACACCGTGGGCAAGATGCTGCTCACGGAGCTCGCGCCGCTCGTGAACGCGCAGCAGGGAACGATTTATCACCTCGCCGACGCCGAAGGGCACACTGGATTGCGCCGGCTTTCGAGCTATGCGCATAGCGGCGATTCAGAGTTCGAGGAACAGATTGAGCTGGGCCAGGGCCTGGTGGGGCAATGCGCAGTCGAGAAGACGCGCATCCTATTGACGGATGTCCCGGCCGATTTCATCAAGATAGCCTCGAGCCTCGGCGACGCGCAACACGTGAGCGTCATCGTGCTGCCGGTACTGTTCGAAGGTCAGACGAAGGCAGTGATCGAGCTCGGGGCGCTCAAGGGATTCAGTCCCGGTTCGCTGGCGTTCCTCGATCTGCTCACGCAAAGCATCGGTGCGGTGTTTAACACGATCGAAGCGACGATGCGCACCGAAGGCCTGCTCATGCAATCTCAGCAGTTGACCGTCGAGCTGCAGGAGCGCCAGCGCGAGCTTCAGCAGACTAACGAAGAGCTGGGAACCAAGGCGAAACTGCTGGCCCCCAGAACGCCGAGGTGGAGCGCAAGAACTCGGAGGTCGAACAGGCCCGGCGAGCGCTCGAAGAAAAGGCGGCGGAGCTCGCGCTCACGTCGAAATACAAGTCGGAGTTTCTCGCGAACATGTCGCACGAGCTGCGCACGCCGCTCAACTCGATCCTTATTCTGAGCCAGCAGCTGGGCGACAACACGGCCGGCAATCTGTCGGACAAGCAGGTCGAGTTCTCGCGCAATATCAACTCGTCGGGCACCGATCTGCTGCATCTCATCAACGACATTCTGGACTTGTCGAAGATCGAGTCGGGGACTGTCACCGTGGAGGTCGAAGAAATTCCGTTCCTGAGCGTCAGAGACAGCCTCGAGCGCAATTTCCGCCACGTCGCGGAGGCAAAGAACCTGCCGTTCCGCGTGAACTTTGCGAACGACCTGCCGCTTTTCATCGAAAGCGATCCGAAGCGCCTGCAGCAGATCTTGAAGAACCTGCTGTCCAATGCGGTGAAGTTCACGTCGACAGGCCATGTCGAAATCCGCGTGTCGCATGCAACCGAGGGATGGACGCCGGGCCACCCCATTCTCGGGAATGCGCGCCAGGTCGTGGCCTTCGCGGTTGAAGATACCGGCATCGGCGTGCCGCTCGAAAAGCAGCGTCTCATATTCGAAGCATTCCAGCAGGCCGATGCCGGCACTTCGCGCAAGTATGGCGGCACCGGACTGGGACTTGCGATCAGCCGCGAACTCGCGGTGCTGCTCGGCGGCGAGATCAAGCTGGTAAGCCGCCACGGCGAGGGCAGCACTTTCACGTTGTACCTGCCGCTTCTCTACGCGGGCCCCGACAGACAGGTGCTGCCGAAAGCCGGGGCGTCCGAGTCCCAGTCGCTGCGCTCACAAATGCCGACCGTGCTGCCGCTTGCGCGCGAGGAGCACATCGAAGACGACCGCAACAGCGTCGAGCCCGGTGAGCCGCTGGTGCTCATCATCGAAGATGATCCGCATTACGCGCGGATTCTGCTGGGACTCGCGCGCGACCGCGGTTTCAAAGGGATCGTTGCGCAGAAAGGCGCGCTCGGCCTTTCGCTCGCACGGCAGTTCCGGCCGACTGCAATCTCGCTCGATATCTTCCTGCCGGACATGCTCGGCTGGACCGTGCTCAATCAGTTGAAGCGCGATCCGCAGCTGCGGCACATCCCGGTGCAGATCGTTACGCTAGAGGAAGAGCGCCAGCACGGCCTCGCGCACGGCGCATTCTCGTATCTCGTGAAATCGCCGACGATGGACAGTCTCGAGACCGCGTTCGACCGCATCAAGACGTTTACCGCGCCGCGCACCAAGCGGCTGCTCGTGGTCGAAGACAACCAGATCGAGCGCGAGTCTATCCGCGCACTTCTCGCGCATGACGACATAAAAATGGACGACGTCGCGACCGGCTCCGCTGCGCTCACGGCGATGCTCGAGAATCCGTATGATTGCGTCGTCCTTGATCTGCGCCTGCCGGATATGACCGGGTTTGAATTGCTCGAGCAAATGCACGAGGAGCCGCCGCTCGCCGACGTGCCGGTGGTCGTCTTCACGGGCAAAGAGCTGAGTGACGCGGAACAGGCGCAGTTGAAGGCGATGGCGAAAAGCATCGTGTTGAAAGACGTGCGCTCGCCCGAGCGCCTGCTCGACGAAACGGCGTTATTCCTTCACCGCGTCGTATCGGGACTGCCCGAAGATATGCAGCGCATGCTCGAGCGTCTGCATGGCTCGAACGAGGTGCTGCGCGGGCGCAAAGTGCTGATCGTCGACGACGACGCCCGCAATATCTTTGCATTGACTTCGCTGCTCGAAAACCAGGACATGGAGGTATTGAGCGCAACCAACGGACGCGATGCGATCGAGCAGGTGCGTAGTACGCCTGACATGAGCATCGTGCTGATGGATATCATGATGCCCGACATGGATGGCTATGAAACGATGCGCCAGATCCGGGCTCTGCCTCACTTTCGCAATCTGCCGATGCTGGCGCTGACCGCGAAGGCCATGAAGGGCGACCGCGAGAAATGCCTGGAGGCAGGCGCCAGCGACTACATCGCGAAGCCCGTCAACACCGACCAGTTACTCTCCCTGATGCGGGTATGGCTCTTCAGATGATCAAGCCGCCTCAGGCGGCCAAACAGGTTGCGGGACTGTCCCGGGGCAGTGGCTCGGCGGGCACGGGCGCGCTGCCGCCCCTGCTCGAGGATCCGATCAATATCCTGATCGTCGACGATGAGCCCAAAAACCTGATGGTGCTGGAATCGATCCTGGAAAACCCGGCGTACAGGCTCGTGCGCGCGGAGTCCGCCGACAGCGCCCTGCTTGCGCTGGTCGAGCAGGAGTTCGCGCTCATCATCATGGACATCCGGCTGCCGGACATGAGCGGGTTCGAGCTGACCAAGCTCATCAAGGATCGCAGAAAGACGGCGAGCATCCCGATCATCTTCCTCACCGCCTATTACAACGAAGACCAGGACGTGCTCGAAGGCTATGACACCGGCGCGGTGGACTACCTGCGCAAGCCCGTGAATCAGAATGTCCTGCGCTCGAAGGTGGCCATTTTCGCGGAGATGCATCGCAGCTCGCGCGAACTCGGGATTGCGAACCGGGCGCTGCTGACCGAGGTCACAGAGCGGCGGCACGCCCAGACGCAATTGCGCGAACTCAATGAGACGCTCGAGCGGCGGGTAGCGGAACGCACGGCCGAGTTGACCGAACGCGCGCGGGTCGAGAGGGTCGCCCGCGAGCAATTGCGGGCAAGCGAGGAATTCAATCGCAGCCTGATGGAAAGCACGGTCGATTGCGTGAAAGTGCTCGACCTGGACGGGCGCCTCCTGCATATCAACGGGCCGGGCGTTGCGCTGTTCGAGCTCGACGATGCGTCCGAAGTAGTCGGAAAATTCTGGGCGGATATGTGGCCTCTGCCTGCGCAGCACACCGTAACGTCATCGCTCGATATCGCGCGCGCGGGCGGTGTCGGCAGCTTCACGGAGATGCTGCCAACCGCAAAAGGAACGGTCAAGTGGTGGAATGTGTCGGTGAGCCCGGTGCGCGACTTTTCGACCGGCGAGGTAAATCGGCTGCTTGCAGTTACGCGCGACGTGACTGCAGCGCGCCAGATCGAGCAGGCGCTGCGCGAAAGCGACCTTAAAAAGGACCGCTTTATCGCGACGCTTGCGCACGAGCTTAGAAATCCGCTCGCACCGATCAGCAATGCGGTCAACGTCATGCGCGGGGTCGACGCGATGGACGCTCAACTGGCATGGTGCCGTGACGTCATCGAGCGTCAGGTTGCGCAGATGGCTCACCTGCTCGAGGATCTGCTCGACGTGTCCCGTATCACCCAGACCAAGCTGGTCCTGCGCCGGACGACGCTCAACGTGAAAGAGATCATGGAACGTGCGATCGAGATCGCGAGTCCGTTGATCAACGATGCGGGTCAGACATTCACCGTGACGTTTCCGAACGATGCGCTGTATGTGAGCGGGGACCTGACGCGACTTGCGCAGGTGCTTTCCAACCTTCTGATCAACGCATCCAAATACACCGCAGCACGCGGCACTGTCACCCTGTCCGCGCAGCGTGACGGTGAGGAGGCGGTATTGACCGTCACGGATTCTGGCATCGGGATTGCGCCCGAGAATCTGCCGCGAATTTTCGAAATGTTCGGACAGGTGGAGCAGGATGTGCTGCATTCGAAAGGCGGGCTCGGTGTCGGGCTCTCGCTCGCGAAAGGACTTGCCGAGCTGCACGGCGGGCGGCTTCTTGCGAGGAGCGATGGGCCGGGCCAAGGCAGCGAGTTTGCTGTCCGGCTGCCATTGACCATCAAAGACCTGGTCGCCGATACGAAACAGAACAATGCGACCGCTGCACGCGCATGCGCGCATTGCCGGGTTCTCGTCGCGGACGATTCCCGCGATAGCGCCGATTCGCTCGGCCTGCTGCTCGAGGCAATGGGCAACGAAGTGCGGGTGGCCTATACCGGCGAGGAGACCGTTCGGCTGGCTGAAGAATTCAGGCCTGACATCGCATTCGTCGACCTGGGCATGCCGGCAGTCGACGGCTACGAGGTTTGCCGGCGCATACGCAGCCATCCGTGGGGCAAGAGCATGATGATCGTTGCGCAAACAGGCTGGGGACAGGACGAAGACCGCAAACAAACGACGGCTGCAGGCTTCGATTTTCATCTGGTCAAACCGGTCGACCACGAATCGGTGGTCAGATTGATTCAAAATCGGAAGCAGTTCGCGGGCCGCGAGTCGTAAAAGCTTTCGTCGCCTTAGAATAAAGGCCGCGCGCGAATTATCCGGCCGACGTGCCGAATAGCGCGCCTGATTTGGCGGACGCAATCTGGTGCGCCGCGTCTCCGCAGCGCGCACTACCCGGAGTTGAGGCTTGACGCCACGCGCCCGCTCGCGCACTCTGCGTCATCTCGCCATCTACAACAGTCGGACAGGGGAGGCATCATGGTTGATTCCAAAAGGCGTACTTTACTGGCAACGGGCGCTGCAGCGACCGCGATGGCTGCGGCAGGCTCGATGGCGCAGCAGAGCGGACAAGGCGCGGCCGCGAAAAAGTTTTACGAAAAAGGCGGCGTGCGCATTCACTATGACGAAGTCGGCAAGGGCTTTCCGCTGCTGTGCATTCCGGGCGGCGGCCTGAATTCGACGATTGGATGGATGGCCAAGGGAGCGCCTTTCAATGCGCCCGAGGAATTCAAGAACGAATATCGTGTCATCACGGCCGATTTGCGCAACGCCTACGACGGCCAGTCCACCGGGCCTGTCGACGTCGATCGCCCCTGGGATTCGCACACCGACGATCAGCTCGGCCTCATGGATCATCTCGGCCACAAGAAATTCATGGTGATCGGCTTCTGCATCGGCGGCCCGATGATCTGGAACCTGATCAAACGCGCTCCGGACCGGATTGTCGCCGCTGTATTGGCGCAGCCGAGCGGTTTCCGCAAGGAGACGCCGACGTCTTCATACGACAGCAACATGAAAGGCTGGGGGCCGGATCTGGTGAAACACAATCCCGCGATCAAGATGGAAACTGTCGAACGCTTCCTGAAAAAGATGTACGGCACCAACCCGGATTTCGTCTATACCGTCAGGCGCGATTTCGTGAAGTCGGTCCAGACGCCGGTGCTAATCATGCCCGACGACTCTCCGCCCCATCCGTACGTCGTAGCGATGGAAGCCGCGATGCTCGCGCCGAAATCGGAAGTCAGCATGTTCCCGTGGAAGGAGCCGGTCGAGCGGATTCCGTTGGCGGTCCGGCAGGTGCATTCATTCATGAAGGCGCATCGGCCGGCGTAACGCGCGATGCATCGAGAACGTCGCTATCGCACTCGATGCCGTCAATCGGACGAGCGATGTTCGCGACTTAGCAGGGGATCATCATGAAGGAGAGGGGCACGGGTGACGCTCCGTATCTATTTTTCGATTGATATCCACGCGCTGTAATCGCCGTTGTTGCCGGCTCTTGATCAAATGACATAAATCCAGGGACATCTTATGTATCTGCCCGCGCACTTTAACGAAACGCGCAGCGAAGAACTGCTCAGACTAATCAGCAAGCATCCGCTGGGTGCGTTGGTCGTAAATGGCCCCGGCGGTCTCGACGCCAACCATCTGCCATTCGAATTCATGGCAGAGCCCGGCGGGCCGGGGCGCCTCATCGCGCACGTCGCGCGCGCGAATCCGCTCTGGAAGGAAGTGAGCGACGGTGCCGAGGCGCTCGTGATCTTTCGCGGCGAGCACGCCTACGTGTCGCCCAATTGGTACCCGAGCAAGCACGAGACCCACCGCCAGGTGCCCACCTGGAACTACCGCGTGGTACACGTGCACGGCAGGATCAGCATCCGCGACGATGAGCGCTTCGTGCGCGGTGTGGTGGCGAGGCTCACACGCACGCACGAAGGCCGCACTGGCGCCGCGCGCCCGTGGAAAATGACGGATTCCGCGCCCGAATACATCGACCGCATGCTGACTGCCATCGTCGGCATCGAAATTGAAATCACCCGCATGGTCGGCAAGTGGAAAGTCAGCCAGAACCGGGAAGAACGCGACTGCGCGGGCGCCGCCGAAGAACTGCGCAGACGCGGCGAAACGGCGCTGGCGGACGCCATGCTTGCGGCGAAAGGCCATCAATGACTGCCGCGAAGGTGCAAGAATAATTTTGCCTTTGTCCAATCACCGGTCGCTCAGACTTGCCGCCGGCGTCGTGCTAGTCAATGCGGTGAAGCGTCTAATCGTTCGCCGTGCGTTCGCGGTGACCGGCGCGATCATGCTCGCCGTGTTGCTGCCTGGCTGCACGTTTCTGGAAGACAACGGCACGCATCTGGCGTACGCGCTGGAGAAGGGCGCGAGTAAATTGCGCTCGTCGGGCGAACGCGAACTCGTCCTGCGCTACCAAACACTCGACGGCCCTGCGCAGGCCTATTACGTCGAGATCACGCCATCGCTGAACCCCTCCTCGCAGCGGCAGGACGTCTGGGGAAGCTACATTGTGGTTTCGGGCCGCACCTCGGGCGGCACGAGTTACCACAACCGCGTCGTTTTCGTTCCGCAGAGGCTGTATGTCGAGAAAAAGCAGGGTGGTCCGAGTGAAATCGTCTTGCGCAAAGACGCCGATCGGATCAGCGTGGTCGAGGTACGGTGACTCATTCGTAAGGTGACGGTCCGGGCATTTCTGATTTGGATCAAGGCCCGTGAAGCACGCCGCCACTGCTTGGTCATACCCGGCAAGCGAAGTAACATTGGCTTTGCACGCGAAATAACCCTTCGCCAGTTCCCGCTCGGAGAAACGACCAATGCGTTTTGCAGTACCTATGCGATCGATTTTTTTGCGCGCCATGCTGACGGCGTGTTTTCTCGTTTTAGTCGCAGGCACAAGAGCATCGCACGCGCAGAACTATCCATCCCGGCCGATTCGTTTGATAGTCCCGTTCCCGCCTGGGGGCGCGAACGACATTCTCGCGCGGATACTTGGACAGAAGCTCACCGAAACGCTGGGCGAAAACGTACTCATCGACAATCGGGCCGGAGCGAGCGGCATCATCGGTACTGAAATCGTCGCCAAGTCGGCGCCGGATGGTTACACGCTTTTGATGACGCCGAATACGATTGCCATTCAACCGAGCCTGTATGCAAAGCTGCCGTTCGATGCCGCAAAAGACTTTGCACCGGTTTCGCTGGTTGCCCTCGTTCCCAATATCCTCATTGTCACGAAAACTCTGCCTGTGTCTTCGGTCAAAGAGCTTGTTGCACTGGCGAAACGCAATCCCGGCCAGATTCACTTCGGCAGCGCGGGGATCGGCGGCTCGGTACACCTCGCTGGCGAGCTGTTCAAGTCGATGGCGAAAGTCGACATCGTTCACGTTCCGTACAAAGGCGGTGGTCCGGCCCTGATCGACCTGATCGGCGGCCAGATCGAAATGCTTTTTCCTGATGCGCTCGCGAGCGCGCCTTACTTGAAGACAGGCAAAGTCAAGCCGCTGGCAGTAACGAGCAGCAAGCGGCTTACCGCGTTGCCTGCATTGCCGACGATCGCCGAGTCCGGCGTGCCCGGCTACGACTCAGTGGGCTGGTACGGCGTGCTGACGCCGACCAACACGCCGCCGCAGATCGTTCAAGCTCTGAGCACTGCAATCGCTAACGCGTTACGATCTCCGGATGTCAAAGCCAAACTGTCGGCACAAGCGGCCGAGCCGGTCGGCGGCACGCCCGCCGAGTTTGGCTCGCATATAGCATCTGAAGCCAAAAAGTGGGCGAAGGTTATCAAGGACGCCGGGATCCACGCCGAGTAAAGGCATCCGCGCCTGCTTGCCATGAAAAAATCTGCAAAGGAGATTGATGATGAATAGAAAATGGAGCGATGTCATCCCCGACGAGGATTACCAGATCTACAAGGAGTCGGGTTTCAAGGGTGTAGAAGGCGTGCGCCTGGGTCTCGGTGAAAAACCCGCGGTGATCGTGATCGACATTCAGCATCGTACGGTCGGCCTGGACAAGCCGACCTTGCAGTCAATTCGCGAATCCGGATTTCCGACAAGCTGTGGCGATGTCGCGTGGGCGGCCGTCAGGGCGACCGCGCGCCTGCTCAAGGCGGCGCGTGCTGCTGAAATTCCCGTCTTTTACGCGATCATCGAGCGGCAGGGCTCGGTTGATGCAGGGCTGTTCAGCAAAAAGTTGAGTGGGATTACGACGAACCCCATACATCGTCCGGGCAACAAAGGCACCGAGATTCCGGACGAGATCGCGCCGCTGCCCGGCGAGTTCATTATCAGCAAGCGCCAAAGCAGCGCGTTTTTTGGTACCTCGCTGGTAACGCAACTCAACATGCTGCGTGTCGACTCGCTGATCATCTCCGGGTGCAGCACCAGCGGCTGCGTTCGGGCGACGGCGATGGATTCGTTCGCCTATGCAATCCCCGCCACGGTCGTTGAAGAATGCGTTTACGACAGGAGCCAGCTTTCGCATAAGGTCAGCTTGTTTGAGATTGGCGCCAAGTATGCGGACGTCGTCACGCTGGCCGAGATTGAGAAGGAACTCGCCGAGCGCAAGCCGGCCAAAGCTAATGCAGCCTGATCAGGCGCTGCGCAGCCGAACGATGCAAGGAGATTGAAATGCCCGAATACCGCAAAACCCCGGAAGCCCTGGCGCGCCTCACGCCGGAGCAATATCGCGTCACCCAGCGCAGCGGCACCGAGGCGCCCGGCACCGGCGAGCTGCTCGACAACCACGAGCCCGGCATCTACGTCGACATTGTTTCGGGCGAACCGCTCTTCGCGTCGAGCGACAAATTCGAGTCGGGCTGCGGCTGGCCGAGCTTTACGAAGCCGATCGAGCCTGCGAACGTCAACGAGCTGAGCGACTCTTCGCATGGCATGGTGCGCACCGAAGTTCGCTCGGCCGCGGCAGACAGCCACCTCGGCCACGTCTTCAACGACGGTCCGCGCGACCGCGGCGGCTTGCGCTATTGCATCAACTCGGCGTCGTTGCGCTTCATTCATCGCGACGACATGGAAGCCGAAGGCTATGGAGACTATTTAAAAAACGTTTCATAGGCGCAGATGAGCGCAGATGGAAATCGAAGCTGATATCAGTTACGGATGAACTCACCGTTCAACCTGAACGCATGGTTTGAGCGTATCGGTTATTCAGGCCCGCTCGAGCCGACGCTGGACACGCTTAACCGACTTATCTTCGCGCATGCGCATTCCATCTCTTATGAAACGCTGGACATTATGCTTGGGCGTCCACCAAGCCTTGATGTAGCGACCCTTCAGGCAAAGATGATTGCCGGCGGCCGCGGTGGATACTGCTTCGAGCAGAACATGTTTTTCCGGGCCGGGCTACGCGCTCTCGGCTTTAAGATTACCAGTCTTCAGGGCCGAGTGATCCGCGGGTTGGCCATTGATGCGCCACGGCCCGCGATTCACATGCTCTTGCAGGTCGAGCTGCCCGAGGGGCGTTATCTTGCGGACGTAGGCTTCGGCAATCTGGCTCCAACCTGCGCGCTCTCACTGAATCCGACTGTTGAGCAGGAAACGCCACATGAGGTGATGCGTTTCATCGATGTCGGCGGCGAGCTAACGCTGCAAGCGCGACTCAAGCAGGGCTGGGAACACATTTATCGGGTAATTCCTTACCCCAGGTTCGACAGCGAATACGAGATCACGAACTGGTACACCGGAACCCACCCTGACACTCCCTACCAAGGCAATATCATCGTGGCCAAGCCGGGCCCCAATCGAACGCGAATTACCATGTACAACTCCCGGCTTACCGTGCGTGACGCGGAGGGCCGCGCGGACAAGCGTTGGCTCGAGACGGACAGTCAATACGCAGACGTACTGCGCGGAGAGTTCGGACTCAATCTTTCCGATCAAGAGATCGATCAATGCGTTTCCGTCATGAAGGCCAAGGGCACAGGTGACGCGCCTCATCCCTTCTTCGCTTGATAGTAGAAGAACCTCGCCCGCCGCGGGATGGCTTTGGCAAAGCACTTGCATGCGGTACTGGTTTTGGGTTCGTAATTGTTACAAGTGAATGTTCTTGGTTTGTTGTATGGACGATGTGTGACGATCAGATAACAGGTCCGGGATCGGCGATAGAATAGAGACCCGCACAGGTGAAAATTCCGGTGATTCAAGATTTAGTCGTATCCGTGTTCATCTGTGTGTATCCGTGGCCAGGATGTGTTTTTTAAATAGCTTTTAGTGAAGCGGAGAAACGGAAATGAGCACAACAGAACGTGCAGTGCTGGCGGGTGGATGCTTCTGGGGCATGCAGGACTTGATTCGCAAGATGAATGGCGTGATCTCGACGCGAGTCGGATACACCGGCGGCGACGTGCCGAACGCCACTTATCGCAACCACGGTACGCATGCTGAAGGAATCGAGATCATTTTCGATCCGGCGAAGCTAACGTATCGCCAGCTGCTCGAATTCTTTTTTCAGATTCACGACCCTACGACACGCAATCGCCAGGGCAACGACATGGGCACGAGTTACCGCTCGGGCATTTACTACACCAGCGACGAGCAGAAGCGCGTAGCCGAAGACACCATCGCCGACGTGAACGCATCGAAACTGTGGCCCGGAAAAGTCGTCACCGAAGTCGCGCCGGCAGGCCCGTTCTGGCAAGCGGAGCCGGAACATCAGGATTATCTCGAGCGCATACCAAATGGTTACACGTGTCATTTCGTGCGGCCGAAGTGGAAGTTGCCGGTGAGGGAAAAGAGCAGGACCTGACACCACTGCCGCGGCAATCCGCCATAGAGTGGAAGCGCGACGTTCAAACAACGGAGGAAGCATGAAATCGAAAGTGGCTGCCGCAGTTGCTGTTTCACTTCTGATTACTGCCGGGACAGTTCTTGCGCAAGCCTATCCGAACCGGCTCGTTAAAGTCGTCGTACCCTTCGCCGCCGGGGGCGGCACCGACGTGATGGCGCGCATCATCTCGCAAAAATTGACCGAAGCCTGGTCGCAGCCGGTTGTCGTCGAAAATCGCACGGGCGCCGGCGGGATTATCGGCGCCGACGCGGTCGCCAAGTCCGTTCCCGATGGCTACACCTATCTGATTGGCACAACTACCACGACGATCAACGCGAGCCTCGTCACCAAACCGCCCTATAACATGCAGCGCGATTTGCAACCGGTCGCGATGCTGAGCTTCTACCCGATGGCAGTCGTGGTGCCGGCTTCTTCCCCGGTGCGCTCGTTGAAGGACCTGGTCGCCTTGTCACAGAAGCAGCCGTTGACCGCGGGTTCGGGAGGCAACGGGACGCCCCAGCATCTCGTGCTCGAGATGTTCAAATCCGCGACCGGCGCGAATATCCTGCACGTGCCTTATAAAGGCGGCGCACCCGCGGTGGCGGCACTACTCGGCGCGCAGAACGACGTCGTCTTTTCCCAATGGCCCGAATGCCTGTCCTATGTGAAAGCTGGCAAGCTGACCGCGCTGGCGGTGACGACCACTACGCGGCTCGGGGAAATTGCCGACGTCCCCACCACGGCGGAAGCCGGATTCCCGAGCGTTCAGGCGACCGGCTGGCAGGGCATCATGGTCCGCAGCGGCACGCCGAAAGAAATCATCGCGAAAATCAATGCAGATGTGAGCACGATCATGGGCTCGCCCGATATGAAATCGAAAATCGCTGACCAGGGCTTTGTGCCCGTCACGATGAGCGTGAGCGATACCGAGAAGTTCGTCGCCGCCGACGTCGAGCGCTGGGGAAAAATCATCCGCGACGGAAATATCAAGGCGGATTAACGCGCAGTACAACGTCGCGCAAAAAATCGCTTACGCGGCCAGCTGATGTAAATAGTAGGGCTTGCTGCGCTCATCGAGCAGCCGCTGCAGCTCCGGCTCAGAAGCGCCTTGTGGGTTGAGCCAGGCATCAACATTCTCTTCGCTCAGCGGAATGACGCAGCGGTCATGTCCTGCCGCAGCGACTTCTTCCGGCGGCTCGTCGGTGATCGCAGTAAACGAATCCAGTTGCGGTTCGCCAGGCAGTGACCAGTGATCCCACAGGCAGGCAAGCAGCATGTCCTGGCCCGTTTGCGGGTTGAAGTGCAGCACGACATTTTGCGGCTTCTCACCGGGTGCCAGCTCACGTTTTTCGAACGCGTGGCGCGAAACATTTTCGAAAAAGCTGGTGACTACCAGCACGCCATGGCGAACGCCGAACAAGTCTTTCCAGAAGCCCCCGAGGCTGTCCCGTCGCGCATTGTAAAGCCCGTCGTATCGCTTATCGTACGAGGCAGGCTTCCCGTTGGGACGGCAGTGATAGCGCATCGGTCTGATGATGCGCTTGCCGTTTTCCATGACGATCAGCGGCGCATACCAGAATGGAAAAATCCTGGAATCGCTTTCTTTTAGTTCGCGCCTTTTCAAATCGGCCAGTTTTTTCAGATGCCAGTCGACTTTGTTGGATGCGATGCGCTTGTCCTCCAACGCTTTCTTCGTCTCTTTGATCGCCAGAGCGCGCTCCGCATCGGCCAAACGCTTTTTTTGGCCGAATAGCGCAGCTTCCAGCTTGCTGCTCAACTGTTCATGGTATCGATCGATATGCGTCTTGATCCGGGATTCAGCATCGGATTGCGGCGCATAGAAGTTCGCTTCAAGCGCCTTGCCAAGGGTGATGGATTCGCCATCAGCGCGGCGGCGGAATACGTCCTCGAAACCCAGGTAATCGACTTGCGCGTTGAATCGGCGGGCGAGTGACTTGAGATCCTGTTCGACCATTGCGGAGTAGCACATGCGTGCATTATACGGTGGTGTAAATCGGTTAGCCGCACACGCCCCTGACTTCGCGCGCTTCGGCATCGCCAGGTGGGATTTTGTCCGTCAATTGGAGTTTGTCCGACACCGGCTGTCCCGAGCGGGATACGCGATGGCGGTCAACTTTGTGCTTGACCGGGTGTCCAAGAGTGCGGAATCGGTAAAAGGAATCAGGCCAGTGGACGATCGCCAGCACCTGAATGTTCTCGCGTACAACGGGCGGTTACAGCTATCCGCCATGTCAGCGTCGCGTGCTCCGACTGGCCGGTCGTGAGTTCGTCCTTTAAAAATGGCGCCACGCTTGCCGCGAGTTACTTGCGCCGCCTTTGGGATGTCACCCGCCGGCATCCTGTGCGGGCAATTTTGGTGCTGCCGGCAGTCTTGCTGGTTTATGTGCTGGCGCTTTACCCGTTCACGCCGGGCATCGGCGAGTTGAAGCGCGCAAAGTCTGAAGCACCATCCAGGGTTCTTTCGTTCGACGGCGTAGTACTTGCGCAATACAAGCGCATCAATCGCGAGTGGGTGCCGCTGGAAAAGATTTCGCCTCACGTGGTGAATGCGCTGATCGCCACGGAGGACCATCGGTTTTATGAGCATCATGGCATCGACGCACGCCGCACGGTCGCCGCTTTGCTCAGCACCGTCTCGGGCGACCTGCAGGGCGGCTCGACGATTACGCAGCAGCTGGCGCGCAACTTGTACCCTGAGCAGATCGGCCGCTCGGTCAGCATCAATCGCAAGGCCAAAGAAGCAATCACCGCGCTCAAGATCGAGGCTGCCTATTCAAAGCGCGAGATACTCGAGACGTATCTCAATACCGTACCCTTTCTCTATAACGCATTCGGCATCGAGATGGCTGCGCGCACGTATTTCGACAAGTCAGCCGACAAGCTCAACGTGCTCGAGGCCGCTACGTTGATCGGCATGCTCAAAGGAAACAGCGCCTTCAATCCGGTTCAGAACCCGGAGCGGGCGCGCAAGCGGCGCAATCTCGTGCTCACGCAGATGGCGAAGCACGGCAAGCTGAAGCCGGATCAAATCGAAGCGCTGGCCCAGCAACCGCTGCGGCTGGATTTTGAGCGCCAGGTCGAACCGCTGGGCATAGCGCCTCATGTGGCGCAGCAATTGCGCCGATGGCTGATCGACTGGGCTGACGTGAATGGCTTCAATATCTATACCGACGGGCTCGTGGTGCGCACGGCTATCGACTCCCGGTTGCAGCAGGCGGCCAACCGCGCGGTAGCCAGGCAAGTGGCGCAGTTGCAGAAGCTGGCCGATGGCAAACGCAAGCGTGACGATGAGCGGCCGGCTCTGCAGGGGGCGTTCATCGCACTCGATCCGCGCAACGGCCTGGTGCGTGCGTGGGTGGGCAGCCAGGACTTCACGCAGGAGCAGTTCGACCATGTGAACCAGGCGCGACGCCAGGCGGGTTCCACGTTCAAGCCCTTCGTGTATGGCGCCGCGTTCATGCAGGGTATGAGTCCCAACACCACGTTCAACGACGAAATCGTGCCGGTCAGAATGCCCGATGGCAGTGTCTGGTCTCCGAGCGATGAGTCGGCGCCCTCGGGTTCGCCCATGACGCTGCGCGACGGGCTCATACATTCTAAAAACACAATTACCGCGCAAGTCATGCAGCGGGTTGGTCCTTCCGCAGTCGCGCAGCTTGCGCATGACATGGGCGTGCGGCAAAGCAAGCTGGATGTCGTGCCGTCGCTGGCCCTGGGCACGAGCCCCGTCACGCTGCGTGAAATGGTCGCAGCTTACGGTGCCATTGCCAACGGCGGAAACTATGTCGAGCCGCTACTCGTGCTGCGCGTGGAGAACGCTCATGGCGAGTTGTTGCAGGCGTTCGACCCGATTCGAGATCCCAAGCCGGCGATGCCGCGCGCTCTTACGTTGACGCTGGTGAACGTGATGCGCGGCGTGGTGGATGAAGGGACGGGTGCAGCCATCCGCTCCCGCTACGGTATCACCGCTGACGTGGCGGGCAAGACCGGTACGACCCAAGAGAACAGCGATGGCTGGTTCATCATGATGCACCCGGAACTGGTCGGCGGCGCCTGGGTCGGCTACAACGATAACCGTATTCCGATGGGATCGTGGGGGCAGGGCGCGCGCAGTGCTTTACCGATTGTCGGCGACGTGTTCCAGCAGGCTCTTCGACAGCGCTGGATCGATGCCAGGGTAGAGTTCGACATTCCCCGGCCGCGGGCGCGACCGCCGGAAAGCCCGCGCGAGCGGCGGGACAATCCGCTCGACAGGATCTTCGACAAGTTGCGAAGCATCTGGCGCAGTTTATAAACCGAAGGCAGAGTTGTGGGTCCGGGGATTTCGCATGCTAAATCGGGAAATGACGAACGGTCTGCTCGGCCCGAGGCCGGGACAATCGAAGACGCGTGTTGTTTTGCGTCAATTCCGGCCGCACCAGTCGATCGCATCCTCGAGGCGATCGTCTCCCCAGAAGATTTCGGTTCCATAGGCGAACGTGGGCGAACCAAATATCCCGAGAGACTGTGCCGCTTCAGTCTCCATTGCGTACTTGGCGCGAATTTCTTCGCTGTTAGCTCGAGCGATCGTGGCAGCGGGCTCACGATGCATCTTTTGCAGAATCTGGGTGATCGACTCCACGGTTCCGGGGTCTCGATCGTCGATGAACCATGCGGCATACGCGGCCCTGGCGAAGTCAGGACACCATCCCTCGAGAGCAGCGACAGTCGCTACACGGTTCGCGAGCTCGTCGGCATCGTTGGGATAGTTCGGAATGGAAGCGAAAGGTATGCCGAAGCGTTCAGCCCTTCTTTGCACATCCCGCCACATGTAAGCGAGCTTGACCGGTTTGCCGACGAAAGGACGGTTGTTCTGCTCCATCATCAGCTTCCGCGCACTGAACGGACGCCATTGCAAAGTGATCCCGGCGTGACTGGCTAAACGCTCGGCGCGATTCACCGATAGATACGTGTAGGTGCTCCCCAGAAAGAGGAAGAAATCGAGACGTTTTATCATGCGGATTCTCCCTCCTAACGGCGCAACAAACAGGGCTCGCGCGCATATGACGAATGGCTGCCGCCAATTCCGAGAGTATATGCTCGTTACCTTTGGCCCTGATTCTCAGATAACTCACCGACGAGACGAGACTGGGAGGGAGCTCCTGGACAGCGATTGCAGGCAGCAAGGCCATGGACAAAGGAAAGGATGTGCGTGGGCAGCGCGTCAGGAACAAAAAATAATTTACACCGGTTGTCGATTCTGGCCGGTCCCATACGACTACAGTTACCACAACCCAAAAGGAAATGACCATGAAATTCATGATGCTGATGATTCCCGCCGTTTACCAGGGGGGCAGAAAAACCCCGCCGGACTTCAAGCCCGAGCTGAAGGATATGGAAGCGATGGGCCGATTCAACGAGGAAATGGGCAAGGCGCTCAAGATCGAATCGCTCAACGGCCTGCACCCGCAGTCCAAGGGTGCGCGCGTTACGTTCGCCAAAGGCAAGCCCGCAGTGACCGACGGACCGTTTATCGAATCGAAAGAAGTGCTGGGCGGCTACTGGCTCGTCGATGCGCCGTCGAAGGAAGAAGTCGTGAAGTGGGCGCAGCGCTGCCCGGCGAACGAAGGTGACACGATTGAGATCCGGCAGATCTTCGGGCCGGAAGATTTCGCGTAGTAAAGTGGCGATGTGATTTTTACCTGATCAGCACGTCGGCTGACTCGAAAAATGCCGACTTGGTATATCAATAGTTCAATCCGGCCGCACATAGGCCACTACGAGGAACAGTGACATGGTTAATCCAGAGAAGAATACGGTTTGCATTTGGTACGATGGCGACGCTGAGGAAGCGGCGCGGTTTTACGCAAAGACCTTTCCCGATTCATCCGTCGGGGCGGTGCATCGCGCCCCCGGAGACTATCCTGCCGGGAAGAAAGGGGACGTGCTCACAGTCGAGTTTAAGGTCATGGGCATTCCCTGCATTGGGCTCAACGGCGGGCCGGGCGTCAAGCACAACATAGCATTTTCATTTGCGGTCAGCACCGCCGATCAGGCGGAAACGGATCGCTACTGGAACGCCATCGTCGGGAATGGTGGCCAGGAAAGCGAATGCGGCTGGTGCCTGGACAAATGGGGAGTGTCGTGGCAGATTACGCCGAAGGTTCTGATCGAAGCGGCCTTTGGTTCCGATCCTGCCGCCGCCAAGCGCGCGTTCGACGCGATGATGACGATGAAGAAGATCGACGTCGCGGCCATCGAAGCCGCGGTTTCCAATCGTTAGCGTGAAGCCGATGGAGCCGCCGGCGATCTGAGTTCGCGGCGGCTCCAGCGCGGAACGCGCGCTACTTTTTCAGGAGCGATTGCAGGACCTGGCCATTCTTGGGATTGACCACCAGGTCAACGGGCGAGCCGCTTTTATTGACGGCCGACGCCTGCAAAGCATCGCCGGAAGAAGTCGGTATCAGGTTGGAGATGTTGGTATAGCCCTGTTTTTCCAGCAGCACTTTGATTTTGTCCATCGGCAATGCGCCAACAATATTGCCGATGCTGCTGCCGCCGGCCGCCCCCGCCGCGCCGCCGGTGGTTCCGGAGTTGTTCATCAAGTCTTTGCCGCGGTCGAGCAGGCTCCCCTGCGCGAACGCCGCCTGAGTCGACAGCGTCGCTATTGCTGCGGCTGCGATAAATGATGCAATTGTTGTGATCCTGGTCATGAGGATTCTCCTGGCTGGTGGACGGCGGCCCATTTGACACCAATGCGCAACGAAAAATTCAGAAAACGAGGTGAAACAGCTCCCCTTGCCACAATCGCGCATAATGGCCGCTGCCGGGGGAGAAATGAACAATCGTCGCAAACTGATTATCGCGGTCGGCACTGGTGCGCTCGCTTGGGCGCGCGTGATACGCGCTCAGGGGCCGCCGACAGTTCGCCGGATCGGACTGTTCTCGCAAACTTCGGCCTCCGTCAACGCGCCCTGGTATCAGGCGTTCCGGCTCGGTCTGAGCGACCTCGGATGGATCGAGGGAAAGAACATCAGCATCGAGTACCGCTATGCGGACGGCAGACACGACCGCCTCTCCGAGCTTGCGGCGGATCTCGTGCGCCGCAAGGTTGACGTCATCGTCACTACCGCCACTTCCGATACGCTGGCTGCCAAAAAAGCCACCAAGGCAATTCCAATCGTCATGGCGGGCGGGGCGGACCCTGTGGCAACCGGGCTGGTCGAGAGCTTCGCGCGGTCCGGCGGCAACGTCACGGGTTTATCCCAGATGATCGCCGAGCTGGCTGGAAAACGGCTGGAGCTCCTCAAGGAAATTACGCCCAAGCTCTCCCGCGTCGCCGTGCTCTGGAATCCGCAGAGCGTAAGCGCGACGTTCAATTGGAAAGAAATTCAGCAACCGGCGGGGCAGCTCGGAATCCAGCTTCATTCGCTGGAAGTCAGGAGTTCCGACGCACTGGAACAAGCGCTCGAAGACGCAACCAGGGCACGCGCAGGCGCTCTTGTCGTGCTGGCAGACCCGGTAACCGGTGCGAACCTGCAACGGATAGCCACCCTTGCTGCAACGCGCATGCCATCGATATATCACGACTTCGTATTCGCGGAGGCCGGCGGTCTATTGACCTATGGGGCGCATCGTGCCGACTTGTACCGGCGTGCCGCTATTTATGTGGATAAGATCTTCAAGGGGGCGAAACCCGACGATCTGCCGATCGAGCAGCCGACCAAGTTCGAACTCGTGGTCAACCTCAAGACTGCCAGGGCGCTGGCTATCACGATTCCGGAAGCAGTCCGGTTTCGCGCTGACCGGTTGATCGAGTAAGGCGGCGTAGTTTGATGTGCTCGAAGTCGTCAGCAATTATGCGGTAGAGGCGCGTCCCACAAATGCACGATGTCAGTCCCTGCGCCCTTGGATAGAGTGTTCAGGAAAGTCTGCTAACGGCTGTGCCAGGCAGCTGCGCAACTCGCGCATACTCATGTTAGCAACTCGCTCAACTTTCAGGTCCGCTTTCGGTCGCTAACCCACATTCCCAAAATCGAAGCCAACCACGCCTGAATTGCGGACGTCCGGGACTAAATGCCGCCGACGACGATCGATCCGACTTTTACGCTGGCGGTCGCAGTTTCTGATTGGCAACGTCTAAAGCAGGCCGGCCTCCAAAGCGCTGAATCGCGCAATCGCGCTGTGGAAGCGATTCCGTCCTATCCTAAAGGTTCTCGGAGTGTCCCGAAAACCAGGTGCTGTGCATTTTCAGTTCGCACCTTGAGCCGCGTTTCATTCAGAAAGCTCTGCCTACATTGAACAATGTCGAGTAGTGTTGGTCGGGATCAATCTCGCTGTGGATTTTCGGAACAAGACTTGGTTCAAGATATGCGAACAGCATACTTGGCAGATATCGTTTTCACGAAAATCGCGCTTTTCAGAAACTGCCTAGGCATTTTGTAGGAGTTTGTCCGACTAACAATGCTCCGCTTAACTGTCATACTCGGCATTGGCAAGAGGCTCTTGAAATCAGCTCTCTCGTCACGATTGACGATTCAGCAAACGAATAATAGATTTGCGCTCGCAGCGCTTGGGGAGTTCTCCATTGGAAAGAAGTCGTCGTGTTGCGCGCAACAATTTGAGCTTATTAATAAGCGCATCCCCGTTCGAGCAAGCGGGGTAGGAGAGCTGTCCAAGATGGAACACTTCGCTGCAATTGCCCGCAAACCAGGCATATTGGACACCGATGGAATACTCGGCTTCGTGCTCGATGCTACGAAAACGGGAGTCTGGACGTGGGACGTCGCAACGGATCTCGTTCGCTGGTCGCCGGAGGCGTATCGCATTCATGGCATCGAGGTAGGCGAGTTTCGCAATACCGGCGCCGCTTTCTTTGAAACCGTGCATCCTGACGATCGCGAACGGGTACATGACACCGTGTCCACGGCGATACGCGAGCGACGCGTCATTGCGATGGAGTTTAGAATTCTCCGGCCTGATGGCAGCGTTCGCATGGTTACGAATCGCGCGCGCGCGACTTATGACGCGGATGGCGCAATTGTCGTCGGGACTATCACTGACGTCACCGAGCGCCAACTGCAGATGCAGCAGCTTTATGGCCAGGCCCAAGAAGAGAAAAATCGTCTCGCTTTGGTGCTCGACAACATTTCAGAAGAGGTCTGGTTTCATGACGCGAGCGGTTGCGTGGTCCTTGCAAACGCCGCCGCGGAGAAGGCGTTCGGCGAACTTGCGGGCCGTGAAATCACTGCACATGCAAGCGGCATTGAAATCTTTTATCCAGACGGGACGTCCCGCCCGGTCGACAGGAACCCGATAATCCGTGCGCTTGCCGGCGAAGAGGTGCGCGAGCTCGAGGAACTTGTAAAACTGCCCACGACCGGAAAACTGCACACCCGTTCCGTAACATCTATACCCGCCCACGGCCCGGATGGAGCGGTTCTCGGCGTGGTTTCCGTAATCAAAGACATTACCGAACGGGCAATGGCAGACCGTGCGCTCGCCGAGAGTCGCGGACGTCTCGACTATGCGACTCGGCTATCGGGCATCGGCTTCTGGTATTGCGACCTTCCGTTTGACGTTCTCGAGTGGGACGCGCGGGTGAAGGAGCATTTCTTCTTTGAACCGACTGACCGGGTAACTATCGAAGACTTTTACGCACGCATCCATGCCGAAGATCGCGAGGCGACGAGAACCGCGATTGACGCATCAATCCGCAATCGCGCGCCCTACGACATTGTCTATCGAACAGTGCATCCGAAAACAGGGGCGGTTAAGTGGATACGCGCACTCGGCGGCACTGATTACGGAAGTGACGGGACGCCGACGCACTTCGATGGAGTAACGGTCGACGTGTCGGCTCAAAAACGCGATCAGGAACGCCTGACAAACTTGAATCGTCGATTGCGTGAGCAAGACCGGCGCAAGGATGAATTCATTGCGACGTTGTCGCACGAATTGCGCAATCCGTTAGCACCTATACGCGCCGCTGCAGAGGTAATCGCCTCTACGCAACTGACGCCAGAACAATTGGCTCGTGCGCAAGCCATCATCGAGCGGCAGGTAGCTCACATGGCAGCCTTGCTGGAAGACCTGCTTGATATTTCCCGGATCACCCAGGGAAAGCTGCGGATAAAAAAATCGGTGGTGACGCTCTCGGAAGCAATTGAAGCCGCCATAGAAGCAATCCGGCCGACATTTGATGCTGGAAATCATGAATTCATCTTGAAATTGCCGGACACCCCGATTCTGCTGGAAGCCGATTTAGTGCGTCTCTCGCAGATACTCTCGAACTTGCTGATGAACGCCGCCAAATATAGCGAACCCTCAACCACCATTGAGTTGTCGGGCCACGTCGATGGTGAAATGTTGCGCTTGTCCGTAAAAGATCAGGGAATCGGCATTGCCGCCGAGTCCATCGCTGGAATTTTCGAGATGTTTTCACAGATCGAAGGCGGCTCGCGCAGTGATGGGGGCCTGGGCATAGGACTCGCCCTGGTCAAAGGTCTCACTGAACTGCACGGTGGCACCATTGAGGCACGCAGCGATGGCCTTGGCCTTGGAAGTGAATTCATTCTGCGTCTACCGCTAGGCTCTCAGAAGTCCATTCGGCCGCCCGCCTCAGGCAGTAAACCTCAACGTGCATCTGCCCCGCAGCGCATACTCATTGCTGATGATAATCATGATGCCGCAGAAAGCCTCTCGATGCTGCTCGCGCTTGCCGGCTATGAGGTGCAGGTCGCCAATCTGGGTCGAGCCGCCCTCGACATTGCGCAAGCCTTTCGTCCGGATATCGCCTTGCTCGACATTGGTATGCCAGACATGAACGGGCACGAAGTTGCGCGCAGCATCCGCCAGGAGTCGTGGGGAAAAGACATGAAGCTGATCGCCGTCACGGGCTGGGGTGGCGAAAACGACCGAAGACAAGCGCTCAATTCGGGATTCGATCATCATGTGACCAAGCCCGTGAACCTCCGCCAACTTGAGGATCTGATCGAAACGGAGTTGGAAGTCATTTGTGCAGCCGGCGCGGTGGCGTCAACCTGAACCTGGTCAGGCAGGTCCGTCTGGACAGCACCTGTTGACCATTCGCAAGTCGCAGAATAAATTATTTGTCCGCCGCAGAACGGAGGCTATCATGCATATCTCTTCCGATTCGACTTTTATTGCGCTCGTGATGCTGTCAACGATCATGCCCGTCATTCCACAGCATGCGTCGGCGCAAACGCCGCAACAAATGGAATATGACAGACAACAGCGCGAATACCGGCAGCAGATGGAGCGCCAGCAACAAGATCAGCAGCGCCAGCAGCAGTTGATGAATGAGAATGCGCGGCGCCAGCAAGAGGAATCAAGGCGGCTCAATTCGAACCAGGGCACCAGCGCGGGAAGCCAGGGCGGAATGGCTGGTTCCGCAAACCCAACACCGGGACGTGGAAGCGCGGCGTCGGATAATCTCGCGGCGGCGCGCATTGCATGGCAGAAGAAACCAGCGCTGCCTCCCGAGCAGAACCCTCTGCTTAATGGAAAGTGGACCCGGCCCGCGTCGACGCAGGGCAAATCATCCGATCCGTTCGCAGCCCTTGCTGCGATGGCCAAAGGTGGGCTGTGTGACGTGTTGTTCGGCGGCGGTACGTTCGAATTCCGCACTGACAGACTCATGGGAATGGATGCGCGGACGCCCCCGCAGGAGCTCGATCGCGTCGAGTACCGCGGCGACTCAAAGCATGTCGTCGTCATACCCAAGGCGACGGTGAAATTGATGGAATTCGACGTTGAGGGGCCGACCCGCATCAACTGGAAGAGCCAGAAGTGCGTCCTGGTGCGCGCAGGGCGCTAGTCAGGCAAGGCACGATCACATAGGCAGGATGCGGCATGCGGCCGCTTTCGGCATAAGTGCAGTCGGCCAAAACAATCAGCCGGTCGCCACCGCATTTAAATATGATGAATTGTTAGCAACCGCGATCGGCGGCCGACCAGCCCGCCACGGCCTTGCAAACCCTCCCGCGGCTCTCAGCGCGAGGCGGCGGTGACCCGCCAAACCGTGTTCCCGACGTCGTCTGCGATCAGCAGCGCGCCTTCTTTGTCCTGCACCAAACCAACCGGAGCTCCATACAACTGTGATTCGTCGGACGAGAAGAAGCCGGTGACCACGGGTTGTGGAGTGCCCACGGGCTGGCCTTGCTGGAACGAGACGAATACGACTTCGTAGCCGCTCAGTGGCGAGCGATCCCAGCTGCCGTGTTCACTAATGAATGCGCCATGCTGGTATTGGGCGGGAAGGGCATTGGTCTCGGACATCAGGAGTCCCAAGGGCGCGACATGCGAACCGAGTGCGTAATCCGGCTTGATCGCCTTGGCTACCAGGTCGGGGCGTTGTGGCATCACGCGGCTGTCAACGTTCTGGCCGTAGTAGCTATACGGCCAGCCGTAAAAGCCGCCTTCCTTAACTGATGTGAGGTAGTCAGGTACCAGGTCCGCACCAATCTCGTCTCGTTCATTGACGATGGCCCACAACTTGCCGCTTTGCTTGTCCCATTGCAGTCCGGTGGGATTGCGCAATCCCGACGCGTAGATGCGGCTGGCCCCGCTCGCGACGTCCACTTCGAGCACGGTTGCGCGGCGGTACTCCACTGCCAGGCCATTCTCGGTGATGTTGCTGTTGGAGCCGACTCCGACGTACAGCTTGCTGCCGTCGGCATTGGCCTGCAGGGTCTTGGTCCAATGATGGTTGACGGTGCCGGGCAGATCGGCCCATTCCACGCCCGGCGCAGTGATCTGGGTCTGCCCGCTCACGTAGGGGAACCGAACGATGCCGTCCGTATTGGCGACATACAGGAAATTGCCGATCAACTGCACGCCGAAAGGCGAATGCAGGCCCGTGAGGAAGACATGTTTTTCCCAGTCGCCAGCCGCCGCGCCCTTGCGCAGCAGAGTGATCCGGTTGCCGCCCTTGGCCCCTTTGCCTGATTTGTTCTTGATCTTGCCGGCGATCAATTGCTTGGGTGTGGTTATGGCCTCGGCGCCGGGACCATTGGCTTCGACCACCAGCACATCGCCATTGGGCAGCACCAACAGTTGACGCGGGTGCTGCAAGTCGCCGGCAATCCGTTCGATCTGCAGTCCGGCTGCAACCTGGGGCGTCTGGCCCTGCTTCCAGCCGACCCCGTCGGGAACCTGCATCGGCGGCACGAAAAAGTTCTTTGCCTCGGGTAACGAAGGAGCGCTACCCGATTGCTGCGACGGTTTGAACACTGCCTCTTCGGTGCATCCCCCCAGCAGTCCCAGGATTGCCAGCACGGCTGCGCCGCCGTTACGCAAGGTCTTATGCATAAACCCGGCCCTCCGCTGTGCTGCGCCGAACCGAGACCAGCACATTCCCGATCGACAGCAGGATCACCGTGCAGGCCGATAGCCACACACTGGCTGGAACCGCGCCGTATGCGTCGCGGCTGTGCACGAAAGAATTGACGATGGCCGCCGCAATGGCCAGCAGGTTAAGCCAGAAATCGAGCTTGTCGGACGCCAGCGCAGCGCGCCGGTCCGGGCCCCAGATCTGCACCAGATTGATCAGTCGCGGGATCACCGCGAAGAGCAGGCCGATGGCGATCAGCCAAGCCGCGCTTTTGTCCCACAGCAATTCGCCACTGCGGGCATAGATGACATCGAAAATAAACGCGGCGACAAAGCAGCCGAAGGGGATCGGATTGAGCAGGCCATAGGCGGCGTTCGCGGCGACGGAGCGATGCGGTGTGGGAGCGGAGTTCGAGCGATGGGGTGTGGAAGCGGAGTTCATGAGTCAAGACTTTCGAGGGTGGCGTCAACAAATTCGATAAAAATTACGGTGATGAGCGTTTAGACAGTTCATTCACCGCTGAATTCCACCGCCCTTGAGACTCGTAGCCGCTAGCTGTTCGTCCTGATTTGATCGATCCGCAAGGCGGTTAGGCGCGCTTTAGCTTTTATCCATCAGGTTCTGAGACGATGCCGCGCCGGCTGGCGCCCGCTCCTGGTCTTCCTTCATCTCGTAGTTGACGCGCAACGGGCCCGGGGCCGCCAATCTGTACCTGATATGTATCCCCGCGCGATCTACGCTGGGTTCTGTATCGCGCCGGCCAACGGCACTTTCGGAGAGCACGTGCGATGAATGTGCGCGGCACTATTTTTTCGCACCACGATAGCGCGCACAAGCCGCGCCCAAGATGAGATTGATATTTCGCAATTCACCTGAAGCCGCACCACAACTGACTTTCGGGACGTGCATTTCACGACTGGCACGGTGATTGCAAAAGCATCACCGAAACTTCAGCGCGAATCCTGCGCTTGCAGGATTAGCCGGGAACTTTACTTGGAGCAAAACTATGACAATTGCTGAAAAGATGCTTGCCGATGTTCTTGTCATGGGAGTTTTATGTGGGCTCTATCTTCAATACCAAGGCTTCCTGGCAATGCACGCTGTTCCTGCAGCGGTGGAACGCAGGGGGCGTGCTCTTGCTCGCGACGAACTTATCAATCTGGTGAAATCGTTTGGCTACGTCTTCATGGGGGCATTTCTTGAAATGATTAGTCTGACGCGGGCGACCTTCGCCTAAGAATTGTCTTGGTCGTGACGATGCGCTGAACTGTACCGACGCCGATGCAGAACTGCTTTCGGCCAATCGCTGCCCGTCCGTATTACGTTTCAGAAGATAAACATAAGGGGATCGATCCTGTGGATGGCGGCAACCGAACGGCCAGGTCCAGAGCCCAGGGTGCGCGACCTGCATAAGCAATTCACAACGCTTTGAATAAACTTCACTTTGAAAAAAACCTGCTAAAAAAACTTTTTTTCCTACGCACCATGCTGAATTGGGCAACGGAGTTAGCCCGCTAATTCGTCAATTCCTTACATGGCACACAGTCATGCTTGGCACTTCATCCGGAGTCCATTTGCCCTCGCATAAACTCCACCTCACTTTTTCACGGCACACGAGGCCAAGAATCCCTCTTTCGCATTCAGCAGCCGCGCGCTCGTTATAAATTTCATCGACGCTTCCGTGAGCTTTTAACGTCCCGCTTAACTGAGCCTGCGTCTGTGCACGAACGGTATATTTTGGCGATCGCGATCCAGATAGCTGTGACGATTGTGCGGACGATTTAGCCGCAGTGCGCCGGCTCGACGCGAGGGCTTTGCTTTTTTCCGCCGGTGCTGCTCCCGTTTCGGCCTTGCGGCCGCTGCCGACCGCCTGATCGGATGATTGTGGTGCGAGCGAGGCCACTTCCGGAGGGGCCAAGCCGGCTGTCCGTCCTCTCGCTAATTTTTCCTCGGCGGCGATCTCGTCGTCCAGCGCCGCATGCGCCGCGGCGATCTCAGGTGATTCAGCAGAGGTTTGCGGAGCGGTGACAGGCGCATCGCGGTGCTCTCCAACCTTGGCGACTGCACTTGCGCCCGTGCCGCTGAAGTCTGGGGCGAAGTTACTCCAGACCCAATATCCAGTGGCGACGAGTACGAGCGCGCACGCAACACTGATCGTCACAATTTTGCCCCTCCGGCGAGGCGCATTTTCCGGGAAGCTGGATTTCGATCGGGGGACGTCTTTCGATGCCACGGGTGCGGGCGCGAAGGCTTGTGAACGCTCCGGGCCCACGGCGCCCGGATTCATGGCGGCCTTGGTGACGCCTATATTGCGATGCACACGACTCCCGCAGGACGTACAGAACCTATTGCCGTCTAAAATCTGCGTTCCGCATTGCGTGCAAAACACGGCTCGTCCTTCCGTCCGTCACGAACGCGTGCATTCGTTTGGAGAAGTGGAACACAAGTGCAAACTCTTCATATTATTTTCCACGCGCTGGCTGAGCGCATCCGGGGGTAGGCTTCGCCGTCAGGAGTGCCGGATGTCAGCTGAGGTCAATACGCGTTAAGTCTATGGCTACCGCAACGCTCGCATTTTGTCGGCACCTGTACGAGGCGACCACATGCGTAATGCATTCCGCAGCTGATACATCTCCAGTTCACTGATGCAGCCATCCAAGGGTGTGGACACCCGCCGGGCATTACCAGACTTGGGGATTTTGCGAAAAGTCGCTGGGTGTCCACGGTCGTATCCTGCGCGTTACCGATAAACTCCTTCAATCGGAAGGCGGCGCAATGTGGAATAAGACGAGTGCTTAAGACCGTTGGTTCCGGGCTGCAATTTTGCAATGCGTTTCCGATTGTCCGCTTCGTTCGCTTACAACTGGCATACACGGCAATGTTGCGTGCGGTGTCAGACCTTTCCTACATCATTCCTATACAGGACTAGTAGGGTTCATTGCTCGAGCACAAGACACCCGCGCTGGTTCCGCAATGGAACTAAGAGGATCACAACAAGTTTGACAATTTGAGGCTCTGTTGATCCCTTCAGCAAGCACGCCGAATGACGAGAAGAAATAAAGGGGGGCGCATTCCAGCGAGAAGTGGCACGCGGCCTAACGCCGCCGCGTCGATCGTTATGCCGGACGTCGTGCCTTCTTAGGGCTCCGCTTGGTCCCGTTGCCGTTCGCACCGCGTTGCTGCAAAGCGAATTTGCGTTTTTGCATTTTTTCGCCGAGCGCATCGAGATCGACGTCTGATTTGCGGACGAGCGGGAACATTTCGTTTTCTTCTTCCTTGACGTGGTGCTTGATGTATTCGCTCAGGACCGTAAAGGTGCCGACGTACATCTTGTCCTGCGGTTCCATGCGCTCGAGTTTCGCGATCAGGTCTTTCGCGGTCTGATGCTCGACCATCGCCTCGTTCATCATGTCATCGTCGTCGAGCGCCTTGCGCACCGCAGGATAAAAAATTTCCTCTTCGAGCATGGTGTGGACGCGCAGCTCATCGCATGCCTGCATCACAATTCGCTGCTTCTCCTTGTTCGCGCGGCCGTCCTTGATTTTCTCGAAGTCATCGAACAGCGCATTCACTCGCTTGTGGTCGTCCTTCAGCAGATTGATCGCATCAGCGTCCGAAGCCGGCATCAAGGCGGCCGGCACAAGGTCTCTTAGTTCCATGGTTTCCTCCACTGGTCAGGTTTGCCAAGTATGCTGACGCCATTTAATCCGGCAAGAGGATGACAAATGAATTTGCTGTCAGAGGACGCTTACAGGGTGCGGAGCGAAACGCTTGAAGCAAGGGCGGCAATGCAAACTGCGGCACTATCTAAGTGAGCGGTAAGCGCATGGGCGGGGCGCTTACGGCAAAAGCGTTCGCTGCGGTTCAAGAAACAAGGTGAAAGAGCGAAACTTTTTTTGGATCCGCTGCTTCTTTACTCTTGTCGGATTCCTGCATCTTTGATGACGGCGCTCCAGGTGTCGAGTTCCTTGCCGATAAACCGCGAAAACTCTTCAGGGGCGGGGGCGCCGTAATCGAAACCCAGCGTATGTATCCTCTCGGCGACGTCAGGGCGCTTGATAGATCCAAGAACGTCAGTATAAATTCGACTGACGAGCTGTTTACTCATATGGCCCGGGCCGAGCAGTGCATACCAGCCGGTGACCGCATAGCCTGGCAACCCCGATTCGGCGACTGTCGGTACGTCGGGCAGGATGTCCGACCGGCTTGACGCGGTCACAGCGATGGCACGCAGGCGATTGGCGCGAATCTGTGAGATCGCCGCGCCAATTGCGGTGATCAGCATCTGCGATTCGCCGGCAACGACGGCAGCGGTCGATGCGCCCGCGCCCTTGTATGGCACGTGGATCAACTGGATTCGCGCCATGCGCTGCAGGAGTTCCATCGCGAGATGACCACCGGTGCCGACGCCGGACGACGCGTAGGTAAGCTGCTTCGGCTTGTCGCGCGCGAGCGCAATCAGTTCCTTGACGCTATGCACCGGCAGCGAGGGATGCGCGACCAGCACGTTCGGCGTCGTGCCGAGTATCGTGATCGGCGTGAAGTCCTGCGGCGTCGAATAGGGCAGCTTGCGATAAATGAACGGATTGGTGACGAATCCGACGGTGACGACCAGCAGCGTATGACCGTCGGGCGCGGACTTCGCCACGATCTCGGTGCCGATGATGCCGCCGGCGCCGGCGCGATTGTCGACGACGATCTGCTGCTTCCACTTTTCTGTCAGCGCCGGCGTGACTGCGCGCGCGAGCACGTCGAGTCCACCGCCCGGCGTTGACGGCACGACGATGCGCACCGGGCGCGACGGAAAATCCTGGGCGCTCGCGGCGCCCGCTGCCGCCGCCATGAGCGTTGCGGCCAGCAGGTTTCGACAATTCTTCATCCTTGCCTTTCCGCAGCGCTCAGATCGGCAGCGCGTCGTCGTCGCCGCTCGCAGTGCGTGCGTCGAGCGCCGCGCGCCAGCTTTTTTCCGAGTCGGCCAACGGACCGTACAGGCGTTCTTCGAGTTTGTAGAATTTCTGCAGCCCGAGCAGCTCGCTGCGATCGATCAGGCTGCACACGTGATCGGGATAAAGCGACATGGCGCTGCCTTCCTTGCGCAGAACGCCGAGCGCATTCTGCATGCCGCGCACCGCGGTTCTTTGCAGCAGTCCCGAATACGAAATAATCTTGAAGCCATAGCTGTGCAGCACGTCATAGTGCAGTACGGGCGTTTTGGTGCTGCCCTCGCTCATGTTGGCCTGCAACGGGACTTTGACCGCGCGCGCGGCTTTTTTCATTTCGTCTTCGCCGAGCAGCGCTTCGATGAAGATACCGTCGGCGCCGGCCTCCGCATAAATATGCGCCCGCTCGATCGCACGATCCAGCCCTTCGATGGCACGCGCGTCGGTGCGGGCGATGATGAAGAAATCGTCGGAGCGCCGGGCTTCGCACGCGGCGCGGATTTTCACGACCATTTCCTCGACAGTGATCAACTTCTTGCCTTCGAAGTGGCCGCAGCGCTTGGGAAACGATTGATCTTCGAAAAAGATGCCGGCTACGTCGGCCGCTTCGAACTCGCGCACCGCGCGCATCATGTTGAGCGCGTTGCCATAGCCGGTATCGATGTCGACGATCAGCGGGATCTCGACGCAGCGCGCCATGTTGCGCACCTGATTCAGGATTTCCGGCATCGTTTGCAGGCCGACGTCGGGATAGCCGAGCACGCTCGCCGTAACCGCGGCGCCGCTGACAAATGCGGCGTCGTAACCGGCGGCCGCCACCGCTTTGGCGGAGATGCAGTCGTAGATTCCCGGCGCGAGAAGCGGGCCGGGGCGGGCGATCAATTCACGCAAACGGGTTGAAGCACGCATAACGATTCCTTTCAGTTGTTCAGCCGGCGAGCTGTACGACGACGTTGAGATCTTTATCGAGGCTGCCGGTGCCTTGCGGACCGATCACGAGCGTCGATTCGCGCTCCTCGATCACCGCCGGCCCGGCGATCACATCTCCCTGGCGCAATGCATAGCGATCGAGCACCGCGGTGTCGACGAACCTGCCGAGCTCGGGAAAATACACCGGCCGCTTTTTTGCTGCGGCGCTTGTGTGTTCTCCGGTGTGGATGGCATCGGCGACTTTGGGCTGCGGCCCTGATGCGCGCAGCCGCCAGGTAATGGATTCGACCGGAAGATCGCCCGGCACGTCGTCGTAGACTTTGCGATACTCGCGATGAAAGTTTTCTTTGATCGACTGCAGCGATGACGAACTCAATTTGCCTGCCTGCACGGGTACCGCGAGCTCGAAACCCTGCCCGACGAAACGCATGTCGGCGGATCGCCGGAGCGCCGGCGTCCTGATTCCCGAGTCCGCGAGCATCTTCTTCGCTTCGCGTTCCATTTCGCCGTAAAGCTGATTCAGGTACGCCCAGTTCATTTCGTGCAGCGGAATCGTGTACGAGCGCGACAAATCGACGGCGACCGGCGCGGCAAGCAGGCCGAATGCGGAATTGGTGCCGGCGCCGAGCGGACAGATCACACGCGTGAGCTTGAGTATGCGCGCGAGCTCGTACGCATGAACCGGGCCCGCGCCGCCGAATGCGAAGAGTGCGTACCGCCGATAGTCTTTCCCGCGCTCGGCCGCGTGGATGCGCACCGCGGTGGCCATGTTCTGATTGACCATGCGTGCGATGCCGGCGGCCGTTTCGATTGCGCCGAGTCTGCAGCGCTTGCCCAGCGCCGCAATCGCCGCGGCGGACGCATCGACACTGAGCGTCATATCGCCGCCGAGAAAATAAGCGGGGTCGAGATAACCCAGGACCAGATCGGCATCGGTCACAGTGGGGTCGACACCGCCGAGTCCATAGCAGACGGGACCGGGTTTCGCACCGGCCGAATCCGGCCCGACTTTGAGCAGGCCGGTACCGTCGACGCGCGCAATCGAGCCGCCGCCGGCGCCGATCTCGATCATCTCGAGCGACGGTATTTTGAGCGGAAAGCCGGAGCCGCGAAACTGGCGCTTGACGCGCGCCGCTTCGAATGTGCCCGTGAATGCCGGCTGGCCGTCGCTGATGAAGCAGGCTTTGGCCGTCGTGCCGCCCATGTCGAACGCGAGCAGATCAGGCTCGGCGATGCGCGCGCCGGCGTAACAGGCGGACAGTACGCCGGCCGCCGGTCCCGACTCGACGGCGCGGATTGGTACGGCGCCCGCGGTATGCGGCGTCGTCATGCCGCCATTCGACAGCATGACGAGCACCGGCGCATGCATTTGCTTTTGTGCGAGCGAGCTCTCGAGTCGATTGAGATACGAACGCACCACCGGCTTCACATAGGCATTCGCAACCGTCGTGACCGCACGCTCGTATTCGCGGATCTCCGGCGCGACCTGCGAGGAAATCGAGACTTCGACTGCCGGGAATTCCCTGGCGAGCAGTTTCGCCACCAGCCGTTCGTGGGCGGGATTGCGATAGCTATGGAGAAAGCAGATCGCGATGGAATTGACGCCATCCTTCACCAGCGCGCGAACCTTGCGGCGGATTTCCGCCGGTTTCGGCGTTTGCAGAACCTGGTTGTCAGCCGTGATGCGCTCGGTGATGCCTGTTCGCCATGCACGCGGTACGAGCGGCTCGGGAAATTCGATTGCCAGATCGTACATGTCGTAGCGCATGTCGCTGCCGAGTTCGAGAGAATCGCGAAAGCCCTCAGTGGTCAACAAAGCGGTCGCTGCGCCCTTGCGCTCGATCAGCGTATTGGTGACCAGCGTGGTCGCATGCGCGACGCCGTCGATTTGCATCGCGGCGATTGCGTCGTTCGCCACCAGTCGTTCGATGCCGTGCATGATGCCGACGACCGGATCGTCCGGCGTGGTCAGGCATTTTTCGCGCGCGAGTTTGCCGGAGGCGATGTCGATCATCACGAAATCGGTGAACGTGCCGCCGACGTCCACGCCGATGCGATAACGCTGGGCGCTCATTTACGGCGCCCCCGCTTTTTTGTCACGGCCTTCTTTCGATTGCGCGCGGGTTTTTTTGCCGGCGACGTTTTTACATTGCTGAAGCCGTAGATTTGACGCGCCGCGGCTTTCGTCACGTAGCCGGCCGCGACGTCGGCCGCGATCGCCGCGCGGTCGCGCTGGCGCGTGTCGCCGAAACCGCCGCCGCCTGGCGTCCGCACCGTGACGATTTCATTCGGCTTGAGCTGAGTGCGGCCTTTCGGCGCGAGGTAGCCGTCCGCACCGCGGATCAACGCTGCTGCGCCGCCATGCTTGCCGCCGAGATATCCACGCGGCGGGTTCTTGATCCGCTCGGAGCTGGTCGATACGTAGACGTTATGCTTGCCCAGAATCCTGACACTTATTTCCTGCGCGAGTCCGCCGCGATATTTGCCGGCGCCGCCGCTGTCCGGAATCAATTCGCGTTTCACGTACAAGAGCGGTGCATTGCTCTCCATGATCTCCAGCGACGCCATTTTGGTATTGGTCGGAAACGATTTGCCGGGCAGTCCGTCGCGCGTGCGCGAACCGCCGAGACCGCCGCTCGTGATCAGCAGCGACTGAAATTCCGTGCCGTCGTCGCGCGGTCCGAAAAAATTCAGGCGCGGCGCAGGACTGCCCGATTCCGCTGGAACCGCATCGGGAATCGCCTTGGCGAGCGCCCCAAAGACGACCGGAACGATCATATGCCCGACGCGGCCGCGGCTGTTGCCCGGCGCCGGCCGTGTCGAGTTGACGAGCGATGCCGCGGGTGCCTTCATGGTGATCGGCTTGTACGCGCCCTCGTTGTTCGGAATCATCGGCTCGAGTACGGCCTTCGCGGCAAAGGCGGCGTAACCGTACGTATAGTTATAGCAACTGTTGATGCCCTTGTTGATCTGCTTCGAGGTGCCGGCAAAATCGTATTCGAGGCTGTCGCCGCGGATGGTGACCTTGAGACGAATCACCAGCGGCTCATCGAATCCATCCATGATGCCTTCGTTGACGTACACGCCGTCCGGCACTTTGCGAATCGCCGCGCGCATCGCTTTTTCCGAGCGTGCGAGAACTTCCGTGGCGATTGCGTCGAGATTGTCTAGGCCGGTTTCCGCCAGCAGCTCCGAAGTGCGGCGTGCCGCGAGGCGGGCGGCGCCGATCTGCGCATGAATGTCGCCGAGGACCTGATCGGGCACGCGCACGTTCTCGGCGAGAATATCGAGCACTTCCTGCACGACCTTGCCATTGCGGTACAGCTTCATCGGCGGCAGCGCGAGTCCTTCCTCGAAGATGCTGTTCGCATCGGCGGAATAGCCGCGGCCGCCGATGTCGGCCTGATGCGCGATGTTGACTGCGAAGGCGACGATTTTGCCGTTGTGAAATACGGGCACAGCGAGGGCAATGTCGTTCAAATGGCCGGCGGCCAGCCACGGATCGTTCGTGATCGCGACGTCGCCGGGTTTCCATTCCGGCCAGCGGTCGATGAAATGCTTCGTTACGGTCGATGCGCAGCGCGTGAACCCGGGCAGCGATTGAAAGGGCTGGGCGAGCAGGTCGCCGCGTGGCGTCAGCAGCACGCAAGTGTAGTCGTGCGATTCGCGCACGACGTTCGAAAACGCGGTGCGGATGACAACTGCCGACTGCTCTTCGGCAACCGCAATCAATCTGCTCCACAGGATTTCAAGCGTAACGGGATCGATGCGGGGATCGAGCTTCGACGCGGCCATTGTTCGTTCAGTCCTCTCCATCGGCACCGCGCTGAGCGCACGCTTTCCGATCGTCTGGAATGTATCGGGAATAAATCGATGCGGGAAGTCGACGCGGGAAGCATTGCGCCGGAAGCGCCGGTTGGCGCGCGCATGCGGCACAATGCTATTCTTTGAAGATTACCATAGACTCCGCAAGCTCGTTGAAGGTCGAAACGGAACGCCGCTCGTGCGTGATGTTTTGCGCGACGATCGAATGAACCGATGAACGAACTACAGCAACTCGACGCGCTCGCTCAATATGTTTCGGCATTGAATGCGGAAGCGCTGCCTGCGGACGTGCAGGAACTCGCGCGCGCCTGCCTCCTGTATGGATTGGCCGTCGGCATCGCAACCAGGCGTGCACGTCCGGCGAAACTCGCCGAGCGGGCGTCAGGCATGGACGGTGAGACTGGCGCGGTGACCCGCTTGATCGATGGTCGCGCCACGTCGCGCAGCAGTGCGGTATTTGCCAACGCAGTGCTGCTGTCCGGACGCGTGCAGGGCGATTCGCATCCCTGCGGCCATATCGGCGGCGTAATGATCCCGGCTGCATTGGCTGCGGCGGAACAGGCAGGGGCGTCCGGCGCCGAGCTGTTGTCGGCGATGATTTGCGGATACGAGACCGCGCTGCGCATCGGCCGCGATCATTGCGCCGATCTCTCCCTGCGCGGGTTTCGCACGACGCCCTGTTACGGCGTGTTCGGTGCGGCTATCGCGGGCGGCCGCATCCAGCATTTCGATCCGCCGCAAATGCGTAGTGCAATCGGGCTCGCCGCCAATTTTGCAGGTGGCCTGCGCGAATACGTCAACCCGGGCACCGAAGAATCGCCGTTCCAGGCGGGTTTCGCGGCGCGCAACGGATTGCATGTGACTGACCTGATCGCCTGTGGATTGGTGGCAGCCCCGAGCGCACTGCACGGCAAAGCAGGCTTCTATGCCGCGTTCGGCGGCGCTCGCGACGGCTATGGTTGCCGGCTCGCAGATGAACTCGGCACGCATTTCGAATTCACGACGGTCACATTCAAGCAATATCCGGCCTGCCAGTTTCTGCGCGGCATCATCCGCGGCATGGCAAATTTGAGGGCGCAATCGCCCGGCGCGGTACCGATGAAGATCGAACTGCGCATGAATCCATTCGAAGCGGATTTCGTCGGTGTGCGCTTCAGCGGACCGTTCACGACCGCGGCGCAAACCGTGATGAGCGCACCGTTCTGCGCGGCGCTCGGATGGAGCAGCGGCACGGCGAGTTTCGACGGACTGCGCGAATTCGATAATGCGCAGGTCAACGAACTCGTGCACAAAACTACTGTGGTCAGCGACACCCAACGCGCGAAATACGAGCCGCTGATCCGTGTCGTCTGTAAGGACGGCCGTACGCTGACATGGGAAGAAAAGGGCGGTGATTCCGATTATCGAATCAACTGGAAAGACGCGGTCAACATGACGCACCAGCTCTGCGCCGAAGTGGCGGTGCCGAAACACACCGCCGATGCATTGATCGAGCAGGTTTCACAGGTGATGACGATGCGCGACGTCAAGCCGCTGATTGCCGCGGTGTGCGCGGCGACGTGCGCGGGATAGCGAATGACGAAGCGCGTGCCTGATTTTTTGCAATGCGTTGTGAGAGCGTTGTTGGTAGTGGCGGCTGTGGCAGCGGCATCTCTCGCCAGTCCGGCGGTATATGCTGCGGCGGTACCGGAACTGAACTTTCCGAATCGCGCACTGCGCATCGTGGTGCCGTTCGCTGCCGGCGGCGGCACCGACATCGTGGCGCGCCTGCTCGGTGCCAAATTGTCCGATTCGTGGGGACAGCCGGTGGTGATCGACAACCGCCCGGGCGGGGCGACCGTCATCGGCAGCGATCTGGTCGCGAAGTCGCCACCCGACGGCTACACGCTGCTGATCAGCACCGGTAATTTCACAGTGAACCCGGCGATGTTTCCCCGGCTGCCGTTCGATACCACCCGGGATTTCATCGCGGTTTCAATGCTTGCGACTGCACCCAACGTTCTCGTCGTGCATCCGTCGCTGCCCGTCAAGAAAGTGCGCGAGCTCATCGCGTTTGCCAGGTCGCATCCGCGGCAGATCAACTACGGATCGAGCGGCAACGGCGGCACCGGACATCTCTCGATGGAAATGTTGAAGCAGATGGCGGGCGTCGACCTCGTACATATCCCGTACAAGGGCGGCGGGCCTGCGCTCAATGCCGTACTCAGCGGAGAAGTGTCGGTATTGTTCAACAACATGATCGCGACAATGCCGCATATCAGCAGCGGGCGTCTGCGCGCACTGGGCGTCACCACGAAAACGCGCAGTCCGATTGCGCCTGATATTCCGACGATTGCCGAAAGCGGATTGCCCGGTTTCGAAGCGACCGGCTGGTTCGGCGCGTTCGTGCCGGCCGGTACGCCGGATGCGATCGTGAAAAGCATGGCGACCGAGTTCGCGCGTATCACCAGCTTGAAGGACGTGCGGGATTTGCTGCTGGGGCAGGGCGCAGTACCGGTCGGCAACAGTAGCAAAGAATTTGCCGAATTCATTCGTGCCGACATAGAGCGGTGGAAAACCATGTTCAAGACGGTTCGCATAACGGCGGACTGACGCGGGGAGACAAACGTATGGCGGAGCTGCTCGATCTGGATGGACCGGACACTGTACGAATGACCGTCGCCGAGGCGACGGAGCTTGCCATGAGCGCGCTCAAGCGCGTCGGTTACACCGGCGAGGAAGCGACGATCATCAGCGACCAACTGATCGACAATGCGCTGTGCGGCTACAAGTACGCGGGCCTGCCGCGTGTCTTTCTCATCGCGCACAACGACAAAACGGACGCCGGCCGCGTGCCCGTGAAGGTCGTGCATGAAACGCTCTTATCGGCGACGCTCGACGGCGGCAACAACGTCGGGTACCTCGGCGTCTGGCATGCAGCCCACAAAGCGATCGAAATTGCAAAAAAATCCGGCATGGCGTCGGTCGGTGTGTACAGCACGCATTTCAGCGGCCGCAATTCGTACTACGTCGAGAAGATCGTGAAAGAAGGATTCATCGCCTTCCACGTCGGGAGCAGCGATCCGCGCGTGATGCCTCCCGGGGCGGCCGCGCCAGCCCTCGGCACCAATCCGATCTGTTTCGGCTTTCCGTCCAAGTCAGGCCCGGTCACGGTCGATATCGGAACGGCATCGATCATGGGTGGCGACTTGCGCTTCCATTCGTTGTTAAAAAAACCTTTGCCCGAAGGCATCGCGTTCGATCGCAACGGCGAGCCGACACAGGATGCCGATGAAGCGCTTCAAGGGGGTGTGCTTCCGTTTGGCGGACACAAGGGTTACGGGCTTTCCTTCGCAGTTCAGGCGCTCGGTCTGCTGGCGGGCTCCGCCCAGCCGCGCGGAAACGTTCAGGACTTCGGATTTTTATTTTGGGTAATCGACCCACAACTGATGCTGCCCGGCACCGACTTCGCGCAACTCATGTCCGGGCTCGTCGCGACGGTGAAAGCAACGCCGCGGCGCGCCGGTGTCGACGAAATCCGCATACCGTCGGAGCGCGCAGCCCGCGAACGGGAATTGCGACGGGTTCAGGGTATCGTGCTCGAGCGCGATGTTGTCGCAAAGATTCGCGCGCTTAAATCCTGAGCAGTCTGCTCATTGGAATTTCTGCTTTCCGCAGCCACGAGCGGAACTTCAGACTCTAATTGGCGTGTTGGCGAATTCAGCAGTAGGCGCCCCGATATAAAACTCCGGAGCAAGCGTAAATCGGCCAGTTGGAGCAAGCGTTCGATGCGATGGTCAAGGCAGGCATGCAAGGCGTGGTGGTCAACGCCGAGAGCTTGTTTTATCAAGCGAAGCAGAAGATCGCCCGACTCGCGATCGCGCGTCGTCTCCCTACGTGCGTTTGGGTGAAGGAACTCGCCGATGACGGAGCCCTCGCGTCTTATGGGGTTGACCAGCGCGCTATCGGGCGCAGAGTGGCAATGTACGCCGACAGTGATCGCGTGCAGTACAAAGCGGGCGCAACGTCGCAGTCGTGCGAACGCGTGAGCATATGTGAATGTCTCCGGTAGTAACCTAATCAGCTTTACGGAAATCCACGCACGTCACCAATGGACCGCTTTCGGCCAAAAGCGGAACTCCGCGACCAGCGCTGCTTTCTCTAATCGATCACCTTCGCCGCGCTAATATACAAGGACTGCGGAATTGTGAGTCCCAATGCGTTCGCCGATTTGCGGTTAATCACCAGTTCGAAATCGGTGGGTTGTTCGACCGGGAGATCACGCGGATGGGTTCCCTTAAGAATCTTATCCACGAATGCGGCCGCCCGTCTAAATTGACTCGGCAGATTCGTGCCGTAGGCAATCAGGCCGCCGGCTTCGGCGTCCTCCTTCCAGGGATAAATTACGGGTAGCTTGTGCTTGGCGGCGAGACTGACGAAGTCTTTTCGCAGCGACGTGTTGAGGGGATCGACCATCCGGATCGCCGCCTCCGTGCGGGACTTTGCTGCCTCGACAAAGATCTGTGACAGGCCTTCCTTATCCCGAAGGCTGAGCAACGGACTCAATTGAATTCTGAGGGTGCGCGCGGCTTCCTCCAAGTTGCTCATTTGTTTTTTTGCGTTTGGATCTTCCGGGTTAATGATGACCGCGACGCGTGAGAGGCGCGGCAACAATTCCTTCAAGATCTCCAACCGTTTGCCTGCCAATTCCCCTGAGATGTTCGTGATACCTGTGATATTTGCATCCGGCCGGGCCAGATTGGTGACGAGTCCGCTACCAAGAGGGTCTGCAACGCCTACGAAGACAACTGGCGTCTCCGTGATTACGCTTTTTGCTACCACAGCAGTGGGAGTTGATTGTGCGAGGACGACATCTGGCCGATGCCGGAGAATCTCTTTTGCGAGTTCGGGTAGCCGTTTGAAGTTGTTCTCCGCAAAACGATAATCGACGGCAATGTTCTTTCCGTCCTGATACCCAAGATCTCGCAGGCCAGCTTCGAATTCGGAATAGAGATACCGCGTCGATGCTCTCGTTCCGGCGCTCAGTATTGATATGCGCTTTGGCGCCTGTGCAAAGACGCGCGACGATACGGCGCAAAGCCAAGTGGCGGCTATTCCTTTAAGCAGGTTTCGGCGCGTGCTCATTCAATCACCATCGTAGGTCTAGTTTACTTCAAGGAAGAACAATCGACTCTGGAGTTATGAAAGCGCTGCCATCTGGCTTGAGCCCTATCGTATGGTGATAGTTGTAAGTTCCGCTTTGGGTCGGAAGCGGACGTTAGTCTATCTAGCGCCTGGAGACTTTCCCCGATAGAAGGACGGTGACGTGTAACTGTCCATCTAATGAGCCTTGCGGAAACTCCCGCACCTAATGGAATTTTCGCTTTCGGCCAAAGCGGAACAAACAGCAGACGGAATTCCGCCGCTTCTCCACCCGGCAATGTAATTTTGGATGTTGCCCTTTTCATGTAGCCTATATGATTAGCTCTCCCGTTTTTGATTACGCCGAACCGGTTGCCGGCGGCCGTTGTTGCAATAACCAGAATGCAATTCTTAAAAGCGCAATAACAATCGTTGCGCCTGCCGTGAAAGGGATAAAGCCATGCTCGTTAATGCGCGGATGTATTCGGTATGCCCGGCAGCCAAGGAGGCCTGGCGAACGCTGATCGGCTGGGTCATGCAGCGAGCCGATGTCCGCTGGGATTTTTTCGACTGGGATGCGCCGAAGCAATTGTCCGAATTGTGGGCGCGCGATGATCTGGGCTGCGCGATGATGTGCGGCCTACCCTATTCGCTGCGCCAACCGCAGGCGCACTTTCCAGCACAGTGGGATCCGAAGCTTGGAATTCACGTGACTTGAAGTCGCG
>JADMIO010845961.1_pt1 | contig 43519 bp, 44 predicted proteins | sample 8958161 | NCBI WGS metagenome assembly JADMIO01 (sample SAMN16585339, study PRJNA669376) | soil metagenome | isolation source: Crop rotation soil | place: USA: Cullars Rotation, Alabama | collected 2011
GACAACTTGTCCACGTGGAATTCTAAGCTTAGGATCCCAATGTGCTGGAAAGCCAGCCGTCACGGTCAGCAGGACCGGTAGCGAGATCGCGAGCTCGACGGCCGCGCTGCCGCGTTCGCCGATTCTTTCCCGAAGTTTTTTGATCACCGCCGCATCTCCTATCGCACCATCTCTGGCCCGGCCGACAGCAGGCCGAAATCGCGGCCGCCGCTTTCCCCGAGCTCGACCACATCGCACTCGACCCTGGCTTCGACGAGCTTGTTGCTTCCCGAGTCGACTCTCGTAACGACCGCACGTGCAACGCCGATGATCGGAATCCAGCCGTTGGGGTTGCCGCAGTCCATGCGGTCGTAGACGGGAATGAGCACGCGCATCTCACCCTTGGCGTCTTTCTTCGCGTTGTAGAGCTTCTCGAGCTCGTTCATCGCGCTCGCCACGACGCCGCCGTTGAAGATGAACTGCGTGTGCTCGGTGTCGATCTCGGGACTCTCGTACGTTCCGAGCCGCAGGCCGTTCAGGATCGATTTGAGCTCGGACGCGTTGGCCGGGTCGATGTTGAACGTGTGCCATCCGGCGCAACTGTCGGCGGTTCCGGTCGGATAGAAGGTGATCCTGTTGTTCGTGCTGCACGGCGACGTGTGGCCGGCATACCAGGCCTTCGCGATCGCCACCGGAAAGTCCGCGGTGCCGCGAGGCAGGTAGCGTATGCCGCTGATCCGCGACGCAGAGTTTGCCTGCAGGCCGACCGACGTGCGGCCGAGCAGGCGCGGGAAGAACATCGAAACCTCGCCATTCGAAGTGTTGTCGCGTCGCGCCGTCACCTGCACTGCGTTGACGCCGACGTTGCCCTCGACGAAGGTCGCCTTTGCGGAATCCCACGTGCCGATGCGGATGTCGCTCGACGCAACGCTGATCGCCACGGAGCCGGCGCTGTTGCGCATCGATCGCAGCTGGGCGGCCGCGCGCACCTGCGAGAGCTCGGATGTGGTCAGCGTATCGCTCGCCGGATCCTGGCGACCGGCCGTCATGTAGACCCGCGCGATCGCATGGGCCCCGGACTTGGCGGCGAGGTCGGCGACCATCTGCAGCTCGGCCTTGGTGACGAGCAGCTGGCCTACGTCGATGACCAGCGCCGACATCCCGAGGACGGCGCCGACGGAGACCGCGACGAACATCGTCGTGGAGCCTCGCTGGCCGCGCGCGCGCCGGTCGCGCATCGCCGGGAGCTCAGCGGGACGCGGCGAAGCGGTCAGGCAGGTTGGCGGCCGGCAACGAATGCGGAGGGGCAGGAAGCGGCGTGCGAAACGCATGGCGCATCCTACGAATTCAGCAAGACCCCGGTAGACGGGTCATCCCCTCGAACGGGCTGTCAGTTCCGAGCGTACCCCCTGAGGAAAACCCCGGTCCCGCCCCTGAAACCAGCGGCTCGAGAACGGGGACGTTCACTTCGGGGACAGTCACTCTGCGAGTGACTGTCCCCGAAGTGACTGTCCCCGAAGTGACTGTCCCCGACCGGCTTCGGTTTCTAGCGGCCGGCTTCGATTAGGCCGGAGACTTTGAACCAGTCTTCGGTGGCCGACTGCGGCTTGTCGAAGCCGATGTCGAGGTACCAGCCGGGCTCGTCCTGGAAGGCGAGTCCGGGGATGGCGGCGCGCGTGCCGTGCATGAGCTGCATGTCGATCACGCTGAACGCGTAGATGAACATGCGCGGCTCCGGATACTCGTACGCGACTTTCGGATTCGGCCGCGTCGACGTGCGGATGCTCTGCATGACGACCTTCCAGAGCTGCTCGTTCTGGTCGTAGAGATCCGAGTAGATGATGAAGTTCGTTTCCTTGTCGACGAAGATCACGCGCTTCGAGTACGCGTAGTTGGCGACCTTCGGCTTGCCCTCGATGATCCAGACGCCAGGGCGCTTCTCCCAGTTCTCACAGAAGGTCATGCCGCCGTCGAGCTTGCACGGCTGCGGAGGAAGGCGCGTGCCGTGCAGCGACGCGAGCATCGGCTTCTCGCCGAGCAGCTTCCAGTCGAACCACGGGATCTGCCCCGCGTAGCCGCCGTACGAATCGACGTCGATGTCCTGCCCGAAGAGCGCGTCGCTTCGCTGCGCGCTCGACAGGCGCCGCACGCGGCGCAGCGACGGCAGGTAGAGCCACGTGTCGTCCTGCTTGACGAGGTCGAGATAACGGATGCTGATGCCGCCGACGCCCTTCAGGTCGAAGGGCTCGATCAGAGGATAGAGACCCGACTTGCGGTAAGCCTGGTCGGCGTTCTTCGGGAAGGCCGGAATCGGGTCGTGGTGGATGCGGCCCGTGTACGGCAGCACGCGCAGCCAGTCGGCGACGAAGTGGCGCTCGACGTCGTAGTGGCGATTGCCGTTCGCATCGATGTACAGCGACCCCGTGTCTGCATCGACGAGGTGAAGGTTCAGGTCGTCGGTGAAGTAGTGGGTGTTGAGGAAGTCGTACATGATCTTGACGGCGGCCTTCGGATCGTCGTTCGAGACGTTCGGGAAAGGCTTGCCCGCCACCCAGTTCACGACGGCGTTTCGATCGTCGAGGGTCACCTGGCCGGAGAACTTCTCGGTCGCCTTCTGGTAGGCCGAAGGGATCGGGATTTTCTCGTACGGCACGATGTTGAGGTCCATGCCGTTGTGAACCGACCAGAGGACGCCGGGCGAGACGAGGTCGGCGACCGCGTCGGCGTTCTCTTTCGTGATTGTCTGGCCTGGGCTCACGTTGCCGCCGGTAGGCCGCGGCTTCGCGTTGTCATTGGCCGAGCCGGAAGCATCGGCGGGAAACCCGGCTGGCGGAGCGTCGGTAGCAAAGGCGGGAGCCGCACTGAGCGTCACTAGGATTGCCCAGGCGGTCACGAGGCCGGCGTTGGTCATTCGCACTATCCTCTCTCTGGCGCGGACCTGCCGCGCCCTGCCTCGCGCGTGCCGCGGGAGGCTGTGGGCGGCCGCCGCCGCATTGCACGGCGGCGGCCGCTCTTTGTCGTATCCTACTCGGCAGCCGGTTCGTTGGCAGGCGCGGCGGCGGCGGGCTCTTCGTCCTCGCCTTCGCTTTCGAGCATGCCTCCGATCGGCTTCACCACGAGCGAAACGTTCGCGGTGATGTCCTGGCCGACGCGCACGAGCACGGAGAATTCGCCGATCTCCTTGATCGGCTCCTTCAGCTCGACGCGGCGGCGGTCGATCTCGAGTCCTTTCTCGACGATGGCCTTGTGTACGTCAATATTCGTCACCGATCCGAACAGCTTTCCGCCACGGCCCGCTCGCGCCTCGATCTCCAGCCGCAGGCCCTTCAGGGTGTCGGCCAGGCGCTCGTAGGTGCCGCGCTCGCGCTGCTTCTTGATCTCGATGAGGCCCTTCTCGTGCTCGAGGCGGGCGAGGCTGCGCCGGTCGGCCGGCACGGCCAGGCCCTGGGGGAAAAGGTAGTTGCGGGCGTAGCCCGGCTTCACCTTGACCACCTCGCCGATGATTCCGAGCGAAGGGACGTCTTCCTTGAGGATCACTTCCATGTTCGTCTCGCCTCGCTCAGCCGGCCGCGTACGGCAGCAGCGCCGCGTTGCGCGCGCGCTTGATCGCCACGGTCAGGCTTCTCTGGTGCTTCGCGCAGGTGCCGGTCGTGCGGCTCGGCACGATGCGGCCACGCTCGCTCACGAAGGTCTCGAGCACTTCCGACCACTTGTAGTCGAGAGGCAGCGACTTCTCCGCGCAGAAGCGGCACACGCGGCGACGGCCACGCGAACGCCCGAAACGGCCACGCGGCCTGCGCTCGCGGGCTCCGCCCTTGTCGTCCCTGTCTCCACCGCGATCACCGCCGCGGTCACCCCTGCCCTTGTCGTCCATGTCGCTCATTACTGCATCTCCCCGGCGTCCTCGGCCTGCGCCGCCGCGCCGTTGCTGTCTTCAACTGCCGCCTCGGCGGCCGGCTCTTCGCGTCCCGGCGAACGCATCTCGTGCATCGGCGTGTCGCGGCGGTCGTGGTACTGCTCGCGCACGCGCGGCTCGGGAAGGCCGGTGTGCTCCTGCTGCACGCTCACGAAGCGCAGCACGCCTTCGACGATGCGAAGGTTGCGCTCGAGCTCCTTCACGGTCGTCGGCGAGGCCTGGTACTCGAGCAGGTGATAGTGGCCCTGCTTCTGCTTGCCGATCGGGTACGCAAGGTCGCGCACGCCCCAGTCCCGCTTCTCGTCGATCGAGCCGCCTTCGTTCGCGATGACGGCCTCGAAGCGCGCGAGCAGCTTCGTGGCTTCGTCTCCAAGGTCGGTGCGCAGCACCACCAGTGTTTCGTATGGACGCATGTCGTTGTTCCTCTTTCGTTCGTTTCGTTCAGCTCATGAGAGGCGCGCCGACCAGTGCGGCGAGCGCCATCGTTCGTCCCCAGGCCAGAAGCACCGAGCCGCGCATGCGCGCGCCGGAGCCCCCTTCCAGATCTTCTCCCGTTGCGAGCGGCGCCGACGCGACGGCCCACGCTGCAAATCCGAGCGCGACGCCAACGGCCGCGCTTCCTCCGAAGCTTGCTCCTGCGAGCGCCGGCAGTCCGGCCGCGATTGCGACCGCTCCGGCCGCCTGCCGTACGGCGGCCGCTTCGCCTTCCGGCGCCGCGAAGCGCCTCGACAATCCTTGGGCGCCGGCCGCGCCAGCGACGACGCCGATGAGCAGCGCGGGCGCCGCCGTGGCGACCAGCATCAGCGCGGCGCCGCGGTGTGCGCTCTCCATCGCAAGGACCGGCGCGGCCGCGATGAGCAGCGCAAGCGTTGCGGAAACCGTTGCCGTCGTTTCGGCGATGCTGAGGTCGGCCGGCAGCGCTCTGGCGGCCTTGCCAAGCGCAGCGAGCTCGCGCGTCGCATCGCAGGCCGACGTCGTCGCGTAGGTCGCCGTCATGCCGAGGGCGGCAAGCGCGATCCCGTACCAGCCGGCGAGCCAGTTGCCGGCGAGCAGCGCGACGGCCGACACGAGCGCGGGCGCAACCGGATGCGTCGCGGGCCGCGCCACGGCGCGAACCGGCGAACGCGCCTCGTCGGCGAAGACTGCGACCTGGCGCGCGACGAGCCCGACGGCGAACGCCGCCGTCACCGCCGGCGCAAGCCCGCTCAGCCAGACGACGACCGCCATCGCGAGACCTGCGAGCAGGGCCGCGACACGTTCGAGAGCGTAGAGGGAAGCTTCGCCACGGCGACGGCTGAGCATCGAGAGCAGCGGCGAAGCGAGCAGCGCGACGACCGGCGACAGCACGCAGACGGCGATCGGCAGCAGCAGCAGCTCGCTGCGCAGCGTCTCGGTCTCGGAGAGCAGGCCGCCAAGCGGAAGCAGCGCTTCGGGCTCGGCCGTCGCGGCGATCATGACGGCGGCCGCGAGCGCCGGAAGGTGCGAGTGAAGCGAAGCGGTGGTGGCGACGGGAAGCGCGCGTCCAGCCTCCCCCGTTTCGCTGGCCGCGACGATCGCAAGAAACAACGCCGCAGCGGACGCGCCCGAAGCGAACGCCGCAAGGACGATGGCGCCGGCAGGGTCCGCGAAGAACCACGCGAGCGCGCCAATCGATCCCGACGCGACCGCGGCAAGCGAGTTGGCGAGGGCCGACGCGTCGCCCCACGACGGCAGTGCCGACGGTGCGGCGAGGTCTCCGGACCTCGCGAGCGAGACTTCGGAAGTGGCGGCGACCAGAGCTGCCGCGATCGCCGACGTCATGGCGCCGAGCAGGAACGCAACTCCGCCGCCGGGCCCGGTCGCGAGCGCGACGACGGCGGCGCCGAAAAGGAAGGCCGCTGCCGTCGGACGCAGCAGCGCGAGCCGCGACTGCGCCGCACCGCCGAGCGTCTCCCACGCCGTCGAGCCCGGCATCGTCCGCTGCGCGTACCAGTACAGGGACGCAGCGAAGACCGGCGACAGGTACATGATGAGAAGAAGCAGCACGCTCGGTTTCCGTCGTTCGGGGCGCTCAGCGCCCGTTGAACTCTTCCATGGCGCGCACGAGCCCGTGCTCGGTGATGCGCAGGGCGCAGCACGCGGCGCGCTCGACGGCGGCGGCGTGGGGTTCGGCCTCGGCCGCATCGAAGGGCGAGAGCACGTGGTCGAGCACTTCGCGGCCTTCGGCCGGGCGGCCGATGCCGACGCGAATGCGAGGGAAGGCGCTGGTGCCGAGCTCTTCGATGATGGAGGCGATGCCGCGGTGGCCGCCGGTGCCGCCTTCGGCGCGTACGCGCAGGCGGCCGAGGGGAAGGTCGAGATCGTCGTAGACGGCGAGAAGCCGCTCGGGACCGAGCCCGTGGCTTTCGAGTGCAGCGGCGGCCGAGCGGCCGCTCTGATTCATGAAGGTCTGCGGTTTCACTAACAACACCATGGAACCGCCGAGCTTCGCTTCGGCGGTCAGCGCACGGAATTCCGGGCGCCGGATGTCGATCTTCAATTTGGCGGCAATGGCGTCGACGACATGAAAGCCGACGTTGTGCCGCGTGGCCCTGTATTCCTCTCCCGGGTTCCCGAGTCCAACGACCAGCCAGGACACGGGAACGGGTGCGCGGGAAGGGCCTTCGCCCGCGCCGGGCACAGGTCAGCTCGCCGCGGGCGCTGCGGCAGGTGCTGCAGCCTCGCCTTCGGCGGGCGCGCCCGTGGGCGTTGCTTCCACGGTCGGAGCAACCACGGACACCAGCGTGAAGTTGTCCTGGTACACGGCTTCGACGCCTTCGGGCAGGCTCAAGTCCGCGATGTGAATGGCGTCGTGGATGCCGAGCGCCGTCACGTCGACGTCGATCTGCTCGGGCAGGTTGGCCGGCAGCGCGCGGATTTCGATCTCGCGGCGCGCGGGCTGGAGGATGCCGCCCTCGTTGACGCCGGCCGCCTTGCCGGTGAAGTGCAACGCGATGCTCGCCGTGACGGGCTTGTTCGCGTCCACGCGCAGGAAGTCGACGTGGATGGGCTTGCCGGAGACCGGGTGGCCCTGGATGTTCTGGATCAGCGCGAGGCCCTGGTCGAGCGCCGCTTCGGCCGAACGCAGCTTGATCAGGTGGGCGCCGTGGCCGGAGAGGCCGCTCTTCGAGAACTCATGCGCGTCCACCTGGACGCTGATGACCTCGGAGCCGGCGCCGTACAGCACGCCCGGCAGCGCGCCGGCCTTGCGGAGGCGGTGGGCAGATTCTTCGGCAGGTCTCGAAACGACGTTGAGCTCGATGCTACGCATGGCAGTTTCCTCGCGGGGACTCGCTCACTCACTGAAAGAGCGAGCTGATGGATTCTTCCTGATGGGTTCGCCGGATCGCTTCCGCGATGAAGGGCGCCACCGTGACGATTTGGATTTTCGGATTGGACCGCACCGCTTCGCACGGGGCGATGGTGTCGGTCGTGATGACGGTGTCCAGCTTCGACTTGGTGATGCGGTCGATGGCCGGACCGGAAAGGACGCCGTGCGTGGTGCACGCGAGCACGCGCTTGGCGCCGGCGTCGATGATCGCTTCGGCGGCGGCGCAGACCGTGCCGGCCGTGTCGATCATGTCGTCGATGATGACGGCGGCGCAGCCGGTCACGTCACCGATGATGCGCATCTCCTCGACCTGGTTCGCGCGCACGCGACGCTTGTCGATGATCGCGAGCGTGGCGTCGAGACGCTTCGCGTAGGCGCGGGCGCGCTCCACGCCGCCGGCGTCGGGCGACACGACCGCGAGCGGCATGCCCTGGACGGCCTGGGAGATGTGCGGGAGAAGAACGGGATTCGAGTAGAGGTTATCGACGGGGACGTTGAAGAAGCCCTGGATCTGGCCGGCGTGCAGCTCCATCGTCATCACGCGCGACGCGCCGGCCGTCACGATCAAGTCGGCGACGAGCTTGGCGCTGATCGGGACGCGCGGCGATACCTTGCGGTCCTGCCTCGCGTAGCCGTAGTACGGGACGACGGCCGTCACGCGCGCTGCCGATGCGCGTTTGAACGCATCGAGCATGAGCAGCATTTCCATCAGGTGATCGTTGCCGGGCGTCGACGTGGACTGCACGACGAAGACGTCGGCGCCGCGCACGTTGTCGTGGATCTCGACGAAGATCTCGCCGTCACTGAAGCGCTTGACGTCGGCGCGGCCGCGCGTCACGCCGAGATGCGCGCAGATTGCGTCGGCGAGCGCCGTGCTCGCGTTGCCGGCAAAGACCTGGATCGAATTCATGCGTCGCTGCTCTCGGAGCCTTTCCATCTGCTCTGCGGGCCACTCGGCCCACTTTGCCTGCTCTGCGGGCCACTCGGCCCGGTTTGGCCAGACGGCCCGACGTGCGGGCCATGCGGCCCTATGCAACTGGGCGGGAAGGACTCGAACCTTCGAATGCCGGAACCAAAATCCGGTGCCTTACCAACTTGGCGACCGCCCACCATGTCTCACGCGCCCTGCGTGGCCTGGTCCGGACGCGTCCACATCTGCCATCGGCCCGGCGCTTGCGCGGCTTTCGCTGCGTCAGCTCTGCCGCTCGGGCTTCGGCGCGCTGCGAATCAGCCTTGCCGTCACTGCCCTTCCCGGACCCTCGTACCGCGCTGCCGCCGCTTCGGCGCGGCGCGCATCGTCAAAAAGCCCGACCACCGCGCATCCGCTTCCGGTCAGGACCGCGGCGCGGGCACCGAGCTCCTCGAGGCGCTTTCTCGAGCGCCGCACGGAGCCGTATGCCTTCTCGACGCCCTGCTGGAAGTCGTTGAAAAACCACGCTTCCACCGCGTCGATGCTGCGCGGGAAACGCCGGACCGTAGAAGCGCTCCTGCCGGAAGTCAAACGTCCGAGCGCGTGCGTATAGGCCCACGCCGTGTTCACGCGGTCGGGCGGGACGGCGATGACGAGCGCGCCGCGCGGCGGTCGCGCGACCGGCGTCAGCAGGTCGCCGATTCCTCTCGCCCGCGCCGGCCGGCAGGTGAGGAAGAACGGCACGTCGGCGCCAAGAGACCTTGCGATCGCGGCCGCGGCCTTCGGATCGAGCCGCCGGCCGAGCAGGGCCGGCAGGCAGCGCACGACCGCCGCCGCATCGCTGCTTCCGCCGCCGAGGCCGGCGCCGAACGGGATCTCCTTGCGGACATGGATCGCGACGCGCGCCTTCACCGCGAGTTGCGCGAGCACGGCCGCGGCTGCCCTTGCAGCGAGATTGGACGGCCCGCCGGGAACCTTCTCGGGGCCGCTCACCCTGCACGAAACCGACGCGCGCGCGGACATCGACGCTTCGATCGTGAGCTCGTCGTAGAGCGAGACCGCGAACATGAGGCTGTCGAGGTCGTGGTAGCCGTCGGCGCGCTTGCCGACCACGCGAAGCAGCAGGTTCACCTTGGCGGGAGCGCGAACGACGACGCGCGATGTGGCTGCAGTTGGCATCGGGGCCGCGAAGTTTGACGGTCCCCGGCACGCGTGACAACAACCCGCCGTGCTCGAACGGACCCGCCTCGCCATCGATCTCGCGCGCGAGGCCGGCGCCTTCATTCGCGAGCACTCCGGCAAACGCCGCAACGTCGAGTACAAGTCGGCCGTCGATCTCGTCACCGAAGTCGACCGCGGCTCCGAAGCGCTGATCATCGAAGGCATCCGGCGCGCGTTCCCGAACGACGCGATCGTCGCCGAGGAAGAATCCGCCGGCTCGCGCCCCGCTTCACCGACGGGACCGTGCTGGTGCATCGATCCTCTCGACGGCACCATCAACTTCGTCCACGGCCTGCCCCACTTCGCCGTCTCGATCGCGTATCTCGACGGCGGCCGGCCGGTGTCGGCGGCGGTGTACGACCCGAGCAAGGACGAGATGTTCCATGCCGAGCGCGGCGGCGGCGCGTTCGCCGGCGAGCAGCAGCTCGAGGTCTCGGCGGTCCACGACGTCGACAAGGCCCTGCTCGTCACGGGCTTTCCCTATGACCGCCGGGAGCATGCGGCGCTCTATCTCGAGTATTTTCGCGAGTTCATGTGCGCCGCCCAGGACCTGCGCCGCTACGGGTCGGCGAGCCTCGACATGGCCTACGTCGCTGCCGGGCGCTTCGACGGGTTCTTCGAGTGGAAGCTCCACCCGTGGGACACGGCGGCCGGCTGGCTGCTCGTCGAAGAGGCTGGCGGGCGCGTGACGGATTTCGACGGCAGCGCCTACGATCCGTGGCTGCCTCGCGTGCTGGCGAGCAACGGGGCGATCCACGACCAGGCCCTTGCGGTGCTCGCCGGTCTCGCCGCTGCGAACGGCGAGACGCACGGCCGCTAGAAGCCGCCGGTTTCCAGTTGCAGGCAGGCGGCGTTAGAGGGGCCGTCCCGCGCCGTCACACCGCGCGGTCTGGCCGCGCGGAACGCCCTCGTAGCTCAGGTGGATAGAGCACCGGCCTCCGAAGCCGGTTGCACAGGTTCGAGTCCTGTCGAGGGCACTCCCGCGAAATCCCGCCGCCGCCTTCCCCTTCCCGCCTCCCGTCGCTATCCCTCCTGTCGGAGGTAGCACCGATGTCGTCAGCCGCCGTTCCCGAATCCCACGCCGATCTTCTCGAGAAGCCGTACTTCGGCCACCTCGCCACCGTGCAGCCGAGCGGCGCGCCGATGAGCAGCGTCATGTGGTACCTGTGGGACGCTGGGCGCCTCAAGTTCACGCATACGAGCGCGCGCCAGAAGTTCCGCAACCTCGAGAAGGAAAAGCGCGTCGCGATGTCGATCCGCGACGAAGCCAATCCGTACCGCTTCCTCGAGATTCGCGGCGAGCTCGAATCCGTCGTGCCCGATCCCGGCGGCGCCTTCTACAAGCAGCTGCAGAAGCGTTACGGCATGGACTTCCCCGTCCTCGACGCCGACGTGCGCGTGATCCTCACCGTGCGGCCGACGAAGTTCGTTGCCGTCGACGGCGGCATGACGACCAAGGAACGGGCCGAGCTGCAGAAGAAGCTCTCGTCCTGACGCAGCCGGAAGCGACGCGATGGCACTCAAGGCCACCATCTTCAAGGTCGACCTTGCCGTCGCGGACATGGACCGCGGCTACTACGGCGACCACGCGCTCACGATTGCGCGCCATCCGTCGGAGACGAACGAGCGCATGATGATCCGCGTGCTCGCGTTCGCGTTGTCGGCCGGCGATGGCCTCGAGTTCGGCGGCGGTGTTTCCACGCCCGACGAGCCCGACCTGTGGCGGCGCAACCTGCGCGGCGACGTCGAGGAGTGGATCGAGCTCGGCCAGCCCGACCCGCGTCGGATTCGAAAGGCCTGCGGCCGCGCCGATCGTGTTCGCCTGTATCTCTACGGCGGCATGAAAGCTTCGACGTGGTGGGAGCAGGAGCGCGACGGGCTCCTTCGCCACGACAATCTTTCGGTTGCGTTGCTGGCGCCGGAGGAAACAGCGGCGCTCTCGGAGCTGTCCGACCGCGGCGTGTCGATCCAGTGCAACATCCAGGACGGCGAAGTCTGGATGATCGGCGCGTCCAGCACCGCGCACATCACTCCCGTCCGCCTGCTGGGCTGAACCGCGCGCGTCGCGACATCGTTTCCGGTCCGTCGCACCTCGCGTCCGTATTTCTTCGATTCGTCAAGACCCGGTTCCTTCCGGAGCACGGGCAGGGAAATCCCGCAGGCCAGCGCGCGACATCCCGAGCATGGACGCGGCGGCGGGCCTCCGCCGACGTGTTCGTTGCGGGAAAGACCGGATCGACAGCCTCCGCGGTTCGCCAGTAGCTTCCCCCTCACCTGCGGCCAAGGTCGCATCCAGAGTCGAAGGGGACCGACCAATGACGAGTGTACGACGTTTGCGAAAGTCCGCGCCGCAGCGTGCCGGAAGGCGCCTGCGCCGGATCGCAGTGGCTGCGCTGCTCGCAGCATCCTGTCCGGGCCTGGCGAGTGCGGCGTGCGCGCCCGGCGACACCGGACCTTGCGACGACGGCCGCGCCTGCACGACTGAAGATCGCTGCGTGAGCGGCGAATGCGTCGGGCGCACGCCGGCCGTGCCAGCCGCGTGCGACTGGGCCGTCGTCGGAGGCAATGCATCCGAGGATGCACGCGAGCGAGCCGGCTACCGGTCCGTCATCGGAGGTTCGATCTGCGGACAGGCCCTGCGCATCGACAGTGGGGCAACGATCGGCGGCGATGTCGTGACGACAGCGTCGAGCGGCAGCGGCATCCGCTTCGGACGGGGCGCTTCGGTGAACGGCGACGTGGTCACGGGCGATGCAGCTCTCGTCGACGACTGTCGCGAAGCCATCGACAGCGTGAAGCCGACCATCACGACGCTCGATTCGGTCGCGTTCCGCTCGACCGCCGACGAAGGCAACGTCTCCATCCCGAGTCACGCCGACTACACGCTCGTCGCGACGAAGAAACTCAACGTGCTCGACTTTTCGAGCCTCGTCGCTGGTGACTGGTCGACGATCACGCTCGACGGCAACTCGATCCCGGATGTCACGTTCGTGCTGCGCGTGAACCGCAAACTCTACCTGCACTTCCACAGCATGCTCTTGCTGGCCGGCGGGGCCGTGCCCGAGCGCGTGATCCTCTACGGACGGGAAGAGTGCCGCATCGGCCAGGCCGTCCAGGGCGCCGGCACGGTGTTCTGCCCCTACGATTCTCTGACCGTCGACCGCGAAACCACGTGGACCGGCGCCATGGTTGGCGGCGGCGACCGCATCGAGCTGCGCCACGACGTCGAGCTCACCCACGTTCCCTCGGGCATCCCCATCCCCTGAGGGCAACGTCCCGGGCGACTGCGGCCGACCCTGCCGCAACCTTCCCCCCACGCCTGGGAACAGCCGGATCGCCCGGACGACGCACGGCCTACCCCGCCGTCGCCGTCCGGGCCCCGGCGCAACCACAAAACCGCCCCTCGAACCGTTTCCCTTCTTGCTCCGATCGGATAGTGTCCGCGGGCTTACGTGGCGATGGTGGCCTGAAGGCCGCCCGCCTTTCCGGAGGAGCAGAGGATGGAGGTACGTGTCGACGGCTCTCTCGAGCGCGCAATGCGAGTGCTCAAGAAGAAACTCGCTGCCGAGGGAGTGTTCAAGGAGATGAAGGTTCGTGCCTTCTACGAGAAGCCGAGCGTTCGTCGCAAGAGAAAGCGCCAGGAGGCCGAGCGCAAACGCCGCAAGGCGATGCGTCGCGCCCAGCGCCAGAATTCCTGACCGTACACTGCAGCCCCCGCGCACGGCCCGTCACTGGCAGGTCCGTGCGCAGCGGGCCGTCACTGGCGGGCCGTTCGCAAAGGGCCTTCCCACTGGCAGGCCCTTCCATTGTTGACCGACTGGGGGGCCTGCGGTACGGTCCGCCGCCGCCAGCGGATTCCCGTCCTGGCGGCAAGCACATAGGTCGCCCGCAGCTCCGGTGAAGCCGATCCGAAAAGAGGCTGCTCCGGTCGTCAGGACCTTCGACAGGAACGTCGCGAGAACTTCGGCGAGATCATCGAATCGCAACGCTCCAATCGTCGAACAGACCGTCGAAGAGAGGCTTGGGTGGTGAAGGAAGGTGTGGAGATGGAGTATCCCAAGTGCATGAAGTGCGATAACGGCACTCTCGTCCCCCTTTCCGATTACGGCACGGACGGCGCGTCGGTCCTCTACAAGGCCTGGGTCTGCGTGAATCCCGATTGCGGATTCTCGCTGAGAATCGACAAGGGCCAGGTTACCTACGGCAAGCGCCTCGAGCCCACGCGCTGAACGGACAAAGAACGGCACGACTCACGGGGCGCACCCTCCAGGGCGCGCCCTCGTTTTTTCAGGCAACAGCTACGGCAGGATGAACATGACGGAACCGAAATCGAAGAATATCGTCTGGCACAAGACCACGGTTTCGCGCGAAGAGCGCGAGAGCATCAACGGCCATCGCGGCGCGACCATCTGGCTGACCGGCCTTTCGGGGTCGGGCAAGTCGACCATCGCCAACCTGATGGAAAAGGCCCTCTGGGAGCGCGGCGTTCGCAGCTTCGTGCTCGACGGCGACAACGTTCGCCACGGCCTCAACAAGGACCTCGGCTTCTCGCCGAAGGACCGCACCGAGAACATCCGCCGCATCGGCGAGGTGGCCGCGCTCTTCACCGACGCGGGCATCGTCAACGTCACGGCGTTCATCTCGCCGTACCGCGCCGATCGCGAGATCGCTCGCAAGGCGATGCCGGAAGGCTGCTTCATCGAGGTCTACATCAAGTGCGACCTCGACCAGTGCGAGAAGCGCGACCCGAAGGGCCTCTACAAGAAGGCGCGCGCTGGCGAGATCCCCGAGTTCACGGGCATCTCCGCTCCGTACGAAGCTCCCGAGAACGCCGAGCTCGTCGTCGACACGACGGGCCAGACGCCGGAAGAGAGCCTCGCCGCCATTCTCGCCCACCTCGAGAAAACGGGCTACATCCCGGCGGCCTGAGCGGCTACACTCGAGCGATGAAGCCCGCCGGCACGAACGAACCGACTCGCTTTGCGAAACGCTTCGGCGCGTCGCCGGCGGGCATCGCCGCTCTCTCCACTCTCCTCGCGGTCGCGCTGCCGACCCTGGCCGCGGCGACGACGCTCACGGGTCACGTCCGCTACGAAGGCACGCCGCCTGCGCGGCCGACGATCCACATGTCGGCCGATCCGGCCTGCGACAAGATCGCGCCCGAAGGACGTCCCGCCGACACGATGGTGGTCGATTCTTCGGGTGGCCTCGCCAACGTCCTCGTCTACGTGAAGTCGGGTCTTTCCTACAAAGAGAAGTTCCCGGCGCCGACGATGCGCGCGCGCATCGACCAGAAAGGCTGCATCTACGTGCCGCACGTGATCGGCGTGCGCACCGGCCAGGAAATCGAGATCTACAGCGGCGACAACACGTTCCACAACGTGAACGCGAAGACCACGGAGAACACGCCGTTCAACGTGGCCACCCCCACCGACACGGCCGTGCACAGGAGCTTCAGCAGGCCTGAAGTTGCCGTGAAGCTGAAGTGCGACATCCACCCGTGGATGTCGGCTTACGTCGGCGTGTTCGACCACCCTTTCTTCGCCGTCACGAAGGCGGACGGCAGCTTCGAGCTGCCTTTGCTGCCCGAAGGCGACTACACGATCGAGGCCTGGCACGAATCGCTCGGCGTGCGTTCGGCCAAGGTCAAGGTCGACGACGGCAAGCCCGCCACCGTCGACTTCTCATTTGCTGGAAACTAAGCCCCTGCCGGGCTAGTTTCGCCCGTCGCACGGGCCTTCCACCGGCCGTGCTGCGACCAGGTTGTCCGCACTTGGAAGCGCTCTCCTCGCTCGAATTCTTTCTTCAGGCCGGCTTCGGTGCCGCCGCGCTCGCGGTCGCCTCGTGGACCGCATGGAAGCGCGCGCAGACAGCATCGACTGCTCCGCAGACGGGAGAGCTCGCGTGGACCGTCGTCGCGATCGCGGTGCTCGCGTGCGTGTCGGCTGCGGTCGGATTCGGAGGCGCGCATGGAATCTGACACGCGCCGTTCGCTGCGCCGCACGGCGTGGATCGCGCTCACCGGCGCCTTCCTTCTCGTGCTCGCGGGAGGTCTCGTCACCAGCCGCGACGCGGGCCTTGCCGTTCCCGACTGGCCTCTCGCATTCGGGCAGCTCAACCCGCCGGGCTGGTGGCGCGTCGAAAACATCCGCACCGAGCACGGGCACCGTATCCTCGCGTTCTGCGTCGCCTCGTGGACGGCGTTCCTGCTCGTCTCGGTGCTGCGGCGCGAGAAGCGCCCACTCGCGCGACGCCTGACCATTGCGGCCGCCGGGCTCGTGATCCTGCAGGCGCTGCTCGGCGGCCTTCGCGTGCTAGAGCTTTCCGTCGACCTCGCGATGATCCACGGCGTCGTCGGCCAGATCTTCTTCGCGTCACTCGCATCCGTGGTGGCCGTGATGTCGCCGAGCTGGGAAGAATCGGCCGCGCCGCCTTCGCAGCGCGAGCGCGTTCACGCCTCGGCGCTTCTGTTTCTCGTCTTCGCGCAGCTTCTGCTCGGTCTCTTCATCCGCCATCTCGGCGCGGCGGCGCGGCCTCTTGCCGGCACGCCGCTGCTCTACGCGCACGTGGCCGGCGCCGGACTCGTTCTTTCGGCCGTGCTCGATTTCGCGCGCGACAAGACGGCGGCAACGCCGGGCGGGCGCCTCCTCCTTCCACTCGTCTCCTTGCAGCTCGCGCTCGGCATCGCTGCCTACGTGACCACCGACGACATGACGATGGACCGCCAGGCAACGTTCCTCGAAGCCTGGCTGCCGACCTTGCACGTGGGCGTGGGCGCAGCGCTGCTCGGATGCGTGGCCGTGCGGGGCCTGCACGCGTGGCGCGACGCGCTCACGCCTTCGGCCGAAAGGGCGCTGCCCGCCGGCCTGGAGCGCGCGCTGTGAGCACCGCGATGCGCACCGCGAGCCGCCCGGCAATGGCCGATCGCTCGGAGATCTTTCTCGAGCTGATCAAGCCGCGCATCACCGTGATGGTCCTGCTGACGGTCGCCGTCGGCTACTTCTGCGCGACGCCCGAAGCGCGATCGATTTCCGGGCTGCTGCACGTTCTCTTCGGCACTGCGCTTTCGTGCTCCGGCTCGGGCGTGCTCAACCAGGTGCTCGAGCGCGACGTCGACCTCTTCATGGACCGCACTCGCTTCCGCCCCCTGCCCTCGCAGCGCATCTCCACGTCGTTCGCCGTCGTGCTCGGTGCGCTCCTGTCGGTCGGCGGCGTGCTCTACCTCGCCGCCGAAGTGAACGCGCTCGCGGCAATGCTGAACGCGCTTACGGTGCTCAGCTATCTGTTCCTCTACACGCCGATGAAGCGCGTGCATCCGCTCTCGACGCTGGCTGGTGCGGTGCCGGGTGCATTGCCACCGGTGATCGGCTGGGCGGCGGCGAGCGGCCAGATCGGCGCCGGTGCGGTCGTACTGTTCGCGATCCTCTTCCTCTGGCAGGTGCCCCACTTCCTCGCGATCGGCTGGATGTACCGCGACGACTACGCGAAGGCCGGCTTTCCAATGCTCGTCGTGATCGACGAGGGCGGCGACTCGACGGCGCGCCTCATGCTGCTCTACGCAGTGACGCTCGTTCCGGTTTCGCTCGCGCTCGTGACGACGGGAGCGGCCGGCCATCTCTACTACGTCGCCGCGCTCGCGGTGGGCATCCTCTACGTCCGCGCTTCCTGGAAAGCCGGCATCGAGCGCACGCGCGAATCCGCACGCAGTCTCCTGCTCACCTCGGTCGTCTATCTGCCTGCCCTCTTTGCCGCGCTGTTTGCCGAGCACGCGTGGACTTCCCTGCGAGCCTGGCTGTGAGCACTGCCGAGGCCGCCTACGAGCCGGTGGAGACACCGGTTCCTTCCCGTGCCCTCGTCCGCGTCCGCAACCTGCGCCACCGCTACGGCGACACTGTCGCGCTCGACGGTGTGTCGTTCGACGTCGCCGAGGGCGAGGTCTTCGGCGTGCTCGGGCCGAACGGCGGCGGCAAGACGACGATGTTCCGCATCCTCTCGACGCTGCTTCCGGTTGCCGCCGGCCACGTCGAGATCGCCGGCGTGGACGCGGGCAGCGACCTTGCGGGTGTTCGCCGCGCGATCGGCGTCGTCTTCCAGTCGCCGAGCCTCGACGTGAAGCTGACGGTGCGCGAGAACCTGGTCTGCCACGGCAATCTCTACGGCTATTCGGGTGCGGAGCTTTCGCGGCGTGTGGACACCGGGCTTCAGGCGCTCGGGCTCAGCGATCGCACGAACGACTACGTGGAAACGTTGTCCGGCGGGCTCAAGCGCCGCGTCGAGCTCGCCAAGGGCCTGCTGTCCGAGCCGCGCATCCTCATCCTCGACGAGCCGTCGACGGGCCTCGATCCGGGCGCAAGGCGCGATCTCTGGGACTACCTGCTCGGCCTGCGCCGCGACAAGGGGACGACGATCCTCGTCACCACCCACCTCATGGACGAAGCCGAGCGCTGCGACCGCCTGGCCATCCTCGATCGCGGGCACATCGTCGCCATCGATTCGGCCGACAACCTGAGGAGCCGCATCGGCGGCGACGTGTTGACGATCCGCAGCCGCGACGCCGAGGCCCTTTGCGAGCGCATCGCGAAGCGCTGGAACGTCTCCGCGACCTGCGTCGATGGCTCGGTGCGACTCGAGCACGCCAACGCGCGCGCCCTGCTGCGCGAGATCTACGACACCTTCCCCGACAGCGTGGACGCGATCCAGCTCGCGCGTCCGACTCTCGAAGACGTCTTCATTCACGAAACCGGTCATCAACTGTGGAACGAGTGAGGCAGCGGTGGGATCGTCGACGTACCTTGCCGCCTGGGCCCTCGCGCGCCGCGAAGTCGTGCGCTTTCTTCGCCAGAGGAACCGCGTCGTCAGCGCGCTCGTCCAGCCGGTTCTGTTCTGGGCGCTTTTCGGCGCGGGCCTGAGCCCTTCGTTCCGCGCCGGCGCCGTCGGTTACAGCGAGTATTTCTTCCCGGGCATCATCGTCCTCATCCTGCTGTTCACGGCGATCTTCGCGACGATCTCGATCATCGACGATCGCAACACGGGCTTCCTCCAGGGCGTGCTCGTGGCGCCGGTGCCGCGCTCGGCGATCATTCTCGGCAAGGTCGCGGGCACGACGGTCCTTGCCGTAGGCCAGGCCTTTCTCGTCGCGCTCGCCGCTCCGCTCTTCGGCCTTTCGATCGGGTTCGCGGGCGTCCTCGCTTCCCTGCCGGTGCTCGTCCTTCTGTCGGTCGCGCTCGCCGGCCTCGGCATCTGCATCGCGTGGCGCATGGACTCCACGCAGGGCTTCCACGCGATCATGATGTCATTCCTGATGCCGATGTGGCTGCTATCGGGAGCGTTCTTCCCGCCCGGAGGCACGCCGACGTGGCTCGCGGCCGTCGTCGCGATCAACCCGCTCACCTACGGCGTGGCGCTGCTTCGCTACGCGCTCTACCTCGGCGATCCACGCGCGACGGCCGCACTGCCTTCGTTGCCGCTCTGCCTGGCGATGAGCCTCGGCTTTGCGTTCGCGACCATCACCGGAGCCTCGTCCATCGCGCGGGCGCGCAAGGCGGCGGCGCTCCCGTGAGGACGAAGGTGCGGCGTTTGCGCGTCGTGCTCGCGGCGCTCGCGTTCGTCGCCGTGGGCGCATGCAATCTCGCCAAGGCGCCTCCGCCTCCCGTGCTCGGGCAGGTTCCGGAATTCCACCTCGTCGGCGACGACGGCGGCGCCTTCAATTCCGCTGCGCTGGCCGGAAAGAGCTGGCTTGCGAGTTTCCTTTTCACGAGCTGTCCGGGCCCGTGCCCGCGCCTGGTCGAGAAGCTGAAGACGCTGCGCACGAAGATTCCCGCGAGCGACCTCGCCTTCGTCTCCTTCAGCGTCGATCCGGTGACCGACACGCCTGCTGTGCTGGCCCAGTACAAGCGTGATCACGGCATTGCGGCGAGCGCCGCGTGGACGTTCGTGACGGGCCCCGAGGAACCGGTGCTGGAGCTCGTGCGGCGCGGGTTCCTGATCGGGGTCGACCGGGCCGTCGATCCGTCGGGTGAGAACGGGGCCGTCATGCACGGCGTCCGCGTCGCGCTGATCGACGGCGACCGAAGGATCCGCGGTTTCTACGACACCGAGAGCGCGGACGACCTCGTCCGGCTCGAGCAGGAGCTCGGCCGCATCGAGTAACGGCGAACCCGCCGCGTGACTACGAAGCCGGCCGCTTCTCGCTACCGAGCGAAGCTGCCGCGTCTCCCCGACGCCGGAACAGCGACGCCGGCGCCGACTCCTTGACGAGCTCCCATCGCGGCGACGTGCGCAAATACCTGTCGAACGCCGAATCGCGCATCGAAAGCGCGATCTCGAAACCGTACTGGTCGGCCCACTTGTCGTACAGCGCCGTTTCGCCGTTGATGGCGCGACGGTATTCCGAAAGCCGCTCATCGCCGTAAAGCTCGCAGCGATCGTCGATGAAGACGCGCAGCGCGGGCGTCGAGTAAATCAGGAAACCGCCCCACAGCATCTCGTTGAACACGGGCGCGGGGCCGGACTGTCCTGCTTCGAAGGCGCGCAGCTCCGGCAGGAGCTCGACCGGCCAGTAGCCCGGATCGAGCTTCGCCCATCCATGTCCGAGGACCGGAAGCGGGACTCGGGCAGCCTGAAGTACGAATGCGAACGCGACGAGAAGCGCCGGAATCGCGAGCGCGCCACGAGTCGTATGCTCGTACTCGGCCGCGTCCTGGCGGCTTCGTGGCAGAAGCAGCTCGCTGCCATGGGTGGTCAGCCAGCGGATCCAGCCGACGTCGCGGAACATCTCGCCCATCGCGAGCGCGGCCAGCAGCGCAAAGAACGGCCCGTTGCGAACGCGCGAGCACGTCATCGCAAACCAGACGAGCGGCAGCAGCCACGGCACGCGCCATTTGCGAAACGGAACACCGAGCAGCATCGCCGCGTAGAGCGCGGCCAGCGCCACGACGAGCTGCCCCGACGTGTCCGCGAGGCTGAGCGGCGCATGCTCGATCATGAGCTTCGGGAGCACCGGGGAGTCGAGCAGCGTGAACCAGAGCTTCGGCAGCTCGATGCCGTAGGGATTGACGAGCACGGCCAGCAGGCACGCGACTCCGACGCCGGCCACGCGCACGAAGGTCCGCATGTCGCCGATCGGCGACGGCATGCCCACCAGCGCGGCAGCCGTCCAGCCCGCGCCGCAGATCGCGAACGTCGCGAGACCGCCGACGATTCCGCCATGGAGGTTCGTCCACAGGCTCACCGCAGGAACGAGCCAGAGAAGCTTCGTCCATTCGATGCGGGCCGCATCGAAATCGCCCAGCCGCGCGTACATCCACGCCATCAGCACGAAGCTCGCGAGATGGGGCCGCGGGTGGAAATGGTAGCTGCTCGCCGCGATGGCGAGCGCGAGCACGAGCGCGACGACGGGCCCCTGCAGCCCGCGCGACGACAGCCGCCTCGCAATCCAGGCGAAGAGTCCTGCCAGGATGGTCGCCGCCGCGAGCAGGATGGTGTTCAGCCCGTCGATGCGGTGAAGCAGGGCCATGATGCACTCGGCTCCCCAGCCGACCGGCACCCACGCCTGCCCAAAGTACCCTGCGCTGAAGGGATCGGTGCGGACGACCGCGCCGCTGGCAAGCATCTGCTCGCCGACGGCGATGTGCCAGAGTGGACCGGGATCGCGGAAGAGCTGCTTCGGCCCGACGGCCATCAGCCACAGGAAGACGATCGTGAAGGCAACGGACTCCGCCCGTCCAATGGAGCGTGCGATCTTCAAAGCCCGGCCGATCTCCCCCCGCCGCGATCTGTCCTCGATCGATGCGGCAAGTTACAGTAGCGCGATGGGCTCGCGCTCGGCAACCGGCGCCTCCGGAGAACATTCGTGAACGACGCGCCCGCGGCGCCTGGCGGCGTGCTCGCAGATCTTCGCTCGGCTCTCGATCGCCTCACCCGACCGCCTCTCGTCGTCGCGGCGGGGGCCTTCCTGCTCGTGCTGCTGCTCGGAGTCGTCGGACGTCACCTCTGGCAACTCGAGCCGCCAGCGAACGGCAACATCCATGCCGGCACAGGCGACTTCCTCGCGTTCTGGACCGGCGCGGTGGTCCTGCACGAGCACCGCGGGCCCGAGCTCTACCATGCCGATACGCAGCGTGAGCTGCAGGCGCGCGAGCTCGGCGGACCGACGTCTTCTTTCCAGCCCTACCTCAATCCGCCACTGCTCGCTGTGCTGGTGTCGTTTCTCGTTCCGCTCGGCTACGTGAAGGCATTCTACATTTACGATGCCGTCTGTGCCGTGTTTCTCGCAGCGGGCATCGGGTGCCTGCTGCTTGCCGCGCCGCGGCTTCGCTCGCCGATTGCGCACGCGCTCGCGACGATCGTTCTCATCGCCGGCTTCCAGCCGATGATCGAGACGACGCTCGGCGGGCAGAACACGGCCATCACGTTCGCGCTCCTGGCGGCGCTCGCGCTCGCAATGAAGCGGCGCAATGCGATTGCGGCCGGCGTGTTGCTCGGTCTTCTCACGTACAAGCCCCAGTACGCGATCGGCGCCGGCGTGGCGCTGCTTCTCGCCGGGCAGTGGCCGGTGCTCGCCGGCGGCGCGGGGATCGGAATCGCGCACTACCTGCTTGGTGCATGGTGGGTCGGACTTCGCTGGCCGGTCGAGATGCTGGGGTTTCTCAGCCAGCACGGTCCTGTCGAGATCGCGCAGAACGGCGAGGCGCATTTCTCTCTCGTGCGCGCAGCCGACTTTGCGCTGCCGTCGCCGCTCGCCGGTCTCGTGACAGCGGCCGGCGCTGCGGCGGTCCTCGGGCTGTGGTGGCGCTACCGCGATCTCGGACAGCGCGGCAGCACGACGTGGTTCGCTCTCGTCGTGTGCGGAACGATGCTGCTCAGCCCTCACCTCCAGTACTACGACGTCGCCATCCTCGCGCTTCCGGTCTGTCTTCTCCTCGACGACGACCTCGGGCACGCGGGATCGGTGCCACTCGGCGCGCGCCTTGCCCTTGCGGTCGCGTTCATCGCGTACCCGGCCTGGCGGCTTTCGGAAACGCTCGGCTTCCAGCCGCTGTTCCTGTGCCTGGCGGCGGTCAGCCTGTGGGCGTTCGATCGTTGCCGCCGGGCCGCAGCTAGCGCGTAAGCGCCTTTCTCACGCGAAGAATGATCGGCCGCTCGAAGTACTTCCACGAGACGTTGGCGATCGTGAGCGCGACGACGAGCGCGAGCAGATTGATCGGCACGCGGTGCGCTCCGGGGCCCATCGAGCCGTGCAGCCAGCCCGTCAGCAGGATGCGGACGGGCTCGTGGATCAGGTAGAGCCCGTAGGAAATCTCGCCGATCCAGCGAAGCCATCCCACGCGCAGAACGCCGGCAATCGCACCGCCGTTGATCGCGGCCAGCATCACGAACGCCGTCGTGAGCGCGAACGCCGTCGGCTCAAACACGACGGCGGCTGGCCGCATCGACGATGTCAGCAGGAGTTGGAAGACGAGCGGCGCCATCGCCGCTCCCGTCAGTGCGGTGCCATACTTCGAGAGATCGAGGCTGCGCTGGAGGAGCGCCGCGCTCACGCCGATCAGCAGCGAATCCATGCGGCACGGCAACAGCACTTCGGCGGCGGCGCCGCCGGCGAGCGCGCGCAGCACGAGGGCAAGCACGATGAGACCGCCGAGAACCGCCGGCAATCGTCGTCGTGGCGTCGCCATCACCACGAACGGCATGGCGAGATAGAACTGCTCTTCGACCGCGAGCGACCACGTCGGGTTCAGCAGCAGGCTGGTGCGGCCGAACCACGCGAGCGCGATGTTGGTGAGGAACAGAAGGTAGACCCAGACCGGCAGCAGCGGCTCCGACCACGGCTGGCCTGCCGCAAGCCACGCGAAGAAGAACGCGGCGGCGACCACGGACAGATAGATGGGAAGAATGCGCGCCGCGCGCCGCGTGTAGAACGACCGCAGGAAGCCCGGCTCGCGATGCTCGTCGAGGATGATGCCGCCGATCAGGAAGCCGGACAGCACGAAGAAGACGTTCACTCCGAGCGAGGCTACGGAGAAGAACTCGACTCCCGGCGCGATCAGCGAGCAGTAGTGGCCGAAGAGCACGAGAAGGATGGCGACGCCGCGGACGCCATCGAGCTCGAGGATGCGCGCTTTCGGCGCAGTCCCCACCGAACCGCTCGTCACGTCGCCCGCTGGCATGCGGCTACCGGGCCTTCCCTGCATCGAGCTCGCGGCGTAGCACCGGCAGGAGCAGCGCCGCCATGCGCGCATGACCGGCGGCGTTCGGATGCAGGCCGTCGACGAGCCACGCGCTGAGTGCCTGCCCCTGCTCTTCCGCCGCCTTCCAGTCCGCGAAATGGTCGACGAGGGGAACGCTCCGCTGATTGGCGAGATCCCGGCACGCCTGCACGTAGACTTCGAGGCGGGGGTTCGGACTCTCGCGAAGGCCGTTCACCGGGCGCGGTCCCCAGCGTGGAGGCGTCATGAGGATCGGTCGTATGCCGGCAGCGCGCGCGCGTTCGATCATCGTGTCCAGGTTGTGACGGTACGCGTCGATGCTCACACGGCCTTCGGTCTTCCCGTCGTCGACGAAGCTGTCGTTGCTGCCGAACATGATCAGGACGGCTTGCGGCTTCGCGTGGACGACGTCCGCATCGTAGCGAGGCATCGCCTCGTCCGTGTTCTGGCCTTTGATGCCCGCGTTGCGGATGCCGACGTCGACGCCCGCGGCGCGCAGCTCCGTCTCGACGAGCGAAACGAAGGTCTGGTCGGGTGGAACCCCGCCCGTCGCGCCGAACGTGATCGAGTCGCCAAAGGCGACGACACGAACGGTGGCGGCCGGAAACCGGTCGGCGTAGCGCGTGCAGGACGCGAACATGACGAGCCCCGCTGCGAACGATGCAACGACGACGCCCGCCCTGTATCCATGCTCTTTCGCCATCGCCCGAAGCGTGCTCCGCTTCAACGCACCGCGAACTGCCTGAGCGAAAGCCACGCGATGCCGTAGCCGAGCATCGCCACGCCGAGCAGGACCGTGTAGCCCATCTCCATGGCGAGCAGCATTCCTGCAACCGATGCGACGGTGCCCGCGAGGCCGTTGACCGCCCACATCCACGGCACGAGCGTGTTGCGCCCGCTTGCCGCGAGCGCGGCGACGCCCGACGGAAGCGCGGTTCCCATGCATACGCCCAGCGGAACGATGAGCGTGCCGGCGACGAGGATGCGCGAAGCCAGCGGCCAGCCATGCCACGACGCGAGCAGGCCAGGCACGACGAACATCGTGAGCGCGAGCAGCAGGAAGAGGGCCGGGAAGCTCACGCGCGCCAGCGACGGCCTGCGTCCGACCAGCAGGCTTCCGACCGCCGTCGACAGCAGCAGCGCGAACAGCACGACCGACAGTGCGTAGGTCGGATGCCCGAGGAAGACGATGTAGCGCTGCAGCACGCCGAGCTCGACGGCCATGAAGGACGCCCCGATGGCAGCAAAGAAGGTCGTCTCGGCGCGGGCGCCGGCGAGCGTGGCTACACCTCGCAGTCCGGCGGCTTCGACCTCGAGCAGAGGCCTGTAGACGAGCATATAGCCGGTGACGAGGAGCACGATGAGAATGGAAGCGAAGAGGAGCGAGACGTTCGCCCCGTACGTCGACCGGCCAACGTAGAAGAAGAACGGACGGTCGTCGCTCGGCGGAGTGATATCGAAGCCATCCGGATGCAGCGCCGCCGGCGTGCCCCGGAGCACGTTCGGCACATCGATGTTCTGTTTGACGCTCACGCCCTCGATCCACGGCCACAGGAGCCCGAAGCTCTTGTCGGCGACGAGCGTCTTCAGGATCGCACGCTCCTCGTCGGTGAACGGTGAGCGCTTCATCACGCAGGTTGCGACCCAGCTCTGGCGTCCCGCCTTGCCATTGTAGATGAGCGCCACATGGTCCTCGGGCTTGTCGATGCCCGCCGAGCGCAGCGCGTCGCCCATGAGCGCGACGATGCGAGCGGTTTCCGCGTAGGAGTCGAGGCCGTACCAGCGCGAGACGGTGAACATGCCGTCCTCGCTGAGGTGCGCGAGGTAGGAGTGGAACGCCTCGCGCGTGTAGAGCGCATTCTCCGACAGCGTGAGCGCGCCCGTCATCGAAGCGGCCCACGTGTCGATCATCGACATCTGGATGAGATCGTAGCGCTCGGTCGAACGGGAGAGCTCGCTGCGCGCATCGCCGATGCGGTAGTGGACGCCGGCGCGCGTGTACGGCCGTCCCGAATACTCGCCGAAGACATCCTGGTCGGACGCAACGACGAGCGGATTGAGCTCGACGACGTCCACATCCTTCGCGCCGAACGCGAGCGCCGTCAGGAAGTCGCGGCCGCCGCCGCCGCCAATCACGAAGGTGCGATTGAGCTTCCCTTCCTTCAGCCAGTGGGCGGCTGACGTGACGTCCCAGCGCAGCGAATCGAAGTCGGTCAGCGGGCGCGTGCCGCCGCCCTTGAGGATCTGCGTGCCGGCGTCGGTGTCGAGCTCGATCCACATGGACTCGGGCACGGTGCCGTTCCAGTTCTCGCTCATGCCCCAGCCGGCCGCCCAGCGAAGCACCTGTGCGCGCGCGTCCGCCGGGGTCTGTTTTTTCGACAGCAGCTCGACAGCCTGCAGGGTGCCCGGCACTTCCGGGCTTACGGTCACGCGTGCGAGCTGATTCCACTTCTCGAAGAAGACCTTCGACTGATCCTGCATCTTGGCGGAGCGGAGCCGCACCCACGAGGGCTCGATCGTCGCGACGATGCCAATCAGTGCGACCGCGCCGGCGATGGCGAGCGCGCGTGCGCGCTGCGACGAATCGGCAAGCAGGAAGCCCGCGAAGCTGGCCGCGGCTCCGTAAAGGCAGAGCAGTTGCACCGGGCTCGCCGTCGCGAGCGCGGGAACCGCAAGGAGACAGCCGAGGGCCGCGCCGAGCAGGTCGGCGAAATAGACGCGGCCGACATCTTTCGGCCACGACGCGAGCAGCCACGCGACGGCGTAGCCGCACGTGTGGAAGCACGCGTACAGGCCGGCCCCGGCCGTGAGGAAGTGCACTATCTGGTACGCAGCGGAAGGCCACGGCACTGCACCGACGAGGATGTAGACGAGACCCGTCGCCGCAACGATGGGTCCGGCAGCGATCGCCATCGACGCTGCCGGGGCAAGATCGGGTTCGCGGGACGACGCCGCGAGGCGCGCACGGTCGCGGTAGACGGCGGCGGCCGACCCCGCGAGGGCCAGCATCACCAGGGCCAGCACGGCGAATGCGGCGTGATAGGCGACGGTAGCCGACAGCAGTCGCGTCGCCGCGATCTGCACGAGCAGAACGACCGACGAGAGCAGGGCCATCGCGAAGCGCGCCCGTAGCGGTGCAAGTGAATCCAAGGCCGGTCCCCCTTCCCTGCTGGCCTCGCGGCCTCCGTTCGAGAGCGGCCTCTTCGGACCCGGCCTCGTCACACCAGTCTAGCGGCAGAACCGATGCGCAGCGAGGCCCGCGGGCCCGCTACTTCGACGTGGCGACAAATCCACAGGCGGTCTCGACAAGAGCCTCGCGACCGCAAGGCAAATGGGCCGCGTGTTTCGGGGACTAACGCGTAGGAGCTGGCGCGCGAAGAGATCCTGCGCGTGAACGAAAACGACGAAGGCCGGCGGATACGAGGTATCCGCCGGCCTTCGATTTTCTCTGACCTGAAGCCAGGGACGACGCTTACGCGCCCTGCGACATCGCGTCCGCAAGGATGCGCGACGTGCTCGGACGCATGATGCGGGGATCGACTTCCTCGCCCTTCAGCAGCGTGTTGCGCACGTCCTTGCCCGAGATGAACACGGGCTTCTCGTCCTTGTGGTTGTCCATCAGGTCGACGCGGCCGGCCGACTCGTAGTAGGCGGCGAAGCCGACCTTGAGCGGCTTGATCACGAGGTTCTCGGCGCGCGAGAAGATCTCCTGCGCGTCGAAGTCGCCCCAGATCGCCGTGCCGTCGGCGTACGGCGCGTCGGCGTGCTTGCGGCCGATCACAATGTCGGTGAAGCCGTAGTTCTGGCGGTAGATGGCGTGCATGATCGCTTCGCGCGGGCCGCCGTAGAACATCTTGATGTCGAGGCCGAGCAGGATGACGCGGTCGGGAACGGTCTCGCCGCGCGGCTCCCACAGGCTCTTGTCGCTGTCGCCTTCGCCGATGCCACGCGAGGCGATGAGCGCCTCGTATGTCTGCATGCGGATCGCGGCGTTCACGTCGTCGCCCTTGGTCTCGCCGATGAGCGGGTTGAGGCACGCGCCGGCGTTGTGGCCCTGGCGGATGAGCTCCTCGAGACCGTAGACGAGGGCGTACTCGTGCGCGCGGTGCAGCGGGTTGCGCGTCTGGAACGCAACGACGCGGTCCCAGCCGTGCGCGCGCAGCAGCTCGCGAACTTCCTTCGGCGACAGGACGTACTTGCCGAAGGCGGGGTTCTTCGGCTGCGGCAGCGTGCGGATCTTGCCGCCGACGAGATGCGTCTTGTCGGCGTCGCCCTTGAGCACCATGTCGGCGCCCGGGTGATCGGTGCGGCTCGTGAGGTAGACCTTCTCGATGTAGCGCTGCTTGTCCCACTCGAAGACGTCGGAGATCTCGAGCGTGGCGACGATGTCGCCGGCGCTGTTCTCGAGCGCGACGGTCTGGCCGGGCTTCAGCTTGGCAGCGAGCTCGGACGTGACCGGGAACGACAGCGGAATCGACCACGCGTACTTCTTGCCATTCGACTCGATGACCATCTCGTCGAGCACGCGGTCGTAGGTCTTCTTGTCCATCGGGCCCGTGAGCGGCGTCAGCGCGCCGTCGCCGAAGCGGTAGACCGTCGAGAGGTCGGCGTCGGAGACGGGCACGCGCTGGAGCTTGCCGGCGGCGGCGAGGAACTCGGCGCGCTCGGCGTCGGGCACCGTGCAGGAAATGGGTTCGGCATACCCGCCGTGGGCGGGAACGAGGTCGGACATCGAGAATCCTCCGCTGGGATGTTGTTCGCCGTTCCGCGAGAGGCGGAATGGATCCGGGCGAGGCTCGAATCCGATGGCGGTAGACCGCTCGTTTGTCAGCAACCCAGCCGGATTACAACCGCCCGCGGCGGCGTGTTCCGCGGGCTTTCTGCGAGAAATCGGGCTCGCTTATGCGCGCGTCAGCTGGCGTTGGGCCGTGTGATCACGGCTTCCGCATCGGACGTCGGCACGGGCGCCGGACAGACCAGGGGACCGACGGGGCCGAGCTTCGAGAGCTGTTTCCTGACCCAGTCCTCCTCGGCGGCACGCGCCCTGCGAAGGTCGGCGCCGGCGCCAGGCGCCGCGACGAAGAAGACGAGGCCCTGCCCTGCCGGCAGGAAGCCGGCGAGCGCCGAGACGCCGCCGTCCTGCATGTTGAGCGTACCCGTTTTGCCGGCGAGCCCATTGGCCTCCCCGCTCTCGCGCAGGCGCGGAAACAGCTCGTACAGCGTGCTTTCACCACAGCCGAGCACCGGCATCAGGTCGGCCGGCTTCTTGCCGTGCGCAGCCAGCCACGTGCGGATCTCGCGCAGGAGTCGCACGATGAGGTGCGGCGTCATGCGGTTGCGGTTGAGGCCCGACGACGTCGAAAACGTCGTCATCGCGGCTTCCTTGCCGAGCTTGCGCTGCAGGAACGCCGGCAGCTCGGAGGCCGGTCCGATCGAAGCGTCGAGCCGTTCGATGTCGTTGTTCGAGTAGACGTTGAAGCGGCGCAGCGCCGTCAGCAGCGGCTCGGAGCGGTGCACGAGCACGGTGCGCGTCGCAGGCGGCGGGTCGATGCGCACGCGGCCGTCGATGCGAACGGAAGGACGCACGTTCTCGTCCCACTTGTATCGCGCGGCGATGTCCGCCCACGAGCGCTGTTCGTCCGCGCTCCAGGTGGACGGTGTCCACGCCGCGATCAGCCGGCGTCCCATGTCGAGGCGGCGTTTGGCGGGATCGGGCTCGCGTCCGGCCGTGCCGCGTTCCCAGCCGATCCAGAACTTGTCGCCGACGTAGAGGTCGCCGCGAAGGTGCGTGAGTCCCTCGGCAATGAGGGCGTGCGCGACGACGACGGCGTTCTCGAAATGGAAGTCGGGGTCGGCGCCACCTTCGACGACGAGGTCGCGCGCATCTCCCGTCTGGCCGGTGACGGAGAACTTGGTGTCGAAGCGGTGGTCGATGCCAAGCGTGTCGAGCGCGCGCAGCGACGTCGCCAGCTTGACGACGGACGCCGGATTGACGGGCTGGTCCTTCTCGTGCGCGTCGAAGACCTTTCCGTCTTCGGTTTCGGCGTACCAGATGAGAGTCGGCGAACCTTCGGCCGTAGCGGCCCCGGCGCTGCACGCAGCCGCCGAAAGGCCGATGGCGACCGCACCGAGCAGCAGCAGGCGGCGCGAGGCAGGCGCGCGGCCGGCCGCCACTACGCCTTCTCCGTCACGAGCACGATCTTGCCGGTGACCTTGCGCTCGAGCATCGAGCGCAGCGCCTCGCCGACCTTCTCGAGCGGATACTCGGCGCTGACGAGCGGCTTCAGCTTTCCCTCCGCGCACCACTTGGCGAGCTCGGCGAGGTTGGCCTGATTGCGCTCCGGATCGCGCGCGGTGAACGAGCCCCAGAACACGCCGACGAGCTGGCAGCCCTTGAGCAGCGCGAGGTTGATCGGCAGCTGGGGAATCTTGCCGCCGGCAAAGCCGATGACGAGGTAGCGCCCTTCCCACGCGATCGAACGGAAGGCCGGGTCGAACAGGTCGTCGCCGACCGGATCGTAGATGACGTCGGCGCCGCGTCCGCCGGTCAGAGCCTTGATGCGGTCCTTCAGGTTCTCCGTCGAGTAGTTGATCGTCTCGTCGGCGCCGTGCCTGCGGCAGATCTCGAGCTTCTCGTCACTGCTCGCGGCCGCGATGACTTTCGCGCCCATCACCTTGCCGATCTCGACGGCGGCAAGGCCAACGCCGCCAGCCGCGCCGAGCACGAGCAGCGTTTCTCCGGGCTTCAGGTCGGCGCGGTCCTTCAGCGCGTAGTGCGACGTGCCGTACGTCATCGTGAAGCCGGCGGCGATCGAAGACGACATGCCCTCGGGCGTGCGCATGAGACGCGACGGATCGATCACCATCTCTTCGACGAAGCCGCCCCAGCCGCACATCGCGATCACGCGGTCGCCCTTCTTCCAGCCTTCGACGCCGGCGCCGACTTCGGTGATCGTGCCGGCGACTTCGCCGCCGGGAGAGAACGGAAGCGGAGGCTTGAACTGGTATTTGTTCTCGATGATCAGCGTGTCGGGGAAATTGATGCCGCACGCTTCGACGTGCACGCGCACCTGGCCGGCATCGACCGCAGGCGTCGCGATCTCCTCGACGACCAGGGATTCGGGCGGACCGTAGGACTTGCAGAGAACCGCGCGCATGAAATTCCTCCTCGGCAGAGTGCCGAGCGAGTAGCATTGGACCGCGCGCAAGCGAAGCGCGTCGTGTGTCGCGCGGCGGTCCCGCTAGTGCGGGCTCATCGGGCCACGCGCCCGTTCAGGGACAGATGCTCGAATCGCGGCTCGCGCCCGAGCGTCCCTTGGCGGCGGCAAGATTCTCGTGCGCCGCCTCGTAGTAGTTCCCACTCGCCTGGATCGCTTTCTGGAAGCACGCGGCCGCATCGGCCGGCCGGTCCTGCTCGAGAAGCACGACTCCGACGTTGTTATAGGCGGTCGGAAGATCCTTGGCGCGACGGAACGAATCGATCGCACGCGGATACGCGCCACTGCGGGCGTAGCAGCGTCCGAGGTTGCTGTAGATCCGCTTGCGGTCTTCGGGGCGCGAGCTGCGCAGCGCCTTCTCGAGTGTGTCGATGGCGCGCGGGTAATCCTTCTTCAGGTAGTAGGCGACGCCGAGGTTGTTGAGGATCGAAGCTTCGACGGGCCGAACGCGAAGCGCCGCGTTGTAGGCGAGGATCGCGTCATCGTACTGGCCGATCTCGTCGTAGAGCATGCCGAGGCCCTGCTGGGCCTTCCAGTTGGCCGCGTCGAGGCGGATGGCTTTCTTGAGCGAGTTCTCCGCGTGCTCGTGATCGCCGGTGGCGAGCAGCGCGCGGCCCTCGCCTTCCCAGCCGAACGCATTGTTCGGATCGCGCTGGACGATCGACTGGAAGTACGGCAGCGCCTCCTGCGGAGCGCCCTTGCGCAGCAGGATGGTGCCGATCTTGTACTCGAGCCGCCACGAGCGAGGATCGAGGTCGAGGGCCTTCTGGTATTTTGCGGCGGCCAGGTTCGCCTGGCCGCGACCGAGATAGGTATCGCCGAGCTTCTCGTAGTCGGCAGCCGTCATCGCGGGGAGGTCCTTGAGCGTATCCTCTTCGACGGGAACGCCCTCGGCCTGCCTCTCCATGATGTCTTCGTAGACGCCCTGCTCGAAGGGCTCCTGGAGCATCTTCGGCACCGCACATCCGCCGAGCGCAATCGCGCTTCCGCCCAGCAACACCGCCACCACGGCCAACCTGTTGGTCCCCTGCATGCTCAATCCTTTTGCTTTGATCGCCGAGCGCTTCCCGCCTGCGATCCTACCTCTCGTGACGCAGCGTCGGCAGCAGAACGCGCATGCCCTGGATGACCGCCGGTCCGAGAATCACGATGAAGATGGCCGGGAAGATGAAGAACATCAGCGGGAAGAGCAGCTTGACGGGCAGCTTGCCGGCGAGCTCTTCCGCGCGCTGCGTGCGCTGCACGCGCATTGCGTCCGAGTGCACGCGCAGGGCCTGTCCGACGCTCGTACCGAAACGATCGGTCTGGATGAGCAGCGCGACGAGGCTCTTCACTTCGGGAATGTCGCAGCGCCAGCCGAAGTTCGTCAGCGCCTGCGAGCGCGGCAGGCCGGCGCGGAGCTCGAGCGACACGAGGTGAAGCTCGTCGCACAGATCGGGGTGCGCCATGGCCAACTCGGCGCCGGTGCGGAAGATCGCGGCGTCGAGGCCGAGGCCGGCCTCGATGCAGACGACGAGCAGATCGAGCGCGTCGGGGAAGCCGTTGGTGATGAGCGTCTTGCGCTTGTCGCTCATGCGCTGGAGCCAGAGCTCCGGACCGTAGAGGCCAGCGGCGGCGGCAACGACGTATCCCATCAGGCTCTGCGCGAGCGATCCTTCGTCGAGAGCCGGGATCGGCAGCAGGTAGAGCACGACCGGGACGAGGATGAGGAGAACGACCTTGACGCCGGCGAAGATCGCCGGAGCCGCTTCGCGGCGATAGCCCGCGCTCATCAGGCGCTGCGCGAGAGCCGATCCCTGGGGGTTTCTTTCCTTGCCCTGGTTGGCCTCGCCGAGCTTCTTCAGCAGTCCGTAGAAGAGCTCGCGGAAGTAGCCGAGCCCGGTCTGGTCCTCGGGCCGCACCACGCTGCCTTCGGGTCCCAGCGTCCCGACCACGCGGGCTCTCAGGTCGCGGCGTCCGCGCGCCATGTCCATGACGCCCGCCACGCCGAGAACGGCCAGGAAGCACGAGATGAACGAGAGGATCGAGATGTAGAGAACAGCGTTCGCGTCGGATGGATTCATGGATTCGTCCTCAGACCTTGATCTGGATGAGGCGTCGCGTGACCCACATGCCAAGCATCATCATCGCCAGTCCGCCCTGCAGCATGCTGATGCCGGCAGGATCCGTGAACAGCAGGCTCATGTACGTGGGATTGAGGAAGTAGATCGCGATGCCGAGTGCGATCGGAAGCACGAACATGACGCGCGCCGAGATACGGCCTTCCGCCGAGAGCACCTGGATCTTTCCGTAGAGCTCGAAGCGCGCGCGGATGAGCGACGCGATGTTCTGGATGATCTCGGCCAGGTTGCCGCCGGTCTCGAGCTGGACGAGCAGCGACGTTACGAAGAATTTGACGTCGATGAGATCGACGCGCTCGGAGAGGTCCTTCATCGCGTCGGCAACGGAGATGCCGAAGCTGATCTCGTCGAAGGCCTTGCGGAATTCCGAGCGGATGGGCTCGTCCATCTGCTCGCCGACCATCTTGAGGCCCATGATGAAGGCGTGACCTGCCATGAGCGTACGCGCGATGAGGTCGAGCGCATCGGGCAGCTGCGTCTCGATGGCCGACAGGCGGCTCTTGCGACGCTGGTTCTGGTACATGTACGGGAGCGCGCCGAGCGCCACCGCGGTGCCGAACAGATAGAGCGGCGAAAGATGGAAGATCAGTCCGATCAGGATTCCGACCGTCGCGCACACGGCCGTGATCAGCAGGAAGACGCTGACCGGCATGTCGGAGTTCGCCTGTCGCAGCAGGCGCTTCACTTCGGCCAGCGGCGCGAAGCGATTGATCAGCGTCGTGTACCACTCGTCGCCTTCCATCGCATCGCGTCGCACGATGTCGATGGCGGCCGCCCTCGCCTCTTCGTCGAGACTCAGGCGCATGCGGCGACCGGCTGCCGTCGGGTCACCGTAGGCCGCCTGGTCGTACAGGAAGTAGATGCCCATGATCAGCAGGAGAATGGTCACGAAGACCATCACGGCGATAAGCAGAGGTACTTGCATCGTCAGATCTCGTACACGCGGTGCGGGTTGAACAGGTCCGGAGGGACCTGCATGCCGAGGGACTCGAAACGCTGGACGAACTTGGGACGGATGCCTGTTGCCGCAAAGCGGCCCTTGACGCGGCCCTGGCCATCGACGCCGGTCTGGCTGAACGAGAAGATGTCGTTGAGGGTCACGACCTCGCCTTCCATGCCGGTGATCTCCGACAGGCTGGTCAGCTTTCTCGTTCCGTCGGACAGACGCGTCATCTGGATGAGCACGTCGATGGCGGATGCGATGTAGTGACGCATGGCCTTGGTCGGCAGGTTGAGACCGGCCATCGCGACCATCGTCTCGATACGCGTGAGCGCGTCGCGAGGCGTGTTCGCGTGAACCGTCGTGAGCGATCCGTCGTGGCCGGTGTTCATGGCCTGGAGCATGTCCAGCGCCTCACCGGAACGAATCTCGCCGAGGATGATGCGGTCGGGGCGCATACGCAGGCAGTTCTTCACGAGCTCGCGCTGCGTGATCTCGCCCTTGCCTTCGACGTTGGGCGGGCGCGTTTCGAGGCGCACGACGTGTTCCTGGCGCAGCTGCAATTCGGCCGAGTCCTCGATCGTGATGATGCGCTCGTCGTTCGGGATGAAGCCCGAAAGGATGTTGAGGATCGTCGTCTTGCCGGTGCCGGTGCCGCCGGCGATGATGCAGTTCAGTCGCGCGCGCACGATGCGCTGCAGGACCTCGCCGAGCTCGGGCGTGAGCGACTTCTTGTTGATGAGGTCGCCGAGCATGAGCGGGTCGCGGCTGAACTTACGAATGGAGACCGCCGGGCCATCGAGCGACAGCGGCGGGATGATCGCGTTGACACGCGAGCCGTCGGGCAGACGTGCGTCGACCATCGGCATCGATTCGTCGATGCGGCGTCCTACGCCGCTGACGATACGATCGATGATCTTGCGAAGGTGAACGTCGTCGCGGAAGCGGCAGTCGGTGCGGTAGAGCTTGCCGGCGCGCTCGATGTAGACCATCTGGTAATTGTTGACGAGAATATCGGAGACCGACTGGTCGTTGAGCAGAGGCTCGAGCGGCCCGTAACCCAGAACCTCGTTCTGGATGTCGACGACGAGCTGCTCCTTCTCCCGCATGTTGAGCGGGACCTGCTCCTCCGTGAGGATTCGCTGGATGAGTCGGCCAAGCTCGCGCTTGAGGGATTCTTCGTCGAGAGCCGCCGCGGCGGAAAGATCGAGCACTTCGATGACGCGCTCGTGAACGCGACCTTTTAGCTCGTGATAACCGGCGACGCCCGGGTTGGGAGCGGCGCCTCCCTTGTTCGTGGCTGCTGGCATCCCCATGACCGTCTCCTCCTGCCTTGCGTCGTTTCAGCCGTCAGGCTGCCGATGTCGAAGGCTTCGTGATGCGCTCGCTCACCGAGCGGAACACCCCGGACAGGAACGACTGACGCGGAGAGCCGCTGCCCGGGCCGAACAGCTCCGCTGCGATCTTCTGGATTCCCCGCGACAGCGCCGCGCGCGGCGCGTGGCTGACGACGGGTTGTCCACCGTTGAGAGCATCGGCAGCTGCTTCGAAGTCCTGCGGGAGCAGCCACTGAGGCTTGATGCCGAGAACCTTGCGCGCCTCGGTCAGGATCAGCTCGTCGCGCTCGTTGTAGCGATTGACGACGAGATTGATGATCGACGGGTCGAGCCCGGAGCCTTCCTCGCCGCGCAGCGAATCGAGCATGCGCTTGGTGCGGCGGACGACCGGCACGGTCAGCGCGGTCACGAGCAGCACGTGCGTGGCGACGCTCAGCGCCGCGTAGGTCGCCATGTCGATGTTGTGTCCGCAGTCGATGACGACGAAGTCGAACATCGTGCGCAGCATCTTGAGCGTCCGGTCGGCACACTCCGACGAAACCTGGCCGCCGGACAGATCCGAATCTCCGAGCGGGAGGAACTCGATGCCCGAGCCGTGCTTGGTCAGGATGTCGCTGAGGAAAGCGTGGTCGAGGCGCGAGAGGTCGAGATCGATGTCGCGCAGGCTGCGGATCGGCTGGAAGTCGAAGAAGGCGGGGATGTCGCCGCCGCGCAGGTTCATGTCCACGACGGCGACGGCTGCACCGTTGCCGCGCAGGGCGGCCGCGAGGCTCGACGCGATCGTGGTGGCTCCGACGCCCGACTTGCCGCCGACGACCGAGACGACCTTGCCGCTGCGGCGCGTGTCGATGGCCGAAGCTTCGACGTGGCGATCGCGGAAACGCTGGAAGGCCTGCTGGACTTCGTCCGGCCTCAGCGGCTGGGTGAGGAATTCCTTGACGCCGGCGCGCAGCACCTCGAGCAGCAGCTGAGGGTCCATGCGCGCGGAGGTGATGAAGATCTCCGTGCCTGGCGAGGATTGCTGTACGGCGCGGATTCTCGCGAACGTCTCGTCGGGATCGGTCGCGTCGAGCTCCAGCAGAAGAAGCTGGGGGAGACCGTTGTCGTCGCCGCGACGGAGCTGGAAATCCGGCAAAGCCGCGACGTACTGCTCGAGCGACTGTCGCACGCCGTCGCTTTGGATCTCGATCTGTACGCCGATTCTGCCCGTCATGCCTTCTGCCCTCCGGCGGGCGCCTGCCCCTGCCGGCACACTTCCGGGCCTCGGACCATGGCGACGAATTGAGCGCCGCCCCTGTCCCCCCGAACGTTTGTCATCGCCTCGCCGATCGACCTGTCCGCGCCTTGTGGCGCGACTGTCGAAAGCTTCGCCGCTGCGTCCACTTTCAAGCGGCGAGAGCGCGGACCGTAGTCCGTTGCTTCGACCCCTTTTCGACTGTTCCCGCGATCCGGCACGCTCGTGCGTCGCCGAGATCGGACGATACCACGCTGCCCCACAAATAGTAACTTGGGACGCATGCCCGTTGCTTGCGAAAATCGCTTCGGTCGCCTGCAGGAGAGCGGCAATCGTGCGTCCACGAATCTGCTATCGAGCGAGCACGCGCGGCGTTCGTTCTCGCAGGAGACTGGGCGGCCGGACGACCCTGGACCGATCATGGGTCGAGAAAGGCGCACGGCGTTCGATCGAGGCCCGTGCCCCTACTCCATCTGCATCGTTACCGTGGCGCTCAGGTTCATCGATCCCGAACCGTCGACTTTCGTATCCACACCGTCGCCGTACTTGAGGCGCGACAGGATGAGGAAACTCGTCGGGTATGTCGCCGTGACTTTGAGCGGCTGCCCTGACGCACCGCCGGCCCCGACGGCCGTCACGGTACGCGCGGCGTCCGTGTATCCGACATTGTCGAGATAGGTCTTCACCTTCGTCTCGATCTCGGTCTTCGTCCGTTTCGTCGAGAGCGCGACGATTCCGTAGCGCGCTCCCTCACGAACGGCAGCAGTGAGAACCTGCTTTCGCCAGAACGCCATTCCGAACTCGAAAATCGCGAACAGAATGAGTACGACGACTGGAAGAACGATTGCGGTTTCGATGGCAGCGAGTCCTCGCTGCCCGGATTCCCTTGTTCGAATCATGGTCTCATCCCACCCTCGGGCCCCCCGGCCCAACTAACTCGTATCGCCGGCGAACCGGGAATTCCAAGCTAAACGACCGCGTCAGTCGCTCGAAAGATCCTCCAACCCCTGGAACCCTTGCGTGGACTCTCCCTCCTGAGGCTTGAACGAGTCCGTGTAACCCTTGGCAACGTTCTGGGCCGCCGTGCCGTCCAGCCCGGCCACGACCTTGCGATTGTGACCTGCTTCCGGGTTCAGCACCTGCTCGGCCATGACGCTGGGGACCGCAAACGGCTCGACAGAGTCACGAGCCTGCACGAGATGGCCGCACCCGGTCGATACGACACCGAGGACGAGGGCAGCCCAAAAGATTCCTTTGCTCGAAACGATGCTCATTTGTGGCCTCCCCCTTACGGATTGACGTGCCCGAAGTCGCCGTCGAGCGAACGGGGCGTTTCCGCGCTGCGAGTCGTCGTGCGCTCCACTTCGACCTTGGTCGTCGTCTCCCGAGGAGCCACCTCCGAAGTCGTCTCGAACTCGGTGGTGGTGACCTGCTCTGCCGCCGGCGCAACCTGGTGCACCGTGCGCTCGAGCTTGGCCATACCGTAGAAGTCGAGGTCGTTCGGCTCGATGAAATCGTCCGTCGGCATCGGCGTCGACTCGCCATCGATCGGCTTCACGAGGTGCGGGGTCACGAGGATGATCAGCTCGGTTTCGCTTCTCTGGAACTCCGAGGAACGGAAGAGCGTGCCGAGGATCGGCACGTCACCGAGCATCGGATACTTCGAAAGCTTCTCGCGGACCGCCGAACGGATGAGGCCGGCAATCGCGAAGCTCTGTCCGTCGCGAAGCTCGACCACAGTCGAAGCGCGACGGGTCGTGATGGCCGGAACGACGAAGCCGTTCAGCACGATGGCGTTGCGGAAGTCGAGCTCCGAAACCTCGGGCGACACGCGCATGCTGATGACGTTTCCGCCGAGCACCGTGGGCGTGAAGTTGAGGCCGACGCCGAACTTCTTGAAGACGATCGTCGTGGTGCCGAGCGCCTGAGGAACGGGAACGGGAAATTCGCCGCCGGCGAGGAAGCTGGCTTCCTGGCCCGAGAGCGCGACGAGCGTCGGTTCGGCGAGGATCTTCGCGATGCCGTTTTCCTTCAGCGCATCGAAGAAGACCGTCCAGTCGTCGCCACCGGTCGTGAATCGCAGCACGGCGTTGGCTGCCACCGGCACGTAGCCGAAAGGCGCGAACTTGCCGAGAGAAGCGCCGGGGATCGTCCCCTGCGGGGCGATGGCCGAGATGCCGCCGAGTGTAGTTGCTGCCCACGTGTCGGAGCCGCCCGCCAGGTAGCCGATGTTGATGCCGAGGCGACGGATGAGGTCGCGGCTCATTTCGGCGACGCGCACCTCGAGCATGACCTGCTGGACGCCGCCGACCTGCAGGAGGTTGACGACCTTGTTCGGCGCGTACGCCTCCGCCACCGAGAGGACCTGCGACAGGCGCGCGGGACTCGAGACGGTGCCGGAAACGGTGATGTGATCGCGGCTGGTGGCGATGCGAATCCCGGTCTCCTCGGGGAACAGCTGGTAGACCTGTTCCTTGAGCTCGCTCATGTCCGGGTGAACGCTGATGCTGTAGATCTTGTAGACCTCGTTCTCGTTCTGCCACAGCGTCATGTTGGTGACGCCGCTGCCGGCGCCGGTCACGTAGATCTGGCGCGGGGACAGGACGACCGCGTCGGCCACAGCCGGATTGGCCAGGGAGACGCGCGTGATGGCGATCGGGCTCTCCACGATTACGGATTTGCCCTGCGTGATCTCGAGTCCGCCGGGAGGAGCTACGCCGCCCGGATCTGCCGTCGCCGAGCCGGCCGCCAGTACCACAATCGCCGGGAGGGCCTTGAGCCACCCCAGACGCCCTCGCTTGTTCATTGTCGTCATCGCTGTCCCCTCACGCACTTCGATATCCGCCGTCCTGGTCGTTGCCATTCGCTAGAAGCGAACCAGCGTGACGTCCTTGCCCTTGATGAACTGGACCTCGCTCTCGTCTTCGGCGTCCTTCTTTTTCTTGCTGCTCTCGCCTTCTTCGTCCTCGCCGCCGCCCCGGTAGCTGGCCAGGAGAGATTCGATGTCCGCCCCGCGCGTCAGCGCGAGGTCCTTCGTGAGCGGACTGCGCAGAGCCAGCTTGAACTTGCCGCGTGACGACGACAGCGCCAGCTTCTCTGCCTCTTCGGGAGTGACCTCGAGAGTGATGACGGTAACCGGGAGAGCCGACTCGTCCTTGCCCTGGCGAACGAGCTCGGTGCCGGTCGCCAGCACGAGCGTGTTGGCGAGGACCAGCTTGGTGACGGTCTTGGCCTCTTCGTCCTGGTTGTCTTCCTTGCTGTTCTTGGAAGCTTCGACCTCGACGGTCACGAAGACATCGACGTGATCGTTCGGCTTGACGAATCCGGCCACGCCGACTTCGTCGTCGACGCGAACGGCCATCGCACGCTTGGTCGGATCGATCAGGGCTGCGACTCCGCGCGATGCATCGAGAGGCGCGAGCTTGGCCTGCAGGACGGCTTCGTTCTGGAGCACGTCGACAATCGCGACGCGGCCGACGAGAGCGCTGACCTCTTCGGCCTTGAACGTCCCCTGCGGAAGCGAGGCGGTGGAAAGCTTGGCTGTCTTGAGCATCTCGGCGGTGATCGTCGATCCGCGCGGGATGTCGAAGCTGGCGACGGCAACGTCGCTCTTGGAGGCCGGATCCTCGGCGGGAACCTGGGTCTGCTGCGACTGGGCCCTCAACCAGCGATAGGCAACGCTGCTCGTGGAGAACGCGATGATGGCAGCAAGGCCGAGAAGCAGAAACGGACGATAACGACGCATAGACCCACCCTTTTTTTAGCGATCGGCGACTACTGGAACCGAAGCGGTCCGAACATGTGTTCCGCGGCCATACCCAACGCAATGGCGATCGCGTAACGCAGTTTCGGATAGGTCCGGACGGATGCCGCCAGCGGCTTCATGTCTCCCCCGGTAAGAAACAGAGACGTCCCCTCTGCCCGAAGGCGCCGCCCCGCGTCCGCCCAACCTGCCCTCGCCACAATGGAATACACGACTATTCCAAGTGCGTAAACACCACCGAAGAGCGCGGTGTACAAGAAAATCGAGAATAGTCGCGAAGTTCCACTTAGAGCACCCACAGCAGCGAGCAGCTTCACATCACCGGCGCCGCTCCCTCCGAGTGCATAAAACGGGAGGAGAAGAGCGAGGCCAGCGAGCCAGCCGGCGGCGCTGAAGAGCAGGCCGTGCGTGCCGGCATCGGCGAAGTGGAGACAGAGTGCGAGGACGGTAACGGGAAGGGTCAGCCAGTTCGGAACGCGGCTGTACAGAATGTCGGTGATTGCGGCCGTGAGGACGGTGGCTGCCAGGGCCACCTCGATCGCCAAGTCCACTCGGCTCTCTCCTGGGGGGTCATACGAACTCGCCCCGGCCGTAGGCCGGGGCGAGTTTCAGCAAACCGTGAATTTGGTCGATCAGAGCGAGTTGGCGACAGTGCTGAATGCCTGCGAGAGGGAGGTGCCCACTGCGTTCATTGCGATAATGGACGCGACCGAAATCAGAGCGGCCAGAAGGCCATATTCGATCGCCGTTGCCCCAGACTCATCCTTCAGAAATGCGGAAATACGTCCCATGTTCCCTACTCCTTACTTTCTTTTTTACTTTCTTTTCGTTGTTGACGTGGAGACGTTCCCGAACTTCCCCCTAGAAGCGAATCGAGACCTTCCCCACTGGACTATCGTAGCAAACGATGGGCCGGCAGCCAGCGATTTCGGAAGTAGGACGAGAGAAATATCGCGGCGAAGTTCCTGTTCCGCGACCCTGAAACGGCTGCGCCCCGGCCGTTTCCGGCCGGGGCGCAGTATTTTCCAGGTTCCGAACGTTTCGCTTAGAGCGAAGCGGCGACGGAGCTGAAGGTTCCCGACAGCGTGGTGCCGACGGCGTTCATCGCGATGATCGCTGCGATCGAAATCAGCGCGGCCAGAAGACCGTACTCGATTGCCGTAGCGCCAGACTCATCCTTCAAAAATGCGGTAATACGTCCCATGGGTGTCTCTCCTTTCTTCTTTTCGGTTGTTTTGTGATGCGGCCGGACGCGCCCCCTGGCGTCTAGGTCCGGATCTGCCCCACGAAGGGCATCATACCAGAGGCAAGTCAGTCAGCGAACGGAAAACGCCGTGGCGGAAAAAGATTGAAGTTGCTGGATAATCTAAGGAATTGGAGTCGATGGCCCAAAACGACTTCGCCCCGACCGTTTCCGGCCGGGGCGAAGATGTTCGGAGTTGCCTGGTCTCGAACGCTTAGAGCGACGCAGCCACCGAGCTGAAGGTGCCCGACAGCGTCGTGCCAACGGCGTTCATCGCGATGATGGCCGCGATCGAGATCAGCGCGGCCAGAAGGCCGTACTCAATTGCGGTAGCGCCAGACTCGTCCTTGAGAAATGCAGTGAAACGTCCCATGTGCTTACTCTCCTTGCAGTCTTTTCTTTTGTTTTGGTGGCTTGGCCCCGCGTGCCCCCTGACGACGCTCGGGGACCTACCCACGGGCCCATAGAAGCAATCGATATGCCAACTGTTATTATCGTCACGCCGCGGGCTCGGAAAAATGCCTGATCGATCAGGAAATCGAGTCAATCCGCGGGGGAAATGAACTTGGTGGCGCCGTTCACGATTCACGCGCGGGTTTTGCGCGGCGTATCGTGGTGCAGCAGATCTCCCGCATTGCGCTGGTTTGTCCCCCGCATGGTATGCAGCAAAAACCCCGCATGCCGGATGGTTTTTCAGCCGGCGAGCCAGGCTCGCGGCTGGGCGCGACGCACGTCGTGCTTGCGAAGCAGTCGCTGAAAGTCCCGTCTCTGCATTCCCGCCAGCCTCGCGGCTCGGGACACGTTCCCATCGACGGCTGCCATCACCTGGACGAGATAGGTTCGCTCGAACTGGCGAACCATCCGTTCCTTGGCTTCGCGAAAGACCTCATGGCCACCGCGCGAGGGCGCCGGAGCGGACAAGCTCACGGGCGGTTCGCCATCCTCGTCTCCCGCAATCGCCTGCGGCAGGCCGATGTCCTCCTGGCGAAGCTCCGATTCGGTCGTCAGCAGCACCGCCCTCTCGATCACGGACTGCAGCTCTCGCACATTTCCCGGCCAGTCGTGGCGCTGGAGCCCGGCGACGGCGTCGGGATGAAAGTGAACCTCGTCCCGTCCGTAGATCCCGGCGAACACGCGCGCGAAGTGTTCGGCCAGCACCGGAATGTCTTCTTTTCGCGTCCTGAGCGGCGGCATCTCGACCGACAGGACGTGCAGGCGGTGGTAGAGGTCGGCGCGGAAGTTTCCCGCGGAGATCTCGGTGGCCAGGTCGACGTTGGTCGCCGCGACGATTCGTACGTCGGCATGAAGCAGTCGCGTGGAACCGAGAACCCTGTACTCGCGATTCTGGAGGAAACGGAGAAGCTTGGACTGCGCCGAACGGCTCAGGCTGTTGAGCTCGTCGAGGAATAGTGTGCCGCCTTCCGCTTCGGCGAGAAGCCCTTTCCCCGATCCTGCAGCGCCCGTGTACGCTCCGCGCGCGTGCCCGAACAGCTCGTTCTCGACGAGGTCCTCCGGAAGCGCGCCGCAATTGACGGGAATGAACGGACGCTCGCGGCGGTGGCTGCCGAGGTGGATTGCCTTGGCGACGACTTCCTTGCCGGTGCCGGTCTCGCCAGTGATCAGGACCGTCGCGTCGGAGGATGCAAGACGCGGGATCTTGCGCAGCACTCGAGTGAACGACTCGCTGTTTCCGATCAGATTCTCTTCGAAGAATTGCGCTACGGTCGTGTCGGCCGGCCGTAGCGGCGAGGCGCCGGGCGTAAGGCCCAGGCCCTGCGTTTCGTCTCGCCCCATTGTCGTGTCCCCCACTTCCATTCGACTCGCATGGCGACCCGGTCCCGCGGGTCGGAAAGCATTTCGGTCCTTTCGTGCGCAAGCGCTCGCTCGTGGCTTCCACACCACGTCGTGCGCCGTGTCCCGTTCGCAGTTCTGCGGATAAAATCCCGCACGTGCGGACCTATGGCAAATCCCGACCAGGATGAAGAAACAGGCAGTTACTGCAGGTAGCCGAGGGCGCGAAGGCGATCGGAGGCAACTTCGCCCCGGCCCGACGGGGCCGGCGGGACGATCCGTCGAACCGGGAAAG
>JADMIO010823439.1_pt1 | contig 43513 bp, 59 predicted proteins | sample 8958161 | NCBI WGS metagenome assembly JADMIO01 (sample SAMN16585339, study PRJNA669376) | soil metagenome | isolation source: Crop rotation soil | place: USA: Cullars Rotation, Alabama | collected 2011
CCGCGACAACTTGTCCACGTGGAATTCTAAGCTTAGGATCCCAATGTGCTGGAAAGATAAACCAGAAGATATAAATCGTGCAGAATAATTTCTTTGTTTCATTATACGTATAATGAAAGTGTATTACTTGCATCAAACTGCTTGATCGTCAGTAAGAATGTCGCTCGAATCGGTTGGCAAATCGCAATTTTGCAAAAACTGTTTCGCCTCTTTGTACAATTTACCATCTGGTCTATATGAAAATAGTGTATTTATTCTTTCCTCTTCTTCCTTTGTTGGAATGTAATCTATTTCTTCCATTGACAATTTCCTCAACTTGCGGTTATGATTCAAGGATCAATAATTTCCTATTGTCATGTGCCTTATTATAAAATTCAATAAAGTTGATATCAATAGAACGAACCGCATTGTGATGAACACAAAAAGACTTCCAATGTCGTGCGTTTGGCACATTCTCTGCAATAACAACATTTCGTGCAAATGGATAATTGACAACGTCGAAATCTTCCATTTTGAAATCCTCGTCTGGAATCCTTATATACTTGGCTTTGAAACGACAATCTTCAAATACAATCAGCATGTTTCATTTTGGTTTTAAAATGAAAAGAGAAATCAGTTTTAGTAAGGTTGTGATTCCGAGGAACGAGGAAATCACAACCTACCAACCGTTCGAGCGGAAGCGAGAATCAGTTTTAGTGAATGTAATTACTTGGCCTTTTTGTTCAATAGCTTTTCAACAGCCTTGACTTCCATTTGCTCAACTGGCCAACCATTGTCTTCGCACATTGTAACATCACGTGCATTCAATTTTCGAATACCAGCCTTGCACCAACCGGCAATTACCTTGTCATCATGGACAATTAGATTTTTCTTGGCAACAAACTTGTAATGCTTTGGAGGATCCTCCCAATCTTTACCTCCGGCATGCTTTCCAAGTGTCATTTCACTTGGTCCCTTTTTCGCTGCTTTGCCTTTTGCCGCCTTACCTTTTACCTTGGCTGGTGGCTCGTCGTCGTCTGTTTCATCAACGTCCTTGCCAACACGCCCACTTTCCGATGACTCATCTGAAACCTCGTTTTTACTTACTTGTTTTTTTTTCTGAACGGGAGCTTCGTCTTCATCATCACTGTCGGCAGCAACGGCAGCTTTACCTTTTGCGGCGGGCTTTTTGGCTGGTGGGGCTTCGTCTTCGTCGTCGTCGTCACTGTCGGCAGGAGCGGCAGCTTTACCTTTTGCGGCGGGCTTTTTAGCTGGTGGGGCTTCGTCTTCGTCATCACTGTCGGCAGGGGCAGCAGCTTTACCTTTTGCTGCTGGTTTTTTGGCTGGTGGAGCTTCGTCTTCGTCGTCACTGTCGGCAGCAACTACTTTACCTTTTGCGGTTGGCTTGGCCTTGGCTGGTGGGGCTTCGTCTTCGTCATCACTGTCGGCAGGAGCGGCAGCTTTACCTTTTGCTGCTGGTTTCTTAGCTGGTGGGGCTTCGTCTTCGTCATCACTGTCGGCAGGAGCGGCGGCTTTACCTTTTGCGGCGGGCTTTTTGGCTGGAGCTTCGTCTTCGTCGTCACTGCTAGATGTTTCTTGTTTTGCGGCACCCTTTTTTACTGGAACCTTGGTCTCTGCCTCGTCATCAGACTCTGAAGCATCATCTACAAAATCACCTTTGCCTGGCTTTCCAGCAACACTTGCATCGTCCTTGGCTGATGCGAAATATTCGGCAAGAGCAGCCTCAACCTTGTTCTGTTTCAATGTTGAAAATTTTGATACGATAAATGTTGAAAGAGCTTTAACATCGACTTCAGCAGGCCATGTCATATTAGCGTCTTTGAATGCGGCTTTGATAGATGCAACTGTAATTGTAACGGGAATTTTGACAGACATGTGTTTTTTATTCTTTTTCCATTTAAGATAATTTTTCAATTTTTTGTAAAATTATAAAAAATGATTCTCGCTACCTTTCGAACGGTTATGCTTCGCATTGGGACGGTCGTCTCTGACGACCTTACCTGGTGATCGTCGATTCACAAAAACTAGTTCCATATGAATAACGGCCATAGATTTTCCATAGATTGGTGCACAAAATACGAGCAACTTCACGACATGCCTTGCGTTTGTATAAAATATCCGTCCAAAAGCACTGTCCATCCTTGAAATATACACCATTTTCGGCAATATATTCTTTGGCATGTTTATCCTTTAGTAAAAATATTGGTAATATTGCAACACAACACAAATTGTTTGGATAGCGATATATTTCCCACGTAATACCAAGATAAATACCACATCCAACTTTTGTCATTTATTTATTAGATTCTGGTAATTGAAATTCTTCGGGCATATCTTCCATTTCATATTTTTGCAAGATGTTTTCAACAGACACAAGACGTTTACATTGTAAAAGGCGTAGTTGATCTGTATTTAATTGTTCGATTGTTGTACCGCGTATAATAATTTTTATTAGCCGATGATACAGTGCAATCTCACGTTTGATCAAGGGATACATTCGATCTCCTTCGGAATCGAATGTATCGAGCTTAAAGTGTTTAGCTAAAGCTGTTGCTAAATGTGTGTATAAAAAGGATTCCTTGTTCATTTTGGCAAGAGTTTGAATAAAAACAATAATATTTGTATGTAATGACAAGTCATAATAGATTGCAGAGAATGGAATTGGTACCTTGTTCATTTCCAATATATAATAGAGTGTGTCTTTTGACATTGTATCTCTATTTGTATGAAATAAGAATTGTATTATATTATTGCTATCTTGGAAAAACATATCAAATTGATCTTGAAATTCAGATGAAGATAGAAATAAACGTGAAACCTCTAAATGAAGGAGTTGTTTATATTTGAGACGTAAAAGTTGGACGTATTGTGCTGCATACATTTCATTTTGAAAGAAAATGAAAGAAATAGTCAATTTTATAGTTTGGCAATAGCATGTTTTGCATTATTATATTTTTCACCATCTAGTCTATATTGCCAAATTATCCACTGTTTTTTTATCTCTTTTGAGTTTTCGATTTTTAAAACATTTGGTAATCCCAAATCTGTTCTCATTTGATTGTGTTGTTCTAATTTAAGATTTTCTAATTCATTTGTTGATAAATTGTAATTATAATAAACTAACATTTTCAAACTATCTGGAAGAATAGGAATAGATGGTAAATTGTTGTGAAGACACCATAATTTTTGGAGGGAATCAGGAAGTGTAAGAGAAGTCAGTTTATTATCAGAACAACATAATTCGCAAAGAGAATCTGGAAGATAAGGAAGAGAAACTAATTTGTTGTAGTTACATTGTAAACTTACGAGAGAATTGGGAAGGATAGGAAGAGATGTTAAATTATTTTGCCAACACCATAAATTTTTTAGAGTATCTGGAAGGGGTGGAAGATGGGTTAGATTATTGTTACTACAAACCAATTCTGTTACACCAGTTAGATCTATACCGTCAAGGGTTGTAAGATTACGATATGTTAAATCTAGTTTGGTCATTTTCATTTTGAAAGAAAATGAAAGAAATAGTCAGTTTTTGTGAATCAAGGAATTCGTCGATCACCAACCGTTCGAGCGGTAGCGAGATCAATTTAAAAATAAACAACCACATCATCGTAATCATCGTCGTTTGGATGTATATAATATCTAGTTGCAGTATTTATACTATCTTTACCACCTTCACGCAATTCTTGACGTCTAATTTCATCTTTGATTTCAGCTTCTGATAAATATAGAAAAGTATTATTCCTAAATGTTACAAGAAATTCACCCTTTTCGTTTGGTGTATTCCATTTGACGCCATCTATTATTGGATGTTTTGGTTTATGTTTATCTTCTTCACGACGAATTGCGGCAAATGTATGTATTGTTAGAAAACAGTGAATACATACGGCCAAATTTGCATTTGAAAAGTATTTATCCAAAATGCAATCACAATTGTCACAATATAGGGTCTTTTTGACACGTATTGAATGGGGACAATGGTAGACGGGAGGTTCTGTAATAAATTTTTCAAACATGCGATCCATTTATTTCATACATTTCATTTAGATTTTTTTCAGTTTCTTTATATTTTTCGCCATTTGGTTTATATATTTCATAGACTATATTCAAGTAATCATCGTAATTATTTATTTTCCAACTTTTTTGGATAATAAATTTATCGTGATAGGGATTTATAAATTGGTCATCTGATAACCGTAGTGTAGCATGACTACTAGGAAATATTTTGTGACAAGTTTCTTCATCAATAACTAATAACTCTAAAATATAATGAGTGTCTTTAACCCAGTCTTGAATTGTGGTGGATAATTCATGTATATTTGCATATAATCTGGGATAAGGTACCCAATCACTTCGATACTTAAAATATAATGCATAATATTTCTTCATCGTAATTAAAATGAAAGAGGTAACTGTTATAGAAAATCAGTTTTTGCGAGATTGCGAGAATCAGTTTTTCCTATTTGAATGTCCCCATTGTTCTTGTTTAATATTGGTTGCAAAAGATGAAGTAAACTGTAGAATATTCAGACATGGGACATATAAATCGACGGGTTGTCAAATGGAACCTCATACGCCAAAAGCCGAATGTGACCGCTTATTCGAAACTGGTGAAATATGGGGATGTGGCAAACCATTTCATATGATTGGAAATGACAAGAGGTTTGTCGAAATTTGTGATTATATTTAGTGTTTCATATTTACAATATGAAAAAGTGTCCGTTACTTTAGTATTTCTGCGATAGACGAATATTCCAAATTCTTGAATGAATACTTACCGTTTTTAGCATCAAACCCTTTTCTATGCACAGCAACTACCGTGTAAACATTTCCTGTAACGTTTTTGTTTTCAAGTCTCAACCTCATACCAACTTTTATGTTTTTGTTTGAATATTTGCTCTTTTCAGGAATGGTAACAATACGCCTAATTTGGTAATAAGGTATATGTCTACCGTTTTCGTCGATAAAATTATCAGGAGACAGAAATTCAATCATGTGATCTGTTGTATACGGCATGATACCTTCTATTTGCACATACAAACCAACTGCAAGACGTTTTTTACCCTTTTTCCACATGTTCTTGATAAAACATTCCCTTTTGTCATCATCAATATCCTTTCCGGCAAGAGTTAAGCAAACGTTGAAAAAGTCGTGAATACTTTGAGTACCCATGTCTATGTCATTTGCTTCTGCCCATTTTGTGATAGACTTGGTCTTGAAAAACAGCCATTCGTAATATGATAATGCAGCAGACATTCTCTATGAATAGCAAATTTTATTTATTTCAAATTAATTTTTCAGTTTTTCGCTATCGCTCAAACAGATTAGTAAAGACGATTCCGAGGAATCGTCTTTTACTGTGTTCAATTTATTTGCAAAAGGAATCACCAGCGCCCATTCAAAACTCCATTCTTCACTACATTCTATATTTATGGTATTTACTTTTTCATGAAATGAACAATACACACAAGTACTTATAGATGAATCATAACCTTTCATTTCATAAAGTGGTATAGAGATATATAACCATCTATCATGTTTCTTACCTATCCAATGAATGAAATCGTTATCATCAACCCAACATCTTGTAAGTGTTGTGTTATAATCAATCAAACGAAAATAGCCAGTATAGGTTTGCAATTCCCAACCTTGTCCATGATCGGCATATCTTTGAAGGAATCTATCCATTTATTCATTAGTGCTTGTAATGAATACTTTTCTCAATCTTTTTAGTCATCTTCCAACGTCTGATTAAGGTTCTTGTAACGGCACAGTTGTATTTTGTTTCAATATTATCAATGAATTTTGTATAAAGTTGTATATTTGTGTTGCTATATATTTGGTTTCTTCTTTTGACATTCGTGAATAATGTTCAAGATCGTCTGTATAAAAGTCTATATTTCCTCTTATTGACCAATTGGCTAAATATTGTGAGGCAATAGCCAATTGTGAAGGTAAATAACTACAAATTAGATTAAAATCAGTTAAACAATATTCAGCAATATTTTTCGCTAGAGTATAACCCTTTTCATCATCAGGATCAATAATAGCTGAAAATACTAACAAAAATGATATTGGTGTTATAAATGTTGTATGAAAATGAATACTATTCAAAACTTGTTGTTCCATTTTTAAAAAATCTTGTTTTGTAAATATATTGTCAAGAGTATCAATATATTGCTTAATAGTTGCACTGTGTGCATCAAAGCCCTGATCACTCTTTTCAGCAATTTTTAAACTTGCCAATCCCAAAAGTTCAAATTGATTAAAAGTTATTGATGCAAATTTAGAATCACTCAAGCAAAATTTGATAATATAACAAGCTGTAAAAAACGTCTCTTGATAAAGATAAAGTTTATTTTTTATATCAAATAATTTTGCAATCAATTCATTATACATTTGATTAGTAATATTTCTAGGTAATGAACATGAATGATGTTCATCATTTTCTTGTTCAAAATAGTGATTAATAATTACATTTGAATATTTAGCCACATCTTTTTTAGTAAAATCGTCTAAATATTTTGATAACGACTTTTTAGGCGTAGTTTCACGTATTTGTATTGGACGTCTGGGAAATGGTTCAGTTTCTAGTTGTGTAAAAATAGAAATACCACCTGAATCTGAAAATTTACGATATTGTTCTTCCGGTGTCATACTCTCCATCTCATAAAGATCTCTTGCAGACAACATTTTAATATTGAATATTAAAAAATACATCATTAAAATTATTTCCCTTCAAAATATTTCAATCGTTTTTCACGCAACGTTTCAACATCCAATTCCTCCATAGGTTGGTCATCTTCCAATGTCTGACCTTCCAATCCAGCCATTGCCATCCATTTTTCGATTTTAATTTTTGCAAGAGTACGATAACAAATCGATACATCCTTTTCCCCTTTACCACCTAAATGCTTATGTGGGACGAAATCGGTATTGGTCACCACAACATAACGTAGATATGGTCCAGTTCTTGCAGCAAGAGCAAAAAATGTTGAAAGTTGGTTCCACGTTAGTCCATGACGTGCTTTGGCCTTTCGTTTTCTATATTTTGCCTGCACTGCCCAATAGTTGCCATTTTTTTCCGCTATCAAATCAATACCCATGTCGGATCTCTTTAATTTTAGTTTCTTTAGGGTTTCTGGTGGTACATCTTTCAACAACCAGACATTATCAAATTTTACCTTGTATGCATGAAGGAGAAATAAATATACAAAATGCTCAAAAACGTCTCCCTTGATTTTTGTATTTTGTTTTTGTTTTATTTCACCAATCGTATGAGCTGGTCCTTCATAATGCTCTTGACAAAACTGTATCAGTTGGTCAAATATCGTTTTTGATTTGTCCTTGTGATAAGCTAAAATTGCCTTTTCAATCGTTTTTTGCAATTTGCTTAGTAATTCCTCATTCATTGTTGTATTCATAATCTATTATGAATTTATTTTTCAGTTTTTCGGAATCGTCGATTCCGAGGAACGAGGAGATCGACGATCACCAACCCGTTCAAGCGAAGCTAGAATCTTTTTTCGGAATGCTCTCTTCAAGTGAAAGCATAGTTGCCTTCCATTCATAGCCTCGTGGTTTAAGAGCCTCTAATTTTATCATAAACCGCAACATAATTCTTTCGCGACAAAATAAACTACATGTACTATATGGAATCATTTCATCCAATTGTTTATAATCATACACACCGCCTTTCATATACAATTTTTCAACATATTTGTTTTCAAGTTGTAAAAAATAATGAGATAAAATCCTATCTGGTTGGCAATATTCAACTTTTCCCCTCGTAACATTACCATTCAATGTTGCTTTGTTATAACTTGTTTGAATAATTTCACCATCAAGAATTTCCTGTTTTAAGAATGAATTGCACCAATTACCAAAAATTGTTCCAGTAATCATAGAAATACATCTATCCATCATAGTCTCATTACTGTCAATACCATTTATTAAAGCTTGTTTTGGATTATTTTCACGCCAAAAGCAGTAATCCTTATATTCTGGCATGTTTTTGATTTGTTCAGTTAGATATTCAATTGTTGGCCATACTTGAGGTGCTGGTTGCCAATATGACCGTAAAGAACCATATAAATTATTTTCTACATTTGTCATTTGTAATACTTCCAACACGTCTGTCTTCATAATATCTGGTGATCCACCTTCTGATTCCATTTCTTCGCAGGCACGTTCATACCAATGTGGGTGCGGTAAATCTAAATTGCTGGCAAACTTTTGATATTTGCTATACGCATCATTAAGCTTCTTGTAATGGGGTACAGTTATATAATCCCATTTTTCATCACCACACATAGATTGAGAATGATCAGTAAGTTTACCCATTCTCAACAAATCTTTGATCCATGCTAAACGTAGTTCTTCCCAGGTACGAGGAATCCCGGAAGTAATTATATCATAACATGGGCGACCAGAAAGACACCAATTGGCACAAATGTTACAAGGAACAAGAAACTCTTTTGACATTTTTTGTATTCATAATAGATTATGAATTTTATTTCAATTATTTAAGTGAATCGACGATTCCGAGGGACGAGGAGATCGTCGATCACATTTAGACAAAGTTGGATTTTTCAACGTCCGTTGAAAATTTCAGTATTGACACTAGTTAGAAAATCATTTGACCAAATGCCCTTGCCTTTGGTAAACAAAACATAGGGTGATTTGCCAACATTTTTCAATTGAATAAAACCAGATTGACAATCAGTCGGATCCAATTCATCATTGGCATTTCTATTTAAATAAAAGATTTTTGGTCCAAGTGTTTCAACTTTTTCTACACCTGCCAACTTGCTAGCCAAGAAATCTATAAACTCTTTATCTTTTTGTGGACCAAAAATCTTTGCAGTCGAATGTTTATAAAATTTTTCCTGTGCTTTTGATGGTATTGATACTTTTCCTGTACGACTATGTACATATTCCCCATCTTCCAATGGTCGTAAACATGCAGCCAAAATTGTTTTAGCGATATGGATATTTTCACATTCTGTTTTTGCAATTGGTATTTCAATTGGTGGAGCCTCTCCACCAATTTCTTTTACCACATTTTCCAAAAATTGGAATAGAGAAAATTTGTGAAAGAAAACGCGTGTATCATCAACATTGATTGTCATCTTTTTACCACTACCACGTCCTTGTTGAAAAAATGGAAATAGTTTATGAAATTCACTATCGTCGCTATTTACAAACCACCCATCAATATTTACATAATCAATAACTGTTGCAATAAATGACGATACTGTAGCCCGTGCAGATTGACAATCGCTAAATGATAAATTGAAAACGATTGAACAGTCTTTCTTTTTCTCAATATTATTTATAGGAACAGTGTAAGCACTATATTGATTGACCAATTCATAAATATATCTATGTTTGGATTTATAGGCAAAATTCTTGGATTCCTTATTGCATTGTTTCCACAAGTCGTGAGCATATGAATATGATTGCTCCCATTTACCCATTTTTCCTGCAATAGCTGCTGCCTTGTCCAATTTGCCAATTGTATAAACAAAATCTTCCACAATAAACAATTTATCTTTTGGACGTTTTACTTGAAAGACTTGATCGATATATTCCCATGCTTTTTCCAATGCAATGTTGGCTGTAGCTTGTTCTTTAGCAATTAATTCCTTGTGTTTTTTCATTTCATCTTCACCATCTGGGGTTTGGTTGGTTAAAGATTCAATTTTTTGCCTTTGTTCTTCATATATATTTTCATATTCCACTGCCAATTCAAATAAATGTTCAGAACGATAAGGATCATATTTTCGTGTATCTTCAAGGGCTTCAATTACTTTTTTGTGTGGTGAACGGAGATATCGTAAACAACGAGCCTTCATAAGATAGGCACGATAAATTTCCTCTCTGAAATCGTTTAGTTTAATACGAGATTCACACCATTTAATACATGATTGCCAATCATTAAAATCGTGATATGATTGAGCGATATAGTGATGATAACGTGATTCCAATGTCTTTTCCCAATGTGGCAATTTAGCTTTAGGTATCTTTTGAATACGTTGCAAATCAGCCTCCATTAATTGAGCATCGATCCAGTACTTTAGAGGATTCTTTGAACGATCACCACCACGTGATGCTCTTACACGAATTTTGTCAGTAATTAATACAAGTGGATGTTCTTTGATTTTGGAATAGGGAACCTCATGCACCGCTGCTGTATATCCCCATTTTAAACCTGATCGGAAAATTTGTTGACGCTTTTGGGTTGTATATTCACCTTCTTCCAAAAGAATAATTATACTATCTGCGTCTGCACATTCTTGCGGTATTTCTAATGGCGTTAAAAGATAATCATCACAATCGATCACATACATCCACGTTGTCTTGTCTTCAGCAGCTGCAAATGCTAGGGAACGATTGTGGGCAAACCCTTTCCATTCATGATGAAGTAGTTGACCTGGGACACCTTTTTCTTTAAAGAAATCAGTTACAACTTGACATGAATTATCTGTACTTCCTGTATCACAAATAGTCCAATATGAAATATGCCGCCAGACCGATTCTAAACAGATTGGTAGAATTTTCTCTTCATTTTTCATTATAATTACAAGACCAAAGGACATTTTTATTATTCATTTTGTTAAAATGAAATTCGCCTACCAACAATATTTACTACCGTCTGTGTCTTGTACATAAAATTGACCACACTGATTCACACCATTTGCCGAGCAGCAAACTTTTCCTGGAGGACATTGACAATTTCTAGTACAATTTATATCTTTACTGGCACACGAGTTGCCCATAAAATTTCCAAAAACAGAATTTTGATTCTGATTATTTTTTACATTGACCATTGAAGAAACTACAAATAATCCAACAAATAAAATTAAAACAATTACAATAATATTCATTTAATTATGAAATGAAAAAATTTTACCTCATTATACAATTTTTTTAATAACCTTTACTCTTTTTTACTTTTATCATTGTTAATTTTGTTGGTTCAATTGGTACTTCATCAACCGGCAGTTCATCTGGAACCACTGGTATATTTACTTTTAGTCTAGGTTCCATCATATCACAATATGACAAGCCACCAGTTGGTTGAACGTATTCAGCGTTGAGAATAATAATCAATTGGTTATCATTTTGAAACAGGGGTGCAAATTCAGGAGAAGGTAAAATTTGTGCAGGACAGCCAGACACACCCATTGCAATATGGCAACAATCTGAAATGTCACGTCGTTTGCAAGAATCACAACATTTTCTAACTGGTGTCATTTTAAAATTGCACAAGTTACCAGTAAAGCCTGAAATACCATTTGCAGGAAAGTTTGGTGGTGTCAAGACATAACCAAATTGATCACGAAGTTTAACTGTCAATTGAAGACCTTTCCAGTCGGTATTTGTTGAGACAAATGCACATGATTCATAAATCCAATGTGTTGAATAAGCCGATGAAGGATAAAGTGGCCATGTATTACTATAATTGCCCAATCCAGGATTCACACAACCAGTTGCACCGGGATTACCAATATTGTTTACATTTTTAACATTTGGACCAATAGATTTATCTATATTTGTTGGGTTACCAGCGCTTCGAATTTCAAGAAAGAACATTGGTTGATGTGTTGGTACGATTGATTTTGGAATCATAACACGTAATGCTCTAATTTTAAAACCATCACTTTGGCCTCGGTTAAGGGCTGTTCGTGAAAATGGTATACGTTCAAAAGTCCAATTTGATGTAATTTGAGGAGAAAGTACAAAATCAAAAGGATTTGGATATTTAGAGTATTCTTCTTCAAAATTATATCGCTGCAACGAATTTATTGTAATTGTTGTCGTCATTTATTATATAAAATAATAAATATTAGTTTTTGTAAGATTGTGATTCCGAGGAACGAGGAAATCGCAATCTACCAACAGGTTAGAGCGATAGCGAGAATGTTTTTCGGTTTTGATTTTATGTGTTTCTCGCCTTTTTTAAATATTTATAATAGTGCCTGTTGGTTGTTCTACAACACGATCTTCAAAATCATATGCAAGAGGATTAACAAGTTTGAGATCATTGTACAACATATCGTAGATTGGTTTGAATTCCTCAAGTTCCCACCAACCTTCTGGACCAATATTTAACATTGTTGTTTCAATATCGTCCAATTCATCAAAGATACAGCGTTCATGTGAATATTGTTTCCAAGTATCATAAAGTTGCTGGTAATTTGGTGGTGTTCCCAAACAACTCAACAATCGGAAGAAACAATGATACTTTTCATTCTTCATCACATTGTAAAACGCATCCTGAACATTTTGTGGCAAATCTTTAATACTCGTTGACATTTTGTATTGTATGATGTATTTCATACTTTGGAAATTATTTTTCAATTTTCGGTCATACAAAAATAATCTCACTTTGTTCGATAGGTAAGGACAGCTATGCTGTCCGTCCCAGTGCGTAGCACAACTTGGTTGAAGGAGATTTCTTCACTGCGTTCAGAATCTCCTTCATACAAAAAATAACTGTTGAAAAAATAAAGAAAATATGAAAATACAAATATAATTTACCCAAACTTGATAACCATTGAAATATAAAAATGTCACAAATGCAATTATCATAAACCAGAAAATGCATTTGGAAAAAAGATAAAAAATTGTATAACCAGGTTCAGCTTGAGTATCTAGTTTAGCAGTTTTGAATAATGATTTTACAAACGATGCTCCACCAAAGTGATTTATCCAGGTTTTTGAATTTTCAGTCTCTGGAAATAGTTGGTAACAAAGCGGTTCATGATAAGCATATTTAGTTGCAATAATGTTTGTATGAATATCCCAATCGTCAATTTTAGTTTTATCGCTTGCCAATATGTATTCTCTCAGTGCTCTTGTATAAATGCAAGCATGTGTCCCAGAGCTTGCATATACAGTATAATGGTTGAAATTTTTTGTTGCTGGTGTTTGAAACCACGGAATCATTCCCAACATGTACATATATTTCCCCTTATTGTCATATAAAAATGTATCTACGTCGACATTTGCATGCCGTATTTTTTCATTAAACATGAAATCGTCTTCCAATACCAATATATTATCATAGTCTTGTTCTTGTGCATGTTTAAAGCAAGTCCAAAAAGCGTCAACAAGATCAACTGCTGGTAAATTTTGATGAAGATTTTTTTCACAGTTTTTATAACCACGATTATATACAATATAGACAGTTTTAGTTGGTTGATATTTAGTTAATTGTTGTTGAATGCTTTCTAATCGCCCATTATCTTCTAAATGGATGATATAAGTTGCATCTACATTTTTCAATAACCCTTTTGGATATTGATGTTTTTCAAAACGATAACACATTTATAATATAGCAATTATAAATATTTTGTGAATCGCTGATATCCTCGTCCCTCGGATATCAGCGATTACCTATTCATTGAACGATAGTGAGATAAATATTTTGTAAAGAATGTTACTTGTATACATGATAATACGTTATTGTTCTAATTACAGCAAGTGAACCAGAATTATCCGGATATGAAGATTTCGTTACATAAAATCCTTGTAAATGTATCCATTGCAATTCCTTTATTGACAAATTAGAAAATTCAGCACATTCTTCTGCTTCCTTAATCTCTTTCTTTAATACATCTATTTTTACTGGTATTTCTGCCTCGATTTCTCTAATACGTGCTTCTTTATCGTAAAATGATTCTTTACTAGATTTCTTAAAGAATGACAACATTTATATTTGACTTTGCATTAAAATATTGCACCAAGAGCCAATGAAAAGATCATTGCAGTTCCACAACCAAAATAACGTGTCCAATATATCCACTCTTTATCTGGACATAGATGTTGTAAATGGTCTAGGGATTCAGAAAAATCCAATTCAGTGTGTTGTTGTTGACAACCCATATGACAAAACAATAATAGTGCAAAACAAACATATAAAATAACAATTGGTATAAAGAATTTAGAATGGGGTAATTTGGATTTGACTAGTAAATAGTATAAAATTCCGACTTGAAAAAGTGTATCTGAAAGGTGATCGAAAATGTCACCAAATTGTGTACACATGTCATATCTTCGTGCAAAGTGTCCGTCTAAGCAATCGAAATAATATCCAATAATACCACCAATTAAAAAGAAGAGTTTGTTACCGTTGAATAATGACCATATAGACCATATCCTAAAAATGACACCGATAAGAGTAAGAAGATTTGGTGTAAACCCCATGCGATATAATATTTCCAACTGACCATCACATGATCCTAAAATTATATCGTCAAATGGATTTTCCATTGATGAATTTATTTTGCGCATTCCTTATAATTAATAAGAAATTATTTTCACATTTATTCACAAGGATCAATACTAAATATTTTTGCATCACATTTGCACCGGAAAAGTTCATAAAAGCCATCATAACAATCATACAACTCATCAACACAATTACCACACATTTGTCTTTTAACGGGACAGCGACATTCATTCAACAAAAACAAGTGCCCACATTGATTTTTACAACATGGGCATGTTGAGGTAATAGCGCACATTGTATCTATTTCCTTTTTCGAAAATAGTCTATTTAAAATTTGGTCATATTCCATTTGTCAAATGGAATCACATTCATTTTAAATTTCAGTTTTCGCTATCGAAAAAAAAACAGTTACGGGCATCAATTTAGTAATCAGACAAGATAAACTTTTTGTGTTCCAGTTGTATGTGTTTGGCAAGAATAACATTTTGTAAATTCTGTATGACATTTTTCTGCACATTCTTTACAATAAATGTGAAAACAAGGTGTAATTGCACAAAGATCGTTCGTAGTTTGTGCACAAACTGCACACACGTGTCCATCACCAATCTTTGCAGCTTCTTCACTCAATGCTTTTGAAAACTCTGACAACTGTTGATAAAATGTTGGTGTTTTGCCCAACTTTTCCCACATTTCTCGTGTTTTTCTTTCTGCAGTGTCAATTTTTATCAACAATTCCCTCTGTTTGTCGATTTGCTCAGCCATTAATGCTTCAGACTCTTCCAATCTCTTAATGTCAATCTTTAGCACAGAAGACATGTCCATCAAATCCCATTTAGTTGCTGACAATTCTGCAATTTCTTTTTCCAATGCGTTGTTTTGTGTTTTAATTTGTTCTGTTAATTTTCCAAGACGAATTTTTTCATTGATAGTTGCATCCTGTTCCCATTTTGCAATCTGAATTTCTTTAGATGTTGAAATCCAATGTTTAACAGCTTGAAATGGATCCATGTCAATTGATGGTATTGGATCCTTTGAAGAACACTCTCGACACAAGACAAACAAATTTGGATAATGTATTTCTTCTTGCTCGGGTAACAAATTGGGTAACGGTGGCATGCTATCTGGTTTGTATGTTCTAACAAAATAAAACTCTTCATATCTTAAATGTTTCGGACAATCAAAACATTTAACTCGTTCAAGACCAAACTTTTCAAGGATCGGTTGTATAAAAACAGGTCTCGGACGATTCCATGCGTTGGTTTCAACATATCTTCGTTCAGCCATTTCATTTTCGAATCGCAAAATGAAATTATTTGTCAATTATTTTTACTCATCTTCCAATACATTTCCCAAAATATTGCTTTGCTTACCCATAAGCACAATATTTGTTTGTCCTTCAAGAGCAGATACAACATACTCTCCAGTATATCTACTCGATACTTCCTCAAATATTTCATTCAATACCTTTGCATTTTTGTCTCGTTGTCGTATAATACATTTTTCCGATAGATATTTTTGGGAATATGGACGGAAAATTTCACGACAACGTTTCCATTTAAGTTCATGAAATGGCAATTCTGGTTTTTCCTCTCTCCATTTTTCAATTGAACCCCATTTCTTCAACTCTCGTAATATAGCCACTGGTCCACAACCTTTCATACGTTTATTGTAATCACATTTCATACAAATACAAAAATCCTTGAATTGTTTCATTGTCATTTCCAATGTCGCCAATACTTCTTTCAAATATAATATTGAAACTTTACTATCTTTAATTTCAAACACTAGCATAGGACAACCATAAGTCAAAGTATCTGTATCACGAGAAAATACACCATCAACAAGACCATTATATGCCATAGATGCAGCCAAAGCTTCGGCCTCACCATCTGCCTGAATATACTTGAAGCCCATATTTTTTACCAACATTCGTGTTAATTCCTTGTGACGCTTTGTGATACCTTCAGCTGCTTGTTCAGCCTTGTGTAATTTTTTGGTTAGAAATAACATTACATCTTCGGGATCATTAAAATTTAAGGTTTCACCTTTTACGAGTCGACAAAGCTTTTTCAATTCTTGTTGTAAATCTTCAGGGACGAGTTTGGTTTCATCGCCGTCAAAACACATCATTTCAAGTTTTTGTTTGAAATGGTTTAATTTTTCTTCTCGTACTTTTGATTTTTGTTGATTACTTTTACGATCCTCGCGCTCTTCCATCTTTTCTGGAGGAACATTTTGCCCATCGAAAATGATCACAACATCTATATTGTATTTTATGAAATTCATGAGAAAGTAGGTCAACTGGTTCAGCCAGGTTTCTTGATTGGTCATTGCAAATTTGTTGATGAAAATAGAAATATCAATGGCAAATTTCTTGCCAGTCAATTCCTTTAGATGCATGTCGTGAAATATTTTTGGATTTATTTTTTTAAGTGTGGGGTTGAATCCGGAAATCCCCATGAGTTTATCTATCTTTATAACATAAAAATAATTTTCAATTTAACAAAATTAAATATTAAATGGTTTGGTGGGTTCCTATACATACATTATTTAATACACAACCATGGTATGAAGTATCATCAAGAGGTGAATGTAGAAATATACTTACAAAACAGTTAAAAAAAGTAAACCCAAATAAGGAAGGTTATATTAAATGGCAGTTTGTGTTAAATGACGGAAAAAAGAAAGGTTATAGTGCACATATCGTAATGGCATATTCTTTTGATTTACCAAAACGTGACGATCAAATAGAAATTGATCATATAAATCATATACGTTCTGATAACCGTCTTTGTAATTTACGCTGGGCAACAAAAAGTGACAATTGTAAAAACAAAATTGTAAAAACGGAAGGCAGAAGTGGACGAAAAGTAAAACAATACGATTTACATGGAACATATATTAAAACTTGGGATAGAATAAAAGATGCGGCTAAATTTTATGATATAGATAACAGACGCATAACAGATGTATGTAATGGTCGTCGTCAATCAATTGGTGGGTTTAAATGGAAACATATTGTTGAAAAAGATTTGAAAGATGAAATTTGGAAAGAATATAAAGGGTATTTTGTATCTAATAAAGGTCGCGTTAAAACTTCCAAGGGTTTATTAATCAAACAAATATTAAAAAATAGTTATTTTGATATTGGAATTAATGGAACACTTAAACGTGTACATATTTTGGTTTGTACACTTTTTAACGGTAAAAAACCTTCACCTAAACACACTGTTGACCATATTGATAGAAATGAACAAAATAATTGTGCTGAAAACCTGCGGTGGGCAACAAAACGTGAACAAGCAACTAATAGGAAGGATGTCAAGGCAGTTGTTCAAATTTGTATGAAAACAAACAAAATTTTAGCTACGTTTCAATCAGTTGCTGAAGCCGTTAGAGAAACTGGGTTTACTGCATTTAACATAGCTGCTGTTTGTAAAGGAAAAGGGAAAACATATAAAAAGTATTTTTGGAAATATGCAAATGACATAACAAATAAAGAATAGTGTGTTTATCTATTTTATTTTCTTCAAAATAAAATTATTTATTCAATTTTAACAATCAACAATAGGATCGTCATGTTCACCAGAGTGAGATCCCATACAACACCAATTTTTACTAGTGGGTACACCACGAACCATATTGCGATTGATAACAACCTCGAGTGATGATGGTGTTGGGCACAGAATCAGTAAATCACAATACAGAATTTCGTCATCAATACGAAAAAGCCATGCAGAATATCGTGCACCTCTTGCAGAATGAATTCCACCATGACAAAATGGATCATCAATCAATAGATCTTCATCATATCGACCAGACAATTGAATGGTTTGTGTATTATCGCGTACTGTCATGATACATTTATTTGGTTTAGAAAAAGTTACCGAGATGAATTTTAGATTGTCTGAAAGACGATCTGAGGGTTTCTGATCCCAAAATACACGTCTGTTAATCATAGTGGTAAGTTCTTTTTGTTTGAGATTTGTTTTCAATTTTGTTACTGGATCAAATTTTATATACCCTTTCTTGTTTATATTCCGAAATATACAACCAATCATGACAGTCTTCACAACAATGTCCTTCAAAATCAATAGTTGTTTTATCAAGTTGCACAGCAGCAATTTGTTTATCAAATTCTGCCTGTGGGTTTAGACCTTCACTATGGTCATGTAAATGTAATCCAGATTCTCGAATATGATTCTCACTAACGTTCGAATCGGGTAAGATTGTGAGTTCCTCGTTCCTCGGAATCACAATCTTGCAAAAATGATGATTAAACCATTTGTTGACATCAAAATTTAAATCAACTACAAGCTCGCGAACAAAATCTTGCAATGATTGTTCCGTTTTGCAATAAAATACGTCAACTTCTGGTGTTTCTACTCTATGAAATTGTGAAACGACAACAACACGATAGTACATTTATTCTATTTTTCAACATGTGTTTAAATATATTATCAATTAAAATGAATCCAATAGTTATTGTTCTTCGTCACGAAAAATATTCCAATCTCGATACCGTTTTTAAAGATGTAAACTTTACTGCAAAACTTACATCAAATATTGAAGATGTCAAACTACTCTATAATGAACACAATAATGTTTTGGTAACTATTGGTGAGCAATGGTCTGAATATAGTATCCAACATTTAATGATTACAAAAGTATTTCAGAAATGGCTCAATTTTTTACCAGCAGATGTCACAAAAGAAAACTTGAATTATCGTACAATGTCATGTTTTATCGCAAATTTACCAAAACGAATCGATTTTCGCCCACAAGTTTCAGCATTTACCACTTCATATAAATCGGGAGAAAAAATATTACGCCCTTTACGTTCACTTTTGGCACAAAAATTACAAGATTGGGAATGGGTAATTCTAGTAGATGGGTATGATCGTCTAGAAATGGCTCACAGAATGACTGATCCACGTATTCGTATTTTTTACAAGCACGAAAATAGTGGTTCAATTGGTAATGTTAAAAATGAGGCATGTGGTTTATCTCGTGGAAAGTATTTATTAGAATTGGATCATGATGATGATATTTTACCAGATTGTTTGGGAGATATTGTCAAAGGTTTTGAAGCGCACAAAGATGTAGGATTTATTTACATGAACTTTGCCGAATTATTTGAGGATGGTACAGATTGGCATTATTGTGAAGGTTGGGGTTTGGGAAAATTTGGTTCTTACTATCGTCAATTTGTAAACGGACGATGGCGATATGCTTCTATCGCACCCCAAATAAATGATATAACAATGCGCAATATTACATCTGTGCCAAATCATCCACGTGTATGGCGTAAAAATGTATTGGACGAAATTGGTGGATATAGTGAAGCTATAACAGTGGCTGATGATTATGAACTATTGGTTAGAACAATGTTACACACTAAAATGTTGTTTATTCCGAAATTGTCATATTTACAATATAAAAATCATGGAGGAAATAATTTTTCACTTATTCGAAATGGTGAAATTATGAAATTGCAAGCGGAAATTTCACGATTCTATTCTCCACAGATTGATGAGTTTTTCAAAGATAAACCAAAGGCGTGTGGGGAAGGTACTATTTGGCAACGAAAAGAATATGTAGATACAAAAATTAACCTTGTACATAATTTTGATTATGATTGCACAGTATTGGTTAAATCTATTGAAGGTTTGACAAATATTGGGGAATATTTGAAAGATCCTAGATGTGATGTCATCTTGGTATTATCGTATGATTTCAAAACAGAGGTTATTCTTGGAGAAATGGGATTAACAAATATCAAATATCAAATCTTACCTGGAGCAACTGATCAAGAAGTTGAAAATTATTTTTACCGATGTTATTGCACAACTGAAAAATCGATAATTGTCGTTTAGACTTGATCTTCGCTCGATCGGAAAAGTCTTTGCTTCACCGAGTCTACTTTGGCATTCTTTCCAACATTTCGCGCATATAAAACATTCTATGTTGATCTTCTCGTGACCCATGTGTCATTGTAGCTTCTTCATCATCTGAAGATATTGAATGCATGTCTACAGATTGTGCAGGTCTAGGTTCCAACGGTGTAGATGGAGTTGAAATTGATTCAACAGTTTGAATAACTTTATTAGTCGCAACCATCTCACTATATAATTTTTGAAACATTAACAAGGTTTCGTATCTATCTTTTTCTGATCCTTGCTTTAGAAAACTTTCATACCTAACACTCTTGTAAAATAAATCCAACGCCGCGGCAGCTGTATAATATTGCTCAATCTTTTTCTCAAATTCGAAAAAGTCGCGTGTAATAGACAAAATTAGTGCAATTATTGACAAAATTGTAGAAACGATGGTAATCCAATTATTGTCACCACTAAGATATACAATTTCTCCATCAACAACAGTACATATCGCATTTTTATCCAGCAATTGTGTAATACCTCCACCAACTGTTATACCAATAATTAGTTTAACTGGATATGCAAAAATGATTGATAAAATACGGGCACGTTTAGCACGTTTCAAAAGAGCTAACCGCATATTTCGTGTACCTGTGCATATTGTATCCAATTCAGACTTGTATACTTCCCAAGTAATTTTTTGTTGGATATTTGCCATTTATGAAAGAGATTGGTTTATTTCTTTTTATCAATTTTTTGAACTGCTTCAATAATCAAAATAGGACCCATAAAAATGGGAAAACGACAAAGCATATTTGGGATCATATATTTCCTTGGTGATTTAATCATTAAATCGTATAGAAAAGAAGAAAGGACTGTAATGCCTGTTGTGTGTTTTACGTTGTAAATGTCGATCATTTTCATTTTGGTTTGAAAATGAAAGTTATTATCAATTATTTCCTACAATCTTTGCATACAAAACAATGTTGATATACTGCATCATAAAGTTGTAGTTGTTCAGCACGAGTATCACATCGTAGACGGAATTGAATCTTTTCACATACTTTACATTGAACCCACATTGTTCTACAATCTTCACATATCCATTTTGAGGGGTATGTGGTATGTTCTACAATTGTTTTTTTGCAATTTGGTTTCTCATGAACAAACTCTTGTACCACATTTTGGTCCTGATAAGTAAATGAAAAAGGTACAATTATACTATTTCCTTCGACGTATGAATTATCAGCGTTTAATGTCATTGTTGTATTTCTTATTGATTTTGATTGAAAAAAATCAATTGTTACCTACATTGGTTAAGATGTAGACACTGTTGGCAGAACACACGATTTGAAATAATCATCGAAATTGTCCTCTGTGATATGTTGCAACATTATTGTTGCACGATTTATGATTGTTTTCCATGCCGCAAAAGTATTTTCAAATGCGATTAATTGTTCGTCTGTTTGGATGTGCGTATCTTTCAATTTGTTTTGAATCCATTGTTTGATTCTATCCATTGTATTTTGTGCATATGGAGTTGATTTTTCTTGAGCATAGTTTAATGTGTCTTTTGCGAATTTGGTATAAAAGAATAGATAAGTATATCGAAAAAATGGACGAAAATCATGTGCTCTGTCCCAAATCATAGCACAATATTCCTCAACGTCATTGTTTGGATTGGAAACTTGAAATTCTTGATGGTCAATGGGTGCGACAACGGGTGCGTCAACGGGTGCGTCAACGGGTGCGTCAACGGGTGCGTCAACGGGTGTGACAACGGGTGTGACAACGGGTGCGACAACGGGTGCGACAACGGGTGCTGCGACAATGGGTGCGACAACGGGTGCTGCGACAATGGGTGCGACAACGGGTGCTGCGACAACAGATTCTTCTTTATCCAATTCAATCAACAATTTCTTCCCATTCTTTTGCCAATATACATCAATTTCCTTTTCAATTTGGTTAACAATCTTTTGTTTCCTCATTTCTTCTACAACTTGTGGCTTTCTTTCATGACACTCTTTGCAACAAGCAAACCCATGCTTATTATATTCAAATGTCCATTGATAATACCAATTTGAATACCCTGAACGAATCGTTGGACGGCCACTTTGCATACATGTCTTACACATTCTTTTACTACATGAAACACAATATTCACAAGGCTGAATTCTATTACTACAAAAATTACAATCAAAGTTAGCTCTAAAACCAGATGTAGCCAAAAATTCTTCCATTGTGGGATTTCGCTTTGGAAATTCTTTAACCTCGAGTTTTTCATAGAGAGAATAACGACGTTCAAATTCTTTTTGGCGCCAATTACGTTCCATAGTTTGCAATCGCCATTTTTCCTTTTGTTGACGTTCCTCTTCTTTCTCCTTCTTTTCTTTCTTGTCCTTTTCAGCAATAATTTCTGGTTTCTTGTCATGACACTCTTGTGAACACGCATAACCATGTTTAAACCATTTAAAGTTTACTCGTGATTCACAAAGAGAATTTTGAACAACGCCAATATCAAGACATTTACTGCACGAAAATACACCACAATTGCATTTGAGACCTTCCTTACTTGCAACAAGGCATCTGTCACAATGTTCCTCTTTCTCATATGTTGAATAGATCAAAGGTTTATCATCTGTTTTTCCACAATCTTCTTCACACGAACACGCTAAATCAGGGCATGCAATATATGTTCGTTTGACAACCTTTGGAACACATACTGATACGCATTCATAATCTCCTGCTTTATCATGAGGAAACGTGATACCAAACTGTCCAAAAATTGCAACAACTTGGTCAATATCACGACCACGATTGAAATACCATCCGCATATTTTTCTGTCACCATCCATGACAGAAATAGATGCTGCCCAATTTGTTGTATAACTTTCAAGACCTGGATCACGAGTTCTGTTTTCTGTAATTTTGCATGTCAACTTGACTTGTTTTGGGAACTCTTCAACACCATCAGCAACCATACTTTCAACTCCCCATTTTTCGATAAAACGAACATGATCTGCAGAAACGTAATGAAAACTGTTACTTGATTTCACATCCCAATAATTCAACAAGTCTAAAATTGCAAAGTTGGCAGAAGTGTGGGGAATACAAAGTGTATTTCCCGGAGCAGCCAACATCATCTCTTTTGCTTTGACAATCATTTCCTCGTGTTTAGATGTGAGTTTAGCATGTCGTGCTCCCATTTTGTTTTGTTGTGATGATTGAATATATTGATTTCATTTTTAAATCAATTTTTGATGGTTGTGATTCTGAGCGTAAGCGAAGATATCACAACCATCCAATTTAGCAAACGAAGTGAGATCAATTTTTGTCATTTTCAGACTCGTCATCATCTTTATCCCAATACATACCTTTACAAGTAAAATTCCAAGGTGTTGATTTTCCATCTTCTAACCATTCTATCATGTCCATGCGGTAGATTGAATCATATTCAGGATGTAAATAATCTCGTATTATCTGTATACATTTATCAAATATTAGTTTGTATTCATCCATTTATAAATAAAAAAAGCCCAAGATCTATAAGATCTTGGGCAAAGGATAATTTATTTTTCACTAACGGCAACGAGATTTCTCCAAGACAAGTCGAATGGCTCTTTTTCTTTGCATTTCGTCAAACATATGCGATATCCATCGCAAGTCGGCTTCTATTTGTTGTTGGCTGTAGTAAGCCTTGTCCCAATCCCATTTGTAATACCTTTCAAACCACTTTATCCAAACTGTGATATGTGGTCGAAAGATATCGGGATAAAAGTCGTAATCATTATACAAGTCCATTGCTAAATTTGCAATGGTTTCTTTTTCAACGGCTTTGGCAATGACAAGTGCCATTTTTTCACGATATTCACGATCAGCCTCTTCCTCATCACGGGGATCGTCATAGTAATCGACTTCATCACCTAGATTTGGACCTTTTATAGTTTTCTGACCCTCTGTTTGGGTTCTCTGATGTTCTTCAATGTGTTCTGTGCTCATATTTCAATTTCGTGGTCTTCTGATGTTTGGAATTCTTCTTCTTCAGAGGCTGTGGGTGATTGTTCTTTCTTTTTCTTCTTTTTCGAAGGGCCTGTTTGTGGCGGGGGACTTGCTCCTCCTGTTGCATTTTGCAAAAATATTTCAATTTTTCTTAGACGTTCTTGCAAGTCTTTGATTTCCTTTTCTTGACGTTCGATAATCGAATCTTTAGTACTTATCTTGCTGTTCAACCAAAAGGCAACACCTCCAATGATTACCAATTCCGCTGCTACGTGAATTAGCAATTTTTTGTCCAACTGTGTCATATCCATCTTTTTAAACTCTTAATTTCTTTTATAAAGAAATTTTTTAAACTGTTTTCAATCATCCTGAAACGTCGGTGTTTCAGTAAGATCTGATTCGATTATCGATATTGTATGATCGATAGGAATATCACCAAACACTTGTTTTACTTGTTGCAAATGACCTTTGAGAGTGATAATCTCAAAAGTAAAATCATCGTAGTTTTTCGTACTCGTTTGAAAGACGCCTGCTGCATACAACTTCTCCCTAAAAGAATGACTTGCATCACCGTCACATCCAAATATTGCCCTAACCGTTGAAAACTTTGGTTCTGGCAATGTTGGATAACAACTATGCAAGTATCTCATACTCTCTAACAAATTTGGTTGTTCATGATCTGAAAATGGTCTGCACTCTTCGTATTGCTTTCCAAACCAATCGCCTTGTTTTGAAAAGATGTATTCGAGATTGTCGAGAACACGTGTCATCTTTCCACGATCATAATCACCAACAGCCAAACGATTTGGCCACTTCTTCTCACATAAATCTAGGATCTCTTGCTGACCGTCAACAACCCAATAACCACCGAGGATTGAAGCTGTCCTTAATAACAGTCTCAGATCAAAATAACTTGATAAACTGATGGGTTGTCGTTCAAGAACATTTGCTTTGATTCGTTTGACAGTCATGTATGCGGTACCACTTGTCAAATTTACCCAACACTTGTCACTTAGCATTTTTGTTGTTATAATGTATTGATTTTGGTTTTAAAATCAATCTTTGTGAATCGTCGATTCCGAGGAGTTAAGAGCGCTTTAGCGCTCGTACCAGTGCAAAGCACAACGAGGTATCGACGATCACCAATCGGTTCGAGCGACAGTGAGAATCAATCTTTGTGAAACCGACAAGTTATGTAAAGTACTTTGTCAATGTTGTGTATGTTACAGTGTTGTTACTATCTACAACGTCGGAAACGATAACAGTACCATCAGTTTCAAGTTTAAGAACCAATGGTGTACCGTATCTATGTTCTCCGAGTTGAATATGCTTTTCCATAACAACATTAAAATTTGATTGTTTCATGAGCACTTGCTTTGCACGTTGAATGAAATAATCAGATGGTTTTGTTGCAAACTTGTGTTGTTTGATTTGCGCAATGATGTCATCAACAGCTTGTTCATATGTTTTCTCTTTTTTGTATGATTCTTTTATTCTAATTGGGTCTTCGTTTTCTGGAGACTCCCATTCACCTTCCGAATCAAGATCAAAACTATCTACATCCAGCTTTTCTTTTCGATGATGTTTGTACAACCATATTTTGTATGGTTTTGCTTGTTCAGAGACGGTTTCGTTATGATATTCATCCATTGCTTTCTGTGATGAAAAAATAAAACGAACCTTGTGATCAACAGCAACTCCTTTTGCTGTCTTTGCACCACCAACATTGTAAGTGATTCGAATTTCACCCTTTTTAGGTCGATTGTTAAATTTTTCAACACGACGTCTCTCTTCGCTATCGTCGCTATCGTCGTCAGACACTGGCTTCTCATCCTTGGCAAACAAGATGATAGTTGGCGGCATTTCCAACTTGCCATCATCCATTTCGTACTGAATTTGAATGTCATCTGTTTTGAAAACATAAATGTTATGAGACGTTGAACGTTTTGCCTCGTTTTCCATCAGTTTTGTGATATGACCAATGTCAGCAGATTTTGGAATACGTTTTGGACGCTCAGTTGTCATCGTACCAAGATCCATAAACTTTATAGACACATACTCGATTTCTGCATTGGTTTTCACTAGTTTGTTGTAAATCTTATCGTTCTTTGCCTTGACATCTGGATTTGTTCCAAGAAACACTTCTGGAATAAACTTTTCATCACTGTTTTCCGAGTAGCGTATTTCAACTTTGCCATCGTAAACCTTTGAAGCGTCAAACGAAAAACGAAAATCATAACCTGTGCAGTCATCAAAGTTGTCTACAAAGTATGTTTCGAGTTCTTTGATGGTCATACCATTCTCAAATTCCACTTCAAGTCTTTCAGCACCCTCGCCCTCTGCATGTTTTCCTGAACCCGTATCGATCAGATTCGCGAGGTAACATTTTATGTTGTTTGATCTCAAAAGCTTGAAAACACATGTCGACACTTCATTCACGAAACTTGTGAGTTTTTGTCCGTCTGTCATTTTTGATTGTCGTGTCTTATAATCATTTTCAAATTTTATTTCAAATTTTAGTCGTAACGTGGAAAAAGCCCATTTGTTATGTAAACAAATGGGCGAGTTTTTAGAGTTGTTCACATGAATTCTGGTGTAAATCCAGTTCCTTCCGACCAATCGTCTTCGTCTGACCAATAATCGTCGTCCTCATCCTCGATGGGATCGTTCATCTTCTCGTCAAGACCCCATGACCATGATCCACACGTTAGCAAATCTGGTTCTGCACCATAATCGTTGTTTTCGTCATTGTTTTGACGACAGTGATCACAAAAGTGTGTGAAACCTCCTTGTGTGAAACCTTCCCACATACAATCTATACATGGGACACGTCCAAACGGACTGTCTACACGCCCAACACATGCAATAATGTATGTAATGTCAAACGCCGTGAGATTGGCAGCTGCATCCCAAAATTCTTTGACATACTCTTCTTCATCCCAAATCTCTTCCTCGTCCTCTTCGGGTTCGACAAACTCCAACACATCTAGAATCGGCACCCCTTGGAAACGACCAAACACATCGCGATCGAAAACGGGTTCGACAACGAGAGCTTGTGATTTGGTTGGAAACCATCCAACCGTCTCAAAGATTCGATCGTCGAGACCATCGACAGTCTCGGCAAAGTTTGTGGCATGATGGATTGTAATGATTGGCATAAGTTGTTTTGTTTTCTTGTAGTTGGCATTGATTTTGAAAAGTAAAATCAATTTTTGTTAATGAGCGATTCCGAGGAACGAGGAAGTCGCTCATAACCAATTTAACGAACGAAGTGAGATCAATTTTTTGCTATCGAAAAAAAAAACAGTTACGGGCATCAATTTTTGTAATCGACGATCCGAGAAGATTACCTATATTGTCGTTGTCGACGGTCACGGACGAGTTCGTCATTCGTCCAATCGAGGTCTTCATCACCATAAACCTTTGGCTCAAGCCACCGAGCCACTTCATTCACATCAATACATTCATCTTCATACCCTTCAGCGATACCCAACCACAATTCATAAACAACCTTTTGAACAAGACGTTCACGTCTTCCTTTTTCATGTATGTGAAAAAGTTGTTTTTGTGTGTATGATGTTGGCATTTCCTTTTATTACAATTTTTAAAAAGGAAATTCAATTTTTTGCTATCGCAAAAAACAGGTAAGAGCACCGACGGTGCTCGTCCCAGTGTGTAGCACAGATCTGTAACGTCGATTGATAAGATCGTCGAAGACGATCGTTCCCGTGCAGAGCACTCCTCGTTCCTCGGAATCGACGTTACGGGCATCAATTTTATGAACAACAATTACTGATTGCAGAAAATTTGGATGTTGGTGACAGACGGCCTTGTTTTACGAGTTGGGTTTTCCATTCAAGAAGATCAACCAAGTCATCGTCGTCAACTTTTTTATTGTTTCCCATACCACTAACCTCTAAAATATATATCATTGCATGACAACAAAGGGGTGATCCAACCTTGATTTCATAATTAAATTTATACACAAGATCACCACTTGCTGTTATTGTGAGATCACGATGTAAAACAACATCATAGTCTTTCATAAACTCTGCAAAATCACAAAAGTCATCAAAATTAATATCGTCAAAATCATCAATATTTACGGTTTCTCCCTTGGATTTAATTTCCTCACATGCAAATTTTACAATACTTGGAACACCTGAAAGATTATTTTCTGTCAGAGGATAACCAACAACAGCATTATGAAAGCCCATTTCTCATTTTTTTGATTTCAAAAAAATATTCAATTAATAATTGTTTACGGTTGATCAAGAAATCCAAAGACACGTTCTTCAAGAATCATTTTATGCAATTTTTCCATAAGGTCATCCAATTGTTGTTCCGTGTATGGCGTAAGACACAGTTGTTCAAAACGATTAATAAAATTTTGTTGATATTCACGTGTAACGCTCGACTTTTCATTTCCACGGTCTCGTTTTGATAATCGTTCCATAGCAACATCCAATGGAACGTTTAAATATATGTGATCGAAAACATAACCACGTTCGCGTAAATCACGATCATACGTATAGTGTTGTTGTTCGAGTTTTGAATACTCTTCGTCTGTCAATAACCCATTTTTGTGATGCAAATAACTGAAAATGGTAAACGCTGAAAGATGACTACGCTCCATACAAATTACACGTGCATCACTTTCAAAGGCAGCATTTAATTGATCCGTAAAACTATCCATAATGAATGATTGAAGTTTATACGCCCACTTTTTAGGATCTTCATAAAATTTAGGCAATAAGCCAGATTTCATCCATACGTCGATCGGTTCAAGAATAAACACAATCTTTGGGTATTTTTTACGATAATCGGTCAGTTTCCAGCTCTTACCCGCACCTATGAGGCCATCTATAGCTAAAAAGTATTTCTTCATATATTTATATATGAAATATTTTTAAGTTGCAAATTCATTTTTATCAATAGAGATGCATTTCACATTTCTTGTCAAATATTGTCGTTTGTGAATAGCATTCTTCAACAATACATTTTTTAATAGATATAGGTTTGAAAAATATATATGCTACTGTGTCGCCAATATGTCTATGATATTCATACAAGGTGTTTTTATCCTTGCAATATTCATTCAATCGTCTTTTAATTTCCCTTTCATCCAATTTATCACCAACAAGTGCCAATGTTTGACTATTAATAGCTTTTACAGATGTGCATAAATCGTACAATTCAACCATTTTATAAAATGTATCGTAATTAACGACCTGAAAACCTAAAACCAGGTGGTGCATCATCAGATACAACTATTACATTGTATCTTTCGGCAACAATATTGAGGCTATATGTTGTATCATTTATGTTTATTCCGTCCAATAGAATATGTGGAAATTGTACTAAACATGGTACATCTGTTTTTACAACATCTGCCAACGATCGAAATTGAATATATGGAAACAAATGTTTTGTTTCATTATAAACCATAGCAGGATAAGAAAATTTAATCTTATTCAACAAATCTTCGCCATTTTCAGATACAACAGATGATACAAGACCAGATAGTTGATAGATTTTCATTGTTTGTGACCATTTAACAAGAATAAACCGCTGGTTACCTATTATTTTGTCATCAACAAAGTATAATTCTGTATCTGGATACAAATACCCTTCTTCAACTAGATATTCACAAATTTCTTTATGTGTACTATTCATTTTTATTTATTGTATCTTTAACTGTTATACTGTCTTTAACTACACTCTTCACCCTTTTCATAATAGATTTCATAATAATTCTCTGTAACCCAGAGTGTCATCGCACGTTTATTTAAGACACCACCATTTTTCTTTATAATTTTCAAAACAATTTCATGAGCATTCTCACCCAATTCTATATTAAAATATTCAAGCATGTTATTTATAATGTCTTTTACGCCAGAACATTTGGTTTCTGCACGTTTTGCTTTACGATGGCTATTCATATAAGCTATAAATAATTTTTCAGCTGCTGGTGTAATATGTGTTATTTGCATTTATAAAGAATCAGAAAAAACTATTATCATTCCATACCTTGTCACGGATAAATTTGTATGCAGCCTCTCTAGCTTTATCTTGAGCTTCGTTTGGTGGAGGGTCTACATGTTCCACTACTTCTTCCTTTTTCTTTTCCTTCTTTTTTGCTGGATCTTTTACTTCTACTTTTGGTTTGAGATATCGTCTCCAACCTTGAAAAATAAATTCATTACGAATTTTATCGAGATTGCGAATACCTTTTACTGCACCTTTTTCCAAAATATCGCCGTTATCCAATTGGACGGCAAAAATATAATAACCTTTGATTGGTCCTTTGTCATTGACATCAAATGAAAAAACAAGTGTTCCTGGTCTCTCTGGATGTTTATAAAAAAGGGGTAAGTCTGCAACTTTTAAGAGTGTTAATTCAGATGACATTTATAAAATGTTAAATTCTTTAATCTCACATAGTCAAATCCCAGAAATATTTAATTCCTTGTGTGATGGAATTAAAAAAGTGAGAACCACATTTCGTGAACCCTTGTGTGATTTTATTTTATTTTTGTCAACTTTGGATAACGATTGTGTCAATGATGTCAATGATTATGTATATAAAATGACAGAATTGTCATTTATAACCATTGATGAAGCGATAGAGTTTACAAGAAAGAATATATCACAAGAAAATTTCGAAATTTATAAAGATAGATTTATAATTTATTGGACATTTCTAAAATGTATACAATCACAAAATGTTTATGCAAAAGTATGTGCTTCACAAAGTCAACTCCCAGAAATATACAATCTTATAATAAAAATGGTCATAAAACACAAGGAAGGAGAATCAAAGAGGAAATTATGTCTAGAAATTAATATGGAATATCTTAAATATGTTTATAGGCTCGACGGCGAAAAATATAAAAAAGCTCACAAAAATATTAAAAAGTTATATAAATGAGCAAGGTTGGAAAACCAGTTGTTGATGCAATGAATATTGTCATTAAAGTATATACTTGCTGTTTATCATTGGATGAATACAATGAAAATGACAAAAAGTGGTGCAGAGATGAATTATATCAAATTGAAAATGGTTTACGAGACGAAAGAGGTAAATGGGTTAGTTTTCATGTTGAACATAGAATTCAAGAATGTATAAATATGAGAGAATTTAATGATAGATTCAAATTGGGTTTATCGGATAAATTTATAAATGATATGAAGGCTGCTTATACACCTGTTGTCTATGAATTAATAAAAGATTTACCCACATGGAGGATCCCTCAAGATCAATATGAAGAAAGAGAAACAACATTTAATGAATTTAGAAAAATATTTCTTCAATAAACATTATACACGTAAACCTTTCTTTTATTGACCTTTACAAATTTCGCACCTCTCGATGTAATATATACAGTTCGTAACCTACCTGCATATAGCAATTTACCCATTTTTTTACAATCCCATTTAGGCATTTTACCCGCATTGAGATCATTCTGTTCTTTATAGTAACAAGCACGCCTTTGTGCAGAGTTTACAAATGGCATTTTTTAATATTGTGATTAAAAAAATTGGATAAAAAAATGTATAATGACATATTAACCATATTGTTAAAAATCGATCCACCAAAATCAAATGACACAGGTTTCAAACATCCATTTGCGTCATTACCAGTTACACCCAAACGTGATATGGTAATTTCATTTTGTAAAAAATATCCATGGGCAGTATCACCAGATTTTCTTTCAAAAAATAAATTGGATCCTATTACACCTGTTCAATGTGAAAAGATTGAGGAATACATGATTAAAGGTCAAACATATTTGTTATATAATGAATTGCGTAATCATTTACCAGCAGACAAGTATTATCCAGTAAATTATTGGGAAAGACTTGCCGTACTACTTATTCCTGATGATGCAAAATTTGTAGAGATTATGTTTGCACATGGATATAAATTTACTGAAGGAGTTGTGTTGAAATTATTGTCAATGACACCATTAGATGTTGTGACGAAACGAGTCATTTTGCAAAAAATTAAAAATGACAAGGATGAAATGATAAATAGTTTAATGTTTTAAAGTTTTAATCTACATTACCCATTTGAGCAAGAATACCATTCATTAATACTGACAATTGTTCTCTAGGAATATCTGCTGCCAACAACATTGTCTGGTTATTCTTCAAATGTGCATAAACATTGTAAAGATCGTTTGTTTTAGTTCCAAAAAATGTAATATAAGCAGCATTTGAATATACATATAAAATTTCGTCTACAGGAATAATTGCCATTGAAGTAGCTACGTATTTTGTCATCTTTTTTCTTATTTGATAAATAAGAAAAAAATCAATTTTACTATCGCAAAAATTATATTGGAATAATTCGTTTATAATATGGTTTAGTTTTACGCAAAGTATCATATGCATCTTTAGCTTGTTCATGTGTCATGTTATCTGGGTCTAAACCATTTTCTTGCAATCTATTGTAAACATATCTGCAATCACATGATGTATCCTTAACAGCACATGAAGTGATATAAAATGGAGGATGTGTTATAAGCTTTTTCAATCGTATTTCTAAATGTGACGTAAAATCTTTTGCTGTCCCACCCATGCCAACAGTATTTTTAAATGATGATTCACACAACGACTTAAATGTAGCCACTGCGATTTTTGGAATAACAAAAGATGGTTTTAGCTCTAAAATATCTTCTACTTTTGTCCACGTATACTCAACTATTGATGGGTCAATTGCCTTTGCCTCAAAGTAAGTAATTGATTCTCGCTGCCGCTCGAACCGATTGGTGATCATCGATATCTCGTTCCTCGGAATCGATGATTCACAAAAAATTGAATTTTTAGCACTTGTAAAACCAACAGTATTGTCAAACATGTAAACAACCACACCATCTCCAGCTGTCATTTCCTTAAAAAATATATCAAATGGTATTGTCATTTTTTCAAATTTAAATCCAATTAAACTTATTTTTCAATTAAAATGAAACGTATTGCATTCTTAACCAGTTATGGCGGCCAACTTTTTCATCCTGAAACAAACATTGACGAATCACCAAATTGCTTTGGATCCGAGCTTGCTTTGGTCGAAGTAGGACGTCGTCTCGGTTTAATGGCACATATCGATGTATTTATTGTCAAACCAAAGGGGTATAAATATAGTAAATGGAACATGACGTGGTATAGTTTTGAAAATTGGGACGAGTATTTAACTGTTACACTCCCAGATATTGTTGTAGTCTGTCGTTATATGAATACATTTATCGACTTTTACATTCCTAAATATAGTAAGATTATGGTATGGGCACATGATCCATATTTTCTTCCCCAATTTGCTGGTCAACATTTAGAACCAGCTATTATGAAAAACGTTGAACCATTTGTTGATCAATTTATTACAGTAGGAAAATATCAGATGGAGGAACGACTTGCAAAAATATACAGTCTTGGATTGGATAAATATACAGCAATTCGAAATGGAATTACTTTGGAGAGTAATTTTAATCCTATGATTCAGACACGAAAGAAATTATCATTTGTATGGTGTTCATGTCCAACACGTGGTCTATGGACATTTTTGGAACAATGGTCTAATATTCGTTCAATCTTTCCAGAGGCAACTTTGACAATATATTATACAAAGAGTGAAGAATCTGCTAATAAATTTAAACCATATGAAAATGATTCTTCAATCAGTTATATTGGTAAAGTATCACAAACAGTATTATTTGAAAAACTAAAAACAACAGATTATTGGTTATATTGGTGCAATAATTTTGAAAGTTGTTGTACAACAGCTATTGAAATGGCTTACTATGGTCCAATTGCAATTTCAAATGCTGTTGGCGGATTGAAAGAAAATGTTATTGGTGATGGATTAATTACTTGTGACCCATACAATGTACCACTATTTTATAATTTAGCAATGCGATTGATAATGCGTTGTGAAAATGATCCAGCTTACAAGGAAAAACTTCGTTTACAGCAATATAATTGGAGTTTGGAACAAACTTGGGATCATCGTATCCCACAATGGAAAAAGGTTTTTGGTATTGAATAATCATCTTTCATTTTGTATAAAATGAAATTAAGCAACTGGAATATTTGTTTCGACTTGTGATTCCTTTACTTGGCCATTTGTTTGATAGCTAGTCTGAACAGATCTCCAACCAATTTTACGGAGATATCTGGTTAAATTTGCCATACCTTCTGGGTCTACATATTCAACGATATCTGGTCGCGTTGAAAAACGATAAATTACTTGATTACCAATAATGATAATTTGTTCAATGAGATAGCCAAAATCAGATACGATAAGTGGTTCACCGTATAAAATTTTTGCAGGATCGCTCTTGTAATATTTAAACATGCCAGGTATTTCATACATTTTTGTCATTAGCCAACTTGAGCCAATATTTGGATTTCTATATACTATTTTTGTCGTCATTCTATTATATGCCCTTTCTTTAAATGGTCTTATTTTCTCATCGTCTTGGCATAGATCTTCCAGCAAATGGTTGAAGGCTGCGTGGAGCAGTCAAACCATGAATTACTGGAGGTGGTGGAGCACGAAATGCTCTTGGTACAGTTGGTACTCCAAAATTGTTTACAGTTGGTGGTGCTACAGCTTGATAGGGCTGTGGGTGGGAAAAGCCAACATTTGCCGGTGCCTTATTTGCTCCCTTATTACAGTTACACATTATTATTATACAAAAAATAAAAATAAAAATAAAAATATAATAAATGGATGATTTTGTAATTTTTAAATTTAGAGACGGTCTATTAGATAAAATTACTATAAGTCCCGTAAAGGACTTGGGAAAATTTACGCAATATGGTTTAACAATAAAAGAAATAGCCATCATATGGATGATTAGAAATAATGAAGATGACGAATCGAAAATAGATTCTTTTTATAATTTTCACTCTTTGTTGCCACGAGCCAAAAAAGAATACATCTCTTATTACAATTCGGTAGCCAAAGCACAAAAAGTTGCAGAGAAAAGGGCAAATAAATTTATGAAGAAAGTACAGGAACTTGATCCAAATGTAGACTTTCCAGAGAGAATTCCGTGGGCAGCCACCAGAAATGATATTGTAATTACATGGGATGATCATAAAGGAGACTTTTTTCCTACTGAACAAATACCAATGGTTAAAAAATTGGTATCAACCGATGTTTGGATAAAATTGCGTAAGGGATATTCAAACCTAAAAGAACTAGAGGATTTCTTTGCTGGAGATGAACATGGACCAACACATATCTTTAAAATGCCAAATGTTGAAAAGGGATCAATTTACAGTGATATAAACAAACTCGTTGTACCATTGTCACCATCAGATACCGATAATGGTGTAACAACAATTATAAGCAATTTTAAATTGGCAAACCCCAAAATAACTAAAGAATATATCAATGGCGAATTTACAATTGTCAATATGAATTTTGATTGGAATGTATTTGCTCTAATGTTGGCATTGAAAGATTTTTACAATGAGTCTATTTTTATTGCAGAAGATGGAAATATATTGAGCAAGAAAAATAAATTTGCAGTCAAATATTATCGTTGGGGACCAGAATTTTCACAACGACCAGTATTTTTTACCCTTGCAAACGTTGAAGGCGATCTCGTTGTCAAGATAGCTAAAATCCCTCGTGATGGAGATATTGAATATATGATAAAAACTATATTGTATCTTTTGTCTGATTACATTGAAGAGGAAGAGGAAATTATCACAATGTATAAAAAAGCAGTTCCATCATTCAAATCGGTTAAAAAATCTAAAAAAGTTGTTGAAAAGGTTGCAAAAACAAAAACACGCCTCGAACCACTCAACGTTTTGACCCAGTTATATTTGGTGGATCGTACAAAACTCAATGTCAAGGACCAACTAAACAACCACGAATTCCAACAAAAGATGAGGCCAAAAAATTGTTGAGGGACAAACCAGACGAGATTATTGAATATCCCTATGGTAGTAAAAATTATTATACATGTGAACCATTTGAAAAGACAAAAGGACGTGTTAATAAATACCCTGGTTTGATTAGAAAAGAGGAGGACGGCAAGATTGCATATAAACCCTGTTGCTTTCCAGTATCCCATCATAAAAAGCCAAATAGTCCACTAAATAAATATATTGCTGAACAATCTGGAATGGCAGGACCATCGGAAAAGAAAATATCGGAAAATATTTTGAATAGAGAAAAGAGGTTACCAGAATTTCGTCGTGGATATTTACCAGATCGTCTTGCAGAAATATTAAAGTTTGCAGGTTTAGAAGGAAAGGAATATTTACGTTATGGCGTCCAAGCATCATCACAATCAATTATAGATGCAATGGCAATGATTGAATCAGAGACATATGAAGATTGGATAAATAACCCTGTTGATGCTCGTAAAAAAGTAATTAAAAAATTGCGTGGATCAAGCATGTTGAATGCTGCTAGTCAATCTCTTTCTTGGGATTATATAAATGACGCTTTAAAGAATGGTGCACCACTTTTTGCGGCAGATTTTCATCCAATCGTTGAATATTATTTCAAGTCTACAGTTGTTGTGATAAATGGCAACGATCTTGCAAGACCAAATTCACGTTTTGGTTTTATTGCACACTTGCGAAAACGTAAGAATTTGATAATATTATACACACATCCTGGAATAAATCAGGTTGAAGTTATTGGTAGTTATGATTACAATTTTAAAGATTACCCGCAGCCAGTCATAAATAAATTTTTAGATATCAAGCGTTTATGTTTTGCTTTTTTTTCACCAGATAAATATATATTTCCACGTATTGCAAAAATTTCAAATAGAGCCACTCATCAATATATAGACAATTTTGGAAAAAATCGTGGATTTCTTGTTGATGATCAAACAATTTTCATGCCACCTTCGGCACCAGTTAGCAAACCAGTAGTTGGTTCTGAACAGGTTTATTACGGAGATATTGAAGCAGTTTTGAAAGAATTTGACTTGGAACCACGTTGGTTTATGGATGGTATTGTTTATACAAATGATTTTGCACTTCCAATAGATATCGACACAGCCCCACAATATTTAATGGAATTGCCAGTTTTACCCGAAGATTACATTCCACCATTTATAATTGCAACAACTGATTTCATAAAAGTATCTAAAAAATCTGAAAACAAGGCTAAAAATCCATTTATAAAGAAAATAGAACTTGATCCAAATGATATTTTGACTATTTATCCTCAAGATGTAGACGGTTATTTGGAATTGGTAAAGAGATTACCAGAATTTAAATGGGAAGAATTAACAAGTCTAAAATATGTCCTTGGTAAAATTCACTGGATCGTTCTTGGTGACCAAGTGTTGCAGGTAACAGATGTAGAATACAAGAGTGCCGATGACGAGGAAGATATTGGTACATGGTCGGTTGCGATTGGTAAAAAGTCATCAGATACTGGTCATTGGATTGAATATCCAGATGATAAATGGGGAAAAGTCGTTTCTCTAGTTGTGCTTTAATCTTTATACTTTCGATTCCGTAGGAGTGCTTCGCACTGGAACGATCGTCAGAGACGATCTTATCTATCGAAAGTATTCTATTTGTGCTACGCAGCGGAGCCAAGAGAAATCTCTGGGACGAGCGCTCTTACCTAACGAACGATGTGAGTTTAAACTCACTGTCTATAATAAATGAACCCAGTACACATTTTCACTGGCCTTTTCGCAATTAATTTGGCGGCAACAATATACTTTTTTCTACCTGAGAAAGAGATACCATATTCACCTGAAAAATGTGGAGTAGAACACTTTATCAGAGGTTATGGTGGAACTATTCGTCATGATGCTTGGTTATGTAAAAATCCCAGTCTATGTTTTAAAGACAAGTAAGGCTTTCATTTTATCATAAAATGAAATTATTCGTTTATAGCTTTCTTGGCATTGTTATACTTTTCACCATCCAATCTGTATTGCCAAATTACCCACTGTTGTTGTACTTCTTTTGAATTTGTTATTGTTGTAACACTAGGCAATCCCAAATCCTTTCTCATTTTATTATGTTGATCTAATTTGATTGGTTGTGGGATATTGAATTTTCCAATACTAATATAATATATTTTTGATCCTTTACCCTCGGCAAACATAGTCATAGCCATAGTTATATTACCATCTTCTCTTGGACGTGGATATGAAAGTTCAAACCAAATAGATCTGGGTATAACATTTAATTTTGATTTACCAGATTCAGTAAATTGATTATACATTTTGTCATAATTTTTGACAACGATTTCTTTAAAGTCTGTATATTTTTCTTCCAAGGCCGTAAGAATATCTTCTTTACAATAATCATTAAATTCATCACTAAATGATATTTTATAACCGTAAAGAGTCATTTATAAATTGTTCTCAAAATGAAAATTATAATCAATTATCGTCACGGTTGGCATTATATTCCTTTGATAAATCAATATAACAATGATATTGATCATCTCTATGATACTCGTTGAAATCATAGGGATTTTGACTTATAAATCCATTACTATATTTTATAAATTCACCATTTTTTGCATCATACCCTTTTGATTGCAAGAATTCTATAAAATCATTGGGCAACTCTTCGTGAAAAAGAATATGCATTTCTCTATTATCAATGGCTTTCTGAACAGCACCAATAAACATTTGTTCCAATAGTTGCATACGAGAAGGAATCATTAATTCCTTGTAACTGGGAAGAGACATTTATTTTATCGATCAATTTGATTTTAATTTTCATTTTTACCAAAATAAAAAAAGATGACAACAACAATTGATGAAGTAATTGCACTTGGTGATGGACAAACTATAGATGTATTGAATAGCTGCAATGGGGTATATGATGAAAAGAAAATTCCATGGAAGTATATCAGAAACGAACAAGGTATAATTTCAGCAGTTGTATTTGACTGTCCTTTGGGAGATATGTATGGTAGTTTAATTATGAAACGATTTCAAATTTCACCAATTATGAGAGAGGATGATGGATTACAATTTATTGAATGGTTTTCCGACAATGGGAAATATAAATTTTTAATGGCCAACAAAAAAATAATTTGTCACATGTCACAACGTATTGAAGGAATAGATTTATCAACACTGGAAGACCAAAGTGAAGGATATGACATAATAGACTTTTATTAGCTCAACGTTTGTAAAATGTTTGTTCATATACATCTCCAGCAAGTCTTTTTGGTGTCATTTTATAACCCTTTGTTGAACGGCGAGTAGCTTGTTTTTGTGCAGAACTCATAAATTCACCCATTTGATAAACATCAAAAGCAGGAATTGTTGGTGATTCTTTTGTGGCAATTTCAGCAAGAACATATGGTGGCAAAGTTGGAAATATCATTGCCAAATCTGTGAATCGTCTGACTTGCTTTCTTTTATCTAAATAGACAACTGCCTCATAATTTTCCCTCGTCATTGTATTTTTAAATTCGTCAACATCTAAAAGAGGTAATTTGAGTTCATATGCTGCATCATTATATTGTCCACAACGTATTTCTTCTGGGTCATCATTGAGAAAAAACATATTGCCATTACCAACTCTTATATCTGACACTTCCCATGGTATAATTGGTAGTGATTCGAGAAGACAACCATCACAGTAAAGAATACGGAGACTTTTGGGTAAAGGTGGTAGATGTTCTAAACGATGATTATTACTGACAATTAATTGTTGAAGTGTTGATGGCAATTTTGGTAGTGCATAACTCTCTAATAAATTATTCGATGCATCTAATATTTCTAGATTAGGTGGTAATCTATCAATACGTGTTATTTTATTGTTTGAGCAGTTGATTACTTTTGTTCCTTCGGGGATAGTCGGTAAAACTTGCAAATCCTCATTTGCAACATTTAGCATTTATATAATAAAAATAATTTTCCAATATAAATGTCACGTTCGACTCATAATTTTGCAAAACCAGATTGCTCAGATATAACTTGTATAAATGCTGGACAATCATCTGCATATGGTGCTGAAGGGCCGGTTGATACACGATACAACATTTATAAAGGCTTAACAAGCAATTCGTGCATATATCCAACACCAGGCGATCCCGGACCAGGATATGATTTTGCTAGTTATTATATTAGTACAGGTGATCCTCTTTCTATTGGATTTTCCACAAGTCCTTTAAATCCAGTTGCAACTGAATTATTGGTAACACCAGCAGATTTGTCAGTTGCAGTTGTATTTTTATTCACTTCATTCACAGTAACTGATATGAATGGTGTAACAAAAGAGTATTTACCAAGTCCAAAAATAATATCTGTACAACAACCAGGTGCAGCTACAACCTTACCAAATTTGATTACTGATGACCCAATACCAACATTAACTATGAATAGATTTATGTTTGGCTCTTGGGATCAAGTATTATTGGAAATTTTTCGAATTGCACCATTAAATTTCCAAGTTTTAACCAATCCAAATGAAATATTATTGGGTAGTCCAGATCGTGTACAGATTGTATGGCCAGAAGGTTACGAATGGTCAATGACATTTGTAGGACCAGAACCAGATACGATATTTTATTCACGTTTATATACTTACTCTAGTAGTCCAGCACAATTATCATATACTTTGATTGATCAAAATATGACCCCCGTACCGAATACCAATTCACAAATAATGGGTGCAGCAATGTGTTCGATGTTTGCCGTATTTGATAAACCAACAGGTTATATTACAAATCGTCAACCATTTGATCTTACATTTCCACCTTTTCCACCAGTTTGTTATAATGGTTTGACAGGTATAACTGGTGTTACTGGCGACATTGCAAAGGGTTTGGCTTGTATTGTTGATTTTTCAATTGACAATAATCCGATACCTGTTGATATTACATGTTTATGTGTTCAATTTTACAATGAAGATCAAACAATTAGTGCTGTTGGTTCTAGGGTTAATGGTAAACAGTTAGTTGATTTATTAAATGCCATGTTTAGGAAATCAAGGTTATCGACTACATGGCAAGCTATTGAAGACCTTTATTATCCATATTTTCGAATTGTGTATCCCGACAATATTTTGCAGTACAAGATTACATTGAAAAAGGTATTTTTCAAATCAGATGGTACTCGTAATAGTTGTTTTGATGAATTACAAATATATAGACAAGGGGCAAGTGTTACATATATAAAGAATAGCCCAATAGATGGGTCAACTTTGAAAACAACAAATAGTGACGATATATTAAACGGTCTTTCTTGGTCGGTCAGAATTGGAGCCAACGGTTGTTTCCTACCATAAATATAAAAACTTTGGTTCTTTTAACCTACAAATGTTCTGAAATTATTTCTTTTTTAAAAAAGTAATTATAAATGTCATGTCGTAATCTATCAACAACGAATCATAAACCAGATACGACGCAATGCGTTTCATGTAACAATGCTTCATTTTTCATAAATCAAGTTTGTTGCCACACGGAAGAATGTATTTATGTTGGTTCAGCATATGGTATTACAGGTCCGTATAATACACCAGATGGTTTACCATTACAAATATGTTCAGGAGATCAATTGCGAATTTGGTCAAATGGTGGAATTTACAATAATACAGATCCCAATTCAAATTCAATCGAATTGGAACCAAATATAATGTTTATAGGATTTGGTCCACCAAGTCCTCTAGGACCTTCGGGATCTTTCGGGCCAGGTGATCCAACAATTCCTGCCACATATGCTGATCAATTGAATAATCTTTATTATTATTGGTCACCACTTACTATGACTTGGTTATCTATTGGTCAAGGTCTTCAAGGTGTCACTGGTGCGACTGGTCCACAGGGTGCAACAGGCCCACAGGGTGCAACAGGCCCTGAAGGTGCAGATGGTATGGACGGTCCTCAAGGTGCGACTGGTGCGACTGGTTCTCAAGGTGCAACTGGTCCTCAGGGTGCGACTGGTCCTGAAGGTGCAGATGGTATGGACGGTCCTCAAGGTGCGACTGGTATTCAAGGTGCAACTGGTACTACTGGTTCAATGGGACCACAAGGTTCAACTGGACCACAAGGTATGCCTGGTACAGCATCGGCTATTGGTGCGACTGGATCAACTGGACCCCAAGGTGCGACTGGCCCTCAGGGTAATGATGGCAGTACCGGCCCACAGGGTAATGATGGTACAACTGGAAGCACTGGTCCCCAAGGTGCGACTGGCCCACAAGGTAATGATGGCAGTACCGGCCCACAGGGTAACGATGGTACAACTGGAAGCACTGGTCCCCAAGGTGCACAAGGTGCACAAGGTGTCACTGGCAGTACCGGCCCACAAGGTAACGATGGTACAACTGGAAGTACTGGACCACAAGGTGCGACTGGCCCTCAGGGTAATGATGGTACAGCTGGAAGCACTGGACCACAAGGTGCGACTGGCCCACAAGGTAACGATGGTACAGCTGGACCACAGGGTACACAAGGTGTCACTGGAAGCACCGGTCCACAAGGAATACAAGGTGTAACTGGCAGCACAGGTCCACAAGGAACACAGGGTGTCACTGGCAGCACAGGTCCACAAGGTCCACAAGGTGTCACTGGCAACACAGGTCCACGTGGCGTCACTGGTAGTACTGGTCCACAAGGAATTCAAGGTGTTACTGGAAGCACCGGACCACAGGGTCAGACAGGTTCAACTGGACCACAGGGCACACAAGGTGTCATTGGAAGCACTGGCCCACAAGGAACACAGGGTGTTACTGGAAGCACTGGCCCACAAGGAACACAGGGTGTTACTGGAAGCACCGGTCCACAGGGCACACAAGGTGTTACTGGAAGCACCGGTCCACAGGGCACACAAGGTGTCACTGGCAGCACTGGTCCACAAGGAACTCAAGGTATCATTGGAAGCACTGGCCCACAAGGAACTCAAGGTGTCACTGGTAGCACAGGTCCACAAGGAACTCAAGGTGTCACTGGTAGCACAGGTCCACAGGGTCAGACAGGTTCAACTGGACCACAGGGCACACAAGGTGTCACTGGAAGCACTGGCCCACAAGGAACACAGGGTGTTACTGGAAGCACCGGTCCACAGGGCACACAAGGTGTTACCGGAAGCACCGGCCCACAAGGTAGCACAGGTCCACAGGGTCAGACAGGTTCAACTGGCCCACAGGGAACACAAGGTGTTACAGGAAGCACCGGCCCACAAGGAACACAGGGTGTCACTGGAAGCACCGGTCCACAAGGAATACAAGGTGTAACTGGCAGCACAGGTCCACAGGGTACACAGGGTGTCACTGGAAGCACTGGTCCACAAGGAACACAAGGTGTCACTGGAAGCACTGGTCCACAGGGTCCACAGGGTGTCACTGGAAGCACTGGTCCACAAGGAACACAAGGTGTCACTGGCAGCACAGGTCCACAGGGTCAGACAGGTTCAACTGGCCCACAGGGTACACA
>JADMIO011631546.1_pt1 | contig 43499 bp, 30 predicted proteins | sample 8958161 | NCBI WGS metagenome assembly JADMIO01 (sample SAMN16585339, study PRJNA669376) | soil metagenome | isolation source: Crop rotation soil | place: USA: Cullars Rotation, Alabama | collected 2011
GCCGCGACTTCAAGTCACGTGAATTCCAAGCTTCGGATCCCACTGTGCTGGAAAGTTCATTTCTCGGCCCTGAAGTTTTACCACCTGTTTGATCTCCGTGATTAGACTTTGGTGTTTTTTTTCCGCCCTGCGCATCCTGGTTACTTTGATTACTGCTACCTCTTCCCGCAGAACCATGCTTGTTATTATCGCCTCTGCCTGACATAAATTAAATTTTTTATTGATTAAATAGGTTGACTATTTATCATCGCAGCAATTATGCCAATGCAGGGGAAAATTTAAAGGGGCGATAATTTTATTTCACTGCTGCCAGGCATCGCGTTATACAAAACATATTTGCCATTAACATCATTTTGAACTTGTAAATTTTGCTGATGGCTATTTTCCATCATTTTTACTGTTTTCCAGTTTGCGGGGATGTAGGTTTTTAGCGTAAGCGGAATGTTATAAACGTTTGTGTCTAATGTTTGCGAAAGTTGAACAGTAATTGCGTCGTTAGATTTGTTTTCGTTTATGGTGCTGTGCATTCTTTCGCGCATGTATTTACCAACATCTTTAAAAGTTGCTATCCATAAACCATTTTGTTTTTGTTTGATGTATTCAAAATACGTTTGAAGCATTTCGTGTGGCAATGCTTCCCAACCTAATCCATCAATACCGTGAAAAACAAGCACCAGCCAAATGTTGTTATGAGCGAGCGTTGTATCAATGTAAGATTTCATTTCAGTTAAAGTTGTATGCGAAAGCGGGCCACGTTGCCATTGAACATATTCTTTATCTGACGAACCAGGTTGCGTTTTATAACCGCGATTTATTTCAAACAGAAATGAATCTGTCATCATATTTCTTAAAGCCGCATAAGCAGGAAAACCATATTTTAAGGCACGTGGATGTTCAATACCAAAAGGAATCTCTGCATCAAACGTGTATTCATCACCCAAATGATTTTTTATATCTTCTTTGCTTTTATACAACTCATAATTAATGTTAGTTGTATCAAGCACTGCAAGATGTGTGTGCGTTACGGTATGACTTGCAAATTCATATCCTTTGCCTGCATACACTTTTATACTGTCCCAGCTTAAACCCGTTTCCTGCGCTACTTCATAGCTGTATTCAATGCCTGTTTTAAAGGAACCGTCGTTTGCTTTTTGATAAAGTGTATCCATAATTTTATATGCCTTATCCAGTTTGCCATCTTCAAAAGCTATCGCACTTTTATCGTAGTAAGCGTCAGCGCCGATACGGTTTAAATATTTGGCTGCAGATGCGCGTTCAAAATAATTAGTTGAATCAGTTGGAATCGTTTCGGTTTCTTTCATGATTTCTTCAACAGGCCTGCCAATAAATTTTCCGGGATATTGTGAGCCAATAATGGGACCTGTGATAATATAAAAAGTAGCAGGCAGATGCAATTGTTCCATAACAGGCAAAGCATATTTGAATTGATTGCGGTTACCATCATCATATGTAATCGAAACAGCGCCTTTTTTATCATCTTTCCATTTTGTGATGATTGTTTGGCTGTAAGATTGAGCGCCTGCAATAATGAAGCAAGCGAAAAGAATTAAACGTGTCATGATTGAAAATAAAGTTGAAAAAATTAATATCGCTATTGTTTTACATCATAGCTTTTGAATACTTCAAATTTGTAAGACGGATTTTCAGGATTAGACCCGCTTGATTTTGCTTTGTATTCAATTACACGTTCGCCGGTAACTGACGAAGTATTTGATGTGCTGTCTGTTGTATAAATAGGAAATTTACGAATAAGAAACCCGCCCATCGCAGTAAATTCGTCATGTCCCTGGTAACCATCTCTTAACTTCGGATCTACATAGACATCAGGCATATAAATGGCTGCACAGGATTTATTTGCTACAGAAGCCAAAGCATAGGTTTGTGCCCTGTCTTTTTCATCATATGAGTAAAAAAATAAATCAGGAGAACCGTCATCGTTATAATCGTCAATCAAAGCTTTTTTTAATATGCCGTTTATAGGAAAATTAAGGTTTTGCGAAAAGTTTTTAAAACCAATTGGCGTTATAGAAACAGAATTGTTATCGGATTTTTTATTACTGCTGGCAATTCTGTAACCGACATCACCCATTTTAATAGTCGTGTCAAATTTTTTGTTTTGAGAATAAGAATCAAAGCAAGCAGCGTATAAGAAAAATAGAAATAAAATTTTTTTATGCATGATATTTAAAAAGGATAAACTTACATATTTCTCCTGTATTGGCCGCCAACTTCATACAAAGCGTGTGTTATTTGCCCAAGCGAACAATACTTTACGGTTTCCATTAATTCTTCAAAAAGATTTCCGTTGTTAATGGCAACTTTTTTAAGTTTTTGTAAAGATGATGCGCTTTTGTTTTCATTACGTTTATGAAATGCCTGCAGGTTTTGTATCTGTTGTTCTTTTTCTTCTGTGGTTGAACGGATGACTTCTGTTGGTGTTATTGTAGGGCTGCCTTTTTTATTAAGAAAAGTATTTACACCAACAAGCGGTAATTCTCCTGTTGATTTTTGCATTTCATACAACATACTTTCTTCCTGGATTTTGTTGCGCTGATACATTCTTTCCATTGCTCCTAAAACACCACCGCGATCTGTTATGCGATCAAATTCTGCAAGCACAGCTTCTTCAACCAGGTTGGTTAATTCTTCAATAGCAAAAGAACCTTGTATAAAATTTTCTGTTTTTGCAGAACCTAATTCGCGGTTAATAATTAATTGAATTGCCATTGCCCGACGAACACTTTCTTCTGTTGGCGTTGTTATCGCTTCATCGTATGCATTTGTGTGAAGTGAATTACAGTTATCATAAATCGCATACAAAGCCTGCAAGGTCGTGCGTATATCATTGAAATCAATTTCCTGTGCGTGCAATGAGCGGCCAGAAGTTTGAATATGATATTTTAATTTTTGTGAACGATCATTGGCTTTGTATTTATACTTCATTGCCTTCGCCCAAATACGTCTTGCAACGCGGCCAATTACGCTGTATTCCGCATCCATTCCATTGCTGAAAAAGAAAGAAAGATTCGGTGCGAAATCATCAATGTTCATTCCGCGACTTAAATAATATTCAACATAAGTAAAACCATTCGAAAGCGTGAATGCAAGTTGTGTGATTGGATTAGCGCCGGCTTCTGCAATATGATAACCGCTGATACTTACGCTGTAAAAATTTCTTATTTTATTATTGATGAAATATTCCTGCACATCACCCATTAATTTCAATGCAAACTCCGTTGAGAATATGCAGGTATTTTGCGCCTGGTCTTCTTTTAAAATATCAGCCTGTACAGTTCCTCTAACCTGTGCTAAAGTTTCTGCTTTAATTTTTTCATACACATCTTTTGGCAATACTTCATCGCCGCTTAATCCTAATAATTTCAAACCCAAACCATTGTTTCCTTCAGGTAATCTTTCGGGTGATGATGGATTATAATACGATGGCTTGTTAGTTGTTTTATACTTCGATTGTACAAGTCCATCGACCATGGACCATTGACCATTGTCTGTTATCCATTTCTCACATTGTTGATCAATTGCTGCATTCATAAAAAAAGCAAGCAGCATTGGTGCGGGACCATTGATGGTCATACTTACAGAAGTTTTTGCATCACATAAATCAAAACCACTGTATAATTTTTTTGCATCATCAACTGTTGCAATGCTTACGCCGCTGTTGCCAATCTTTCCATAAATATCCGGACGATGATCAGGATCTTCACCATACAATGTAACACTGTCAAACGCAGTGCTCAAACGCTTTGCAGGTTGATCTAAAGAAACGTAATGAAAACGCTTGTTGGTACGTTCAGGTCCGCCTTCACCTGCAAACATTCTTGTTGGATCTTCACCTTCGCGTTTTAATTCAAAGACGCCTGCAGTAAATGGAAATTCACCAGGAACATTTTCCTGTAATTGCCATTTCAAAATATCGCCCCAGTCTTTATACTTAGGTAAAACAAGTTTTGGAATTTTTGTTCCGCTTAAAGAAATTGTAACTAATGATTGTTTAATTACTTTATCACGAACTGTGTACTCGAAAAAATCTGCACTGTATTTTTTTTGTAATGATGACCAATCGTCAATTAATTTTTTGCATTCAGGGTTAAGTTGCTCTTCATATTTTTTCTTCAGACCTAACAGGTCTTCAAGACCTGTTAGGTCTTGCAAAGCGCCATTAATTTGATACAATTTTGATGCAACCGCACATTGCTCATCAGCCCATTTATCATATTCTCTATTGTTCTCTGAAATTTCAGAAAGATAACGAACCCTCTTCGGCGGAACGATGAGTGATTTTGAAGTTGTGTCTTTTATATGATGCACTTCAATTTTACCAAAATCCACTTTCGTTTTTTCTTCGACCGTGAGCATTATTTTTTCAAACAATTCATTAATGCCTGTATCATTAAACTGTGATGCAATTGTTCCAATAACCGGAAGTGATTCATCTTTTGCATTCCATAAACTGCGATTGCGTTTATATTGTTTGCGAACGTCGTGTAAAGCGTCCAGAGCGCCGGCTTTGTCGAACTTGTTAATGCAAATAATATCTGCATAATCAAGCATGTTTATTTTTTCAAGTTGTGATGCTGCGCCATATTCGGGCGTCATCACATACATGCTCACATCACAATAATCTAAAATAGACGCATCGCTTTGACCAACACCGGCGCTTTCTAAAATGATAAAATCAAATTGCGCTGCTTTGCAAATTTCCAATGCGTGTTCAACTGCCTTACTTAAAGCAGTGTTATCATCACGCGTTGCAAGACTGCGCATATAGGCGCGGGGATGTGAAATAGAATTCATTCTTATTCTATCACCTAACAAAGCACCGCCAGTTTTTTTACGTGAAGGATCAACCGAAACAACTGCAATTGTTTTATCAGAATATGCATTTAAGAAACGTCGAACAATTTCATCTGTAACAGAAGATTTACCGGCACCGCCTGTGCCAGTTATGCCTAAAACTGCCCCCTTCCAACTTCCCCCGGCAGGGGAAGAGCCTTGTGACACACTACCTTTTTCTTTGAGTTGCTTTGTGGGCAGTCCTTTTAGTCTTTCATGAATTTTATTTGTGACAGTTTCTAAATTGTATAGAATTTCATCATTGGTAAATCTTAATACTTCAAAACCCAAATCGTTTAATGCTTTTGTTCGTTCTGCATCACTCATTTTCATCTGGGGAAGTTGATGATAGTTGCCATCAACTTCTATAATTAACCCTTTTTGCAGATTTACAAAATCTGCAATGAATTGACCAATGATATGCTGCCTCCGAAATTTATAACCTTCTTTTTTCGCTCTTAACTTTTTCCATAATACTTCTTCTGCAACAGTTGCTTCTTTGCGATGCGTTAAGGCAAACTCTTTTAATCTTCCATAATAAAAAGGATCTGCTTTAAGTTGATTAACTGTAATTGAGCCGTTATATTTCTCTGGATTAATATCATCTTCAACATTTGTTAAACCGCTTTCAGCCAATGTTATTGCCCTTGCAATTCTTCTTATATCTTTTGCCTCACCTAACGGTAACTTTCCGTTCCATTTTTTAGGTGCCTGCCAATAATCAGTCTGCATCCAATCTCCTCCTCCGCCGGAGGAGGCCGGGAGGAGGCTGTTGATCACATCTTCAATCATTCCTTCAAGCCCCATTTTTCTTCCGTCATCAGGCGAATAAATTCTTGTAATACCATAATGGTGCAGTTCATTTATTTCCTGCGGAAGAATAGTGCCGCCGCCACCACCAAAAATTTTAATATGCCCGCAACCATTTTCATCCAGCAAATCTTTCATGTATTTAAAGAACTCAATATGCCCGCCCTGGTAAGAAGTAATTGCAATGCCTTGCACATCTTCTTCAATAGCGCATTCAACAATTTCTTTTACGCTGCGGTTATGGCCGAGATGAATAATCTCTGCGCCTTTACTTTGCAAAATGCGGCGCATAATGTTTATCGCCGCATCATGACCATCAAACAATGAAGCGGCTGTTACAATACGGATTTTATTCTGTGGTATGTAATTCATTTAAATCAATAAGCTACAAAAATAATTTGTTTGTCACAATTAATAACGCTCGTTAGTTTTAATTAGCTAAACAATATTCACTTATAATTGTAATGATAACATTAATGTTTAAATTGATACTTCTTTTTTATTAGTATTGCAACGTTTGCCATAACAACTTAAATTCATTTACTAATTAACCGCTAATATTTAGCCATAATGAAACAATACATTTTTTGTTTGTTGATGATAATCGCATCTTCAACTATATCTGCCCAACAACAACTTGACAGTTTATTACCTGTTCGTGGTTTTTGCATTGCCGCTCCGGCACCAAACGATTTGGACAGGTTTATAAAATTTGTTGATGAAGAATTAGCTCCGCGAAAAGTAAACACATTAATACTTCGCGTTGATTATAATTATCAATATAAATCGCATCCCGAACTTGCGGACACCGGTGCATTATCTGAAAGTGATATAAAAAAAATTGTTGCAGTTTGTAAAAAAGATAACATCAACCTTATACCACAGGTTAATTTGCTTGGCCATCAATCCTGGGCAAGTAAAACGAATAAGTTGTTAGCTGTTTACCCGCAGTTTGATGAAACACCAAATGTAAAAATGCCCGAACATTATGAATGGCCCAATGCTGATAACTTGTATTGCAAAAGTTATTGCCCTTTGCATCGGGAAGTGCATAAAATTGTTTTTGATATTGTAGATGAAATTTGTGATGTGTTTGAATCAAATGCTTTTCATGCGGGCATGGATGAGGTTTTTTATATTGGCGAACCGCAATGTCCGCGGTGCGGCGGAAGAGATAAGGCTGAATTATTTGCGGGAGAAGTGCGCACAATAGACGAACATCTTCAGCAGAAAAACCGCGCATTATGGATTTGGGGTGACAGATTAATTGATGGAAAAACAACAGGAATAGGAGAGTGGGAAGCAAGTTATAATAATACTTATCGCGCTGTTGATATGATACCAAAAGATGTTGTGATTTGCGACTGGCATTATGAACGCGCAGATAAAACACCTGTTTACTTTGCGATGAAAGGTTTGCATGTTATTACTTGTCCATGGAACAGGCCGCAGGTAGCTTTGCAACAGACTGATGATATGATAAATTTCAGAGCAACATCCACTGAAGAAATGCAACCAAATTTTTATGGTATGATGCAAACGGTTTGGATGGGCGCCGGAAATTTTATGGATGGCTTTTATGCAAATAAACCTGACAGGAAAGGCGGAACCAACACAGACTGGAATTGCTTTAAAACTATGTTTGATAAAATAGGCAGCATAAAATAACAGCCATGCAAACTGCACCTGCCATTATGCAGCCGCAATTAAAACAGCGGTTGCTTTCGCTTGATTTTTTTCGCGGCTTAACCATGGCTGCAATGGTGCTGGTAAATAATCCCGGCGATTGGGGCCATATTTATGCGCCACTTGAACATTCAAAATGGAATGGCTGCACACCAACAGACTTAATTTTTCCTTTCTTTTTATTTATGGTAGGCGTTTCAATTGTGTATGCCATCAGTTCGAAAAAAGAAAATAAAAAATCACACCGGCAAATTATTTTAAAAGCGCTGAAGCGTTCAGTTACACTCTATATCATATTTGCATTGCTTGCCTTAATTCCTGATTTTGATTTTGCTCATTCAGAATTCCAGGCGTGCTGCCACGCATTGCCATAGTATTTTTTATTTGCGTATTGATTTTTTTAAAAACGAATTTCAGGCAATGGCTTTGGCTATTTTCAATCATATTAATTGTGTATTGTTTTTTAATGACTGTTATTCCTGTGCCCGGTTATGGTTATGCTATTCTTGAACCTGGTAAAAATTTAGCTGCGTGGCTGGATAATATTATCCTTACGTCCAAACATGTATGGAGCCAAACAAAAACCTGGGACCCGGAAGGTGTGCTGAGTACATTGCCTTCCATTGCTACTTGCTTATATGGAATGATGATAGGAGCAACTCTAAAGCGCACCGATAAAACAGAAGCTGAAAAAGTTTCCTGGTTATTAACGGTTGCATGCTTTTCGATAATTGCTGCGTTGATGTGGAATAACTGGTTTCCCATAAACAAAGCTTTATGGACAAGTTCTTTTGTGCTGTACACCGGCGGTCTTGCAACTGCAGGTTTAACGATCTCATATTGGTTGATTGATGTACATCATCGGAAAAAATATATTACGCCATTTTTAGCTTATGGTTCTAATGCTATCACCGCTTATGTAGCTGCAGATGTTGTTTTAATTATTCTTGGATTGATTCATGTAAATTTTCACGGGCATACAACAAACCTGCAGGATTATTTATACCAAACGATTTTTGTTCCCAATTTTTCGCCCATCAACGCATCACTTGCCGGCGGACTTACGTATGTGCTGATACTGATGGTTCCAATGTTGATTTTATATAAAAAGAAAATTTTTATTAAGGTTTAATAAATAAAAAAGCCCGCTGATAATTTCAGCGTGTTGTATTTTGCGTAAGGCAATATTTATTTTGCAATTACAATTTTTGTTGCGCCAATCGATGCGCCGTTTTCATTCATCAATTTCAAGTAGAAAATTCCTTTTGCAAACTGGCTTGTGTTTACGTGTTTGCCATTTAAAGCGTTTGCATTTATTAATCCTGAACTCCACAATGCTTTTCCATTTACGTCGTACAGCACTGCATTTATCTTTTGCTGACTAACGTCTTTAAAATTTATAACGAAATAATTTTTTGCCGGGTTGGGCGAAACATTGAGCAGAATAATTCTGTTCTTGTTATCTATTGTTATGTTGTTTTGATTTGTTACTGCAAATGCAGAAGCAGTCGTAAACACAACGCTGTCTGAAAATTTACTTGTTGCAATAATCCCGTTTTTAGATTTATGTGAAGAAATTCTGCATACATAAGTTGCCGCAGGCATTAAATTTTTTAGCGTGAAGCCAACTGCTGTAGTATCTTTTGTTTTCCATCGTTTTGAACCTTGTATGCGGTATTGAATAGTGTAGCTGTCTGTACAAACAAAGCCTGTCCAGTTAAGTTGCGCTTCGGAGGACGTAATGTTTGTAACATTAATATTTCCCGGTTTCGGGAGAAGAGAAACTGTATTGCTGGTATAAATGATATTTCCTGAAGCAGCAGTTGCATAATATGCCCCACAGGGCAGTTTATCAAAATCTGTATGGCTTGTAATATTTAGTGCACTATCGTACAGAAGACCAAAACGATACAGGTTTACTTTATAAGAAGTTGTATCGTTAGTTATTTTAAAAGAAATTGAATTAGCAGAAGAGCAATCATTAGCAACATTGTACGATTTAACCTTTATATTTTCATTCAATACATCGGGGCTTAATTTTGCAATCCAATAATCTTCATCACCCCGGTTAATTGTTACATTGCCATCATTCGAATAAGAATAACCTGCTGCTATGTAACCGCCGTCAGATGTTTGATAACCAAAATAAGGATAGTCATCAAGCGAACCGCCGAGGGATTTTTGCCAAATCATTTTTCCTTTATCATCTATTTTTACAACCCAATAATCACTGCCCCCGTGATTAAATGAAACATTACCATCATTAGACGTTGAAGAACCCGTAACCACATAATTTCCATCTGTAGTTTGCTCAATACTATATCCATAATCATTGCCTGATCCGCCAAGCGATTTTTGCCACTTAAGCATTCCCCCTGCTGTCAATTTCAAAACCCAGAAATCATAATTGCCATGATTACCTTTCACATCTCCGTCATTTGATAAACTATAACCCCCTACAGCGTATCCTCCATTTTTTGTTTCCTGGATGCTGTATGCAACTTCAGCGGCGCTTCCGCCATATCTTTTTTGCCATTTTAAATTTCCAATGGTATCAAGTTTTATAATATAATAATCGTAAGATCTTCCGGTAACATCAGTATAGCCGGCAACTATATAATTGCTGTCAGAGGTTTGCTGTATGCTATAAGCCTGGTCATCATTGGTACTGCCAAAAGTTTTTTGCCATTCAAGATTTCCTGCTGCATCTAATTTTAAAACCCAGTAATCATCTTTACCATTATTGTTCGTTACGTCACCATCACCAGAAGCTGTGGACCCTGCAACTATGTAACCTCCATCAAACGTTTGCTGAATGCTGTTGGCAAAATCGTCTTTAGTGCCGCCATATGTTTTCTGCCATTTAAGTTTTCCAGTTTCATCCAGTTTTATAATCCAATAATCATAACCGCCATGATTGCCTGTAACGTCTCCATCATTAGAATTGGTATAACCAGCCACTATACAACCATTATCTGCAGTTTGCTGTACACTGATAGCATAATCATAATCACTGCCGCCATAAGTTTTTTTCCATTCAACATTTCCTGCAGAATTCAATTTTAAAATCCAGTAGTCATTATTGCCGTGATTATTTTTTACATTTCCATCATTAGAAAAACTATGCCCGGCAACTATATAGCCGCCATCGTTAGTTTGTTTAATACTTCTTATTTTATCAAGGCCACTGCCGCCATAAGAGTGCTGCCATTGTAAAAAAGGTGTTTGCTGTGCAGCCACATCAATATTTAAAATTACCAGGCATAAAAGAATAGGCATATTTATCTGCATGATAAAAATTTGATTGTTCTCTGCTGTGTTAAAAGCATTGCATTAGGTTATGCAATCGCAAACAGAATTAAAACCTGAATGAAGTTATTATATTCAAACTTTTGCTTAAAAATAATTTTTACATAAGATAGCGTATCAGTTTGCAATTACAATTTTTGTGCTGCCAATCAATTCACCATTTTCATTTATTAATTTAAGATAGAAAACACCTTTCGCAAACTGGCTAACATTTACTTGTTTGCCGTTTAATGTATTTGCATTTATTAGTCCTGAACTCCAAACTGTTTTACCATTTACATCGTGCAATGATGCGTATATTTTTTGCCGGGTATCATCTTTAAAGTTTATAACAAAGAAATTTTTTGCAGGATTGGGTGAAGCATTCAACAAAACAGTGTTTGCAGTATTATTTATACTGATATTGTTTTCAGTTGATGCAGTAATTGCAGCAGCAGTTGTAAATGTTACACTGTCTGAAAATTTACCAACTGCCTTAATTCCATTTTTCCTGTTTTGTGATGCGACTCTCCAAACATACGTAGTTGAAGGAAGAAGATTTTCTGCCATGTAATTATTTGACTTAAACGAAGTCTCTTTTTCCTTCCACTCTGTTGAGCCCTGTAAACGATATTGAATGGTATAATCGCCGGCGCAGACACAATTGTTCCAGGTTAGTTTTGCTGTATGTGCAGTAATATTTTGTGCAGACAAATTGGTGGGAGGCGGAACAATTTCTACTTCTTTGCTGTAACTTATTAATCCATTTTCATCCGTTGCACTTGCATAATATTGGCCGGGTGGCAAGTCATGAAACCCCGCATGCTCTTTTACATTTAGTGCACTATCATATATTTCTCCGAAACGATACAGCCGCACAGTGTACGATGATGAGTTTGTAATAGAACATGAAACAGAGTTCGTGGACGTACAATTTTCTGCGGTATGATAAGCATCAATCTTAATGGTTGTATTCAACACATCAGGACTAAGTTTTACCAGCCAGTTTGAATAATATTTAGACCTGATGTGATTGCTTCCCGAAATATTTCCATCATGTGATCGCGTTGATCCAAGTATTATATAGCCCCCATCCGGAGCGGACCGGGCATCTTTTGCATAGTCATAATAACTGCCGCCTAAATCTTTTTTCCAGAGCAGTGTTCCGTTATCATCAATCTTTATAATCCAGCAATCTCCATAGCCACGATCAAAACCTACATTGCGATCATTCGAATAAGAACGCCCTGCAATAATGTAATTTCCATCGGTGGCTCGTTGAAGACTATATGCTTCGTCATTGTAAGTGCCTCCATAAGTTTTTCTCCACTCAATATCTCCATCTTTGTTAAGTTTGAAAATCCAGTAATCCTCACCACCTATGTAATTGGGAAGTTCAGGTGAAGATGCATAACCTGCTACCATGTAACCGCTGTCAGCTGTTTGCTGAATGGCATAAGCATCTTCCAGGCGTTCGCCGCCGTAAGTTTTTTGCCACTCTAAGTTGCCAATCGAATCCAGTTTTATTATCCATTCATCAGCCTTACCATGATTTTTAGTTACATCTCCGCTTTTTTTTGAGTAGGTGAAACCTGCTATTATAAACCCTTTATCAAGGGTTTGTTGAATATCGTGGGCGCCGTCATAATCTTTGCCACCGAAACTCTTTTGCCATTGCAGGCTGCCTGCAGCATCTAACTTTACAATCCATATATCTTCCAAACCGTGATTTAATGTTACATCTCCATTATTTGAATACGTTCCGCCAGCCACAACATAGCCTCCGTCTGTTGTTTGACGAACGGCATTGGCAAAATCGCTGTTATCACCGCCATACATTTTTTGCCACTGAATGTTGCCGATACTGTCTATTTTAATGACCCAGTAATTATACCTTGCATAGCCCGCAGAAAAATCGTAGGGCGAACCTGAAGAGCCGGCAATGATATATCCGCCATCACTGGTTTGCTGAATATTTTGAGCATAAGCATCTCTATGACTATATTTTTTTTGCCATTGCAAATTTCCGTTCGCATCGGTTTTTACAATCCAAAAATCAAAAGAACCGCGATTGCCCGAGGCTATGGCACCAGCCATAATATAGCCTCCGTCTTTCGTTATTAATACATTGCCCGGCCGTTCTGTTGAAGTTGCTGTACTGTATGTTTTTTGCCATTGCAAATACGGAGCTTGTTGTGCTGAAGCTGCTGCATTTAAAAGAAATAAACTTGTAATAAAGAGTAGATGCTTTTTCATAATTAGCCGTTTTACGATTATTAGATGCTGCGTTTCTTAAGAGTGATGAGCGGTGAACTGGTATTAAAGATATAAAACCTGGCTAATGGTTGGGAAATAAAAAACCCGCTGAAAACTTCAGCGGGTTTTGTTTTACATAAGATAGTTATTAGTTTGCAATTACAATTTTTGTTGCACCAATTAATTCACCATTTTCATTTATTAATTTAAGATAGAAAACACCTTTTGCAAACTGGCTTGCGTTTACCTGTTTGCCATTTAAAGCAGTTGTATTTATTAAACCTGAGCTCCAGATTGCTTTGCCGTTTGCATCATATACTGAAGCGCTAACTTTTTGTTGCGTGCTGCTGTTATAATGTATGATAAAGAAACTGGTAGCGGGATTTGGTGATACCCCAACAGAAACATTATTCTTTATATTGCTTACATTCAAATCTTCTTCGCTGTTGCTATTATCTGCTATCAGGGCTGCGGCTGTGGTAAATGTCGCTAAACTGCTAAAGTCGCTTTGCACACTCATTCCATTTGCAGAATCTGCAGTAGCTACCTGCCATTCGTAAGTTGTATTTGGTTTTAAGGCTGAAATCTTAAGATAGTTTACGTTACCTGCAGTTTGTTTTGTTTTCCAGGTATTCGTGCCCTGTTGCCTGTATCTTACAACAAAGTAATCTGCACAATCTTCTGCTGCCCAGTTAAGCTTCGCAGTTTTGCTTTTTATATTAGTGGTCTTTAAAGCGGTTGGCACTGTTTCAAATGTAATTGTATCGCTTGTAGTATATGCATTGCCGGTAGCGCCATCTGCGTAAGCAGTTGCATAGTAAGCGCCAACAGGTAAGCTGTCGAACACTGCTGTTTTGCCTCTTTGCACAATTAGTGGTTTGCCATAAGCAATTCCAAACCTGTACAATTGTACACTACTTGGCCCCCCGGCATTTGTATTTGTTATCGTATAGCTTATATGATTGGTATCTGTACAACTTGCATTTGTATTATATGTATCAATAGCAATTTTTGCAATCTTTTTTTGATTAAATGAAGGATTAATTGAATAAGCTTCAAAATGGCCGTTATAATATTCGTAAACTTTTACATAATAATATCCCAGTGTTAATGAACTCAGGTTTATAGTATTAGTAGTACCGGAATAATAGGCACTATAAATTGGCGAAGCAGCCGTATCCCGGTAAACCTGTATCCATGTTGGATTAATGCTGTTATCACTTATATGAGGTAAAAGTTTAAATGTTATTGTCATACTGCCGTTATTAGGACCTGTATAATTTATTTTCTCCCAATCAACAGTATCTCTTTGGTTACTATAGTAAAAATCAACATGCCCTCCGTTATTAAGCTTCGTTAGCAATGTAGGCGCCTGTTTTGGATATTTGTTTGGTTCGTGATCTGTGGCATTATAAGTAGTTAACTTATTTTTTAATGTATAAGGTGCAAACTGACCATTGTAGTAACAAAATACTTTTACATAATAAGTGCCTTTGCCTAAACCATCTACATTGTAATTACCATCACCTGAAGTATATGCCTGGTGCAATAGTGTAGTTCCGTCATTGTCATACAAATTATACCAAACATTGATGCCATTAGATATTGAAAGACTTAAATTAATGTTTCCATCAGCGGTTGTTGTCAGTTTATATTCATCAATAGTGTCACGGTGATTTTGGTAATAGTAATCAACATGCCCTGTAACGCTTCCATTCAATGGCAGTGTCAGTGCTGTTGCTTTTGTGCTGTCGGGTTCTGCATCATTTGCCTCTACCGGTTTAAATAAACTATCTGACAAAGTATATGGTGCGAACTCACTAGTATAATATGTATTCACTCTTATATAATAAGTGCCTTCTGCTAAACCATCCTGGTTTACTACAACAGCAGAACCTGAAGTGTACCCGCTGGCGATAGGTGTAGTTGCATCGTTATCAAATAAATAAGCCCAAACATTTTGCCCATTAGCAGATGTCATGGTAAGACGCAGGCGGCCATCACCATTGGTAGTTACTTTGTACCAGTCAACGCTATCCTTATGATTATTGTAATAATAATTTATATGCCCTTCTTTGTTTCCGTTTAATGGCAAGGTTAAAGCCTGTGCTCTTGTGCTGTCTGGTTCGGTATCATTAGAAACAGTGGGTACGAATAAGCTATCTGCTAAAGTATATGGTGCAAATTCCGTGGTATAGTAGGTGTTCACTCTTATATAATAAGTACCTGCTGCAAGACCATCCTTGTTTACAACAACAGCGGAACCGGAAGTATAGCCACCTGCTAATTGAGTAATTCCATCATTATCGTAAAGGTATGCCCATACATTCTGGCCATTTGCAGATGTCATTGTTAAACGAAGTCTTCCATCTGCATTAGTAATTACTTTATACCAGTCAACAGAATCTCTGTGATTTTTATAATAATAATCTATATGCCCTGTAGTGCTTCCATTTAACTGTAGCGTTAGTGCCTGCGCACGTGTACTGTCTGGCTCCGTATCGTTTGCCTCTGCCGGTTTTGTAAGCGTATTAGAAATTGTGTATGCAGGCATTTGCCCGGAATAGTAAGGATAAATCTTAATATAGTAAGTGCCTTCGGCAAGCCCATCTTCACTATAGGAGGTTGTGCCGTTTGTATATCCGGATTTTAATTCGGTAACACCATTATTGTCATACAAAGTAAACCATGCATACAATCCATTTGATACAACGAGTGTAAGATTTAGTTTGCCATCACCATTCGTAGTAACTTTAAACCAATCCACATCGGTTGAAGAACCAATGGTCCCGGAGTTGCTGCCATTTAATGCCAGGGTATTTGCCTGTGCCTTTGTATCGTTCGGCTCGCTTTCATTTGCTTTAGATGTGTTGTATAAAAACCCGAAGCACAGTAAAGTAAGGAGTAAAATTCTTTGTTTCATTGTACAGATTTTATATTTTGATTAAAGGATAAAAAGTGAAGTTTAGTTTGCATCATTAGTTTTGTGTTATTAAAGTAGTGTAAATTTTAGTGATGATTCATATTATTCTGCAAGTGTGATTGAATACTTGATAACTGCAACATTTTGCTTGACGACGGAAAAGCCGGGCAGGCCCGTTTAATCTTTATTATCATAAGCACAAATTGATATGCTATAATTATAAGGTATTTAAGTTTCAGAAGAACCCGCATTCAGCAAAAGATTTAGTAAAGCAGTTTTTGCATATCAAATGTATAGTCATGTTGATAAGAAAGTCAATACCCAAGGTTGGGTAAATTTGTTTAAGAAGGCTGGAGCGCTTTGATGGCGCAGGTTTTAGAAGTTGTTGTAAACCTTACTAAGTTAAAATATCGTGTTCCTTCACAAATTGTATTAAGGAAGCTTCGCCTTTTGTTTGGGTTTTGCGGTAGATATTTTTACGATGTGTTTCAACAGTACGCTCACTTATAAAAAGCGTATCGGCAATTTGCTTATTGCTGTAATGTTTAACGAGGCATTGAATAATTTCCAATTCTCTTGGCGTAAGATTCAGTTCCTGGTTTTCATTCTTAATATTTTTATATGCTTCATATTGCTGTAAAGCATCAGTAGAAAAATATTTCGCTCCTAAAGAAATTTCTTTGATAGCTGTTAATAATTCCTGCTGCCCTGCGGATTTGGGAATGTACCCATCTACTTTAGCTACTTCAATCATTTTAGTAATCATTCCGCCTTCTTCACTCATAGAAAGCGCCAGTATTTTTATTTGCGGCATTGCCTGTTTTACTCTTAGAGCAAACTCGTATCCGTTCATGCCATGTGGCATGGTTATATCAGTAAGAATAACATCTATTTTTTTTGTTTGAAGTAACTCCAGCATTTCTTCTGCCGAATTTGCTTCAGCGTCAATACTTAATTCAGGGTTAGCCTGCAGTAATAATTTCAAACCATCAATCACTATCTGGTGATCATCCAAAATTGCAAGATGTATTATGGGTTCACTCACTCAAAAAAATTATTTAGTGTTATAAAGGTATATATATAGCAACAACCGTTCCTTTACCCGGCGCACTATGTATGTCTGATTTGCCATTTAAAAATTCTGTTCTCGATTGTATATTTTTTAAACCGGTTCCATAATTTATTTCATCCGCATTAAAACCGCAACCATTATCTTCTATAATAATATCAGCTTCATTATTTGCGCAGATCATAGATACATCAAGGCTGGTGGCAGCAGAATGTTTTAATACATTTTGTATGCATTCCTGCATAATGCGATATATCAATAGCGCCTTGTTTTCTTTAATTGCAGAAAAGTCTCCTTCTGCATTAAAATTTATTTTCAGATTTTTCTTATGTATTTTATCAAGAAAATCTTTTACTGAATTGGTTAATCCATAGCGCTCAAAAGCCTGCGGCATCATACTATGGCTTAAACTTCTTACTTCAGCAGTTGATTCTTTTAGCAAAGCATTAATATTGTTATAAATTGTTTTTTTCTGATCTTCAAATTCTGCTCCGTTCCCAAGCGCTTCCAGGTTAAGTTTGGCAACTGCCATTTTTTGTGCAACGCTGTCATGCAAATCTGCTGCTATGCGTTTACGTTCATCTTCTTCCGCTTTCATTACTGCCTGCGTAAGTTTTTTCTTCTGTTCTATTTCTATTGCCTGCAATTTTAACCGCTGATTCTTTCTCCTGTTTTGAAAAAAGAAGAAACCACTCAAAAGAGTAATCAGTAATAATGCGCCGATTGCATAAATGAATAAATCCTTTTTCGCTAAATCATAGTGTTGTTGAATAATGGTATTTTCTTTTTTCTGAACGTCATATTTGGTTTGCATTTCAGCAAGTGCATCTGCAGAATTTTTTTTGTATAAAGAATCCTTGAGCCTTATAATTGTATCAAGTGTTTTACTGTATTGTGCGTAGTTGCCTGCTATTTTATAATTTTTTGCAAGCGCATTATATAAGATGGGCAATTTTTCTAAAAGCCCGTTGCGATAAGCCATTGCAATGCCTTGCTGCAAAACAGCAATACCTTTATCCGGCTCATGATTGTCGGCATAAAACAATCCCATTTGATAGATGTCTGAAACGATGTAAAAAGGATCGCCAATAACTTCTCTTACACGCAGGCCATTTTTTAAAAGGCTTTCGGCTTTAGCTGTTTGCCCCAAATCAGCGCAAATTCCGCCATAAATAAAATAAGTGTTTGCCAGGTAAGAAAGATCATTTTTCTGCAACGCTTCATTCAGTGATTTTTTTATATAAAATTCTGCGGAATCATTTTTTTTAAGCTCATTATAAACTGCAGCAATATCTGAATACAAAAATGGCTGCCATTGATTTTGCGGCAATTTTTTTTGTTGCGTTTCGGCATTAAAAAACCAGTTAAGCGCATTGCGGTTTTGTCCAAGTTCCATATACGCCCAGCCGATTAAAATCTTTGTTCGCACCTGCGTTTGAATATCTTTTGCTTCTTCAGCCATGCGCAATAATTGCAGGCTATTGCTCATTGATTCTTTTTGTTTGTCAGACCTGATAAGCGTATTTGATTTTAAAAGAAGAAACTTTGTTTTAAGTTCTGTGTTTACCGATTTATTTAAAACAGAAAGACAGGAATCAATTAAATGCTCAGCGGGTTCAAAATGCCCTTTTCTTGAAAGATACATCGCTTTATAAAAATCTGATTGAACTATATCATCGCGTGTTTTATTACGCGTTGCAATCATGTTGGCCAGTGCGCAATATTTATACAGCGTATCCGGATGCAAAGAATTGGCTTCATCACACAGAGCAAAAATGGCTGCTATTTTTTCAGCATCGTTTTTTGCATACAAAATATTTGCGCGCAAACTATCAATGTGTTTGGTTTGCGAAAAACAAACAAATGCATAGAGCGTTAATATAAACAGCAAGAAAAACTTTCGTTGATTGCAGTATGAAAAAAGTTTGGTTTTGGTATTGAACATTAAAACTTTGCTTTCTTTTAAATACGAACGAATTGTTGAAAATAGTAGCTGCTGCCTTCTGTTCACAAGATATTGAGAATTGATAAGCTCCTGTATTTTCATTGTAACTTTTTCAGAAAATATTGATGCAAACTGCGTGCTTTTGTGTATCCTGATTATCAAATAACATAACTGCGCTGTTATTCTTTGCAAGAAGGCCTTTTTACTTGACGACAGAAATGTAACTACAAAAACTTACCTGTAAATTGCTGCATGTTTATTTGGTATGAAGATGGATTACAGGAAATGGTTATTTACATATAAACTGCTGCATGTACCGCTTTGGTGCCTTGTATGGAGCAGTACTTTTTATGTGTATTACATTAAAACAGATCCATTATTACCACAGGTTTGTAATGCAGCCATGGTGGTAATAATGTCAATGATTCCATTTTATTTAACTGCACATTTGCTAATTCCAAAGTACCTGTATAAAAGAAAATATTTTCCTTTTGTTGGCTATTTAGTTTTATTGGTAATTGGCGGCGGCCTTGCCATGATGGTTGCTGTACGCAGTTCAGATCATTTTTTTGAACCTTCAAAAGAAATCATTCCACGGGACCCGGCTTTGCTGAAATTTGATATCAACATTTTTACGTGGACGAGTTTATTGGCAGCGTTTGGTTCCGGTGGTTTAAAAATTATGATAGACAGTTTCAGGCTGCGTAAAAGATTGTTTGAAGTGGAAAAAGAAAAAATTGCAACCGAGTTAAATTTTCTCCGTTCACAAATCAATCCGCATTTTTTATTTAATGTTATCAATACAATCTATTTCCAGATTGATAAGAAAAATACTGAGGCACGCGCTTCTGTAGAAAAGCTTTCTGAGATGCTGCGTTACCAGCTTTACGAATGCACAACAGATAAAATAGAAATTAAAAAAGAACTTGAGTATATAAAAAACTATGTAGCCGTTCAAACACTGCGAATGGAAAAAGGTTCAGACATACGGTTGCACATAGATGAAAATATTGGCAGCTTTAAAATTGCACCTTTATTAATTTTACCCATCGTTGAAAATGCGTTTAAGCATGTTTCAAATTTTAAAGAAGTATCAAACAATAAAATTCATATTGTATTAACCAAAAGCGAAAAAGATAATTTTTTAGTAGAAACAGTAAATACGTATGATAAAACAAATGGAGTAAATTTTTTGTTGCATTCCGGCGGGTTAGGCGTGCAAAATTTAAAACGCCGTTTGGAACTTTTATATCCAAATCAGCATGAGTTAAAAGTAGATCAAACAGACGGCTCGTATAAAACAACACTTAAAATAAAATACAATGATTAACTGCCTGGTTGTAGATGACGAGCCTATTGCACGCAAAGGAATGCTGGAACACATCCGCCAGGTTGATTTTCTTACTTGTGTTGCAGAATGCCGCAGCGCAATAGAAGCAACGCAATGGCTGCAAACAAAAAAAATTGACCTCATCTTTTTGGATATACAAATGCCCAGGCTTACAGGTATTGATTTTTTAAAGAATCTTCAAAACCCGCCGCTTATTGTTTTTACGACAGCTTATCCTGAATATGCAATTGAAGGTTTTGAGCTGGATGTGCTCGACTATCTTTTAAAGCCTGTCAGCTTTTCGCGGTTTTATAAAGCATCTGCAAAAGCATATGATTATCTTTCTTTAAAAACAAAATATGACAGTAACCAGGTGGAGGATTTTTTCTTCATTAAATGCAATCAGAAAATAGAAAAAATTAAAGTAGCAGATGTTTTATATATTGAAGGAATGAGCAACTATGTTATCGTGCACACTACACAAAAAAAATATATTACCTATTTAACTTTTAAAGCTATTGAAGAACAGTTGCCGCAAAATGTTTTTATAAGAATACATAAATCTTTTCTTGTTTCATTACATGCGGTTAAAACCATCGACGGCAATGAATTAAAACTGGAAAATATTTCTTTACCTATCAGTAAAAATTATAAAGAAGAAGTGCTTGGTAAAATTTCAAACCGGTTTATAAGAAGATAAATACTTTCTGTATATGCAGAACGTGGCAGTTAATCAGGCGGAAGCCAAATTTTGAACGTAGTTCCTTTTCCCATAACAGAATGCGCCGCAACAAAACCATGATGCTGTTCAACAATTTTCTTTACAATACTTAATCCGATACCGGTTCCCGCATATTCCTCCCTGCCATGCAGGCGCTGGAATAGCTGGAAGATTTGTTCGCTGTACTCCTGCGGAAAACCAATGCCATTATCTGAAAAACTTAATTCCACATACCGCTGTTTACTGTTGATTTTTTCCTTCGCAGGTACATCTTTCCCTGTAACAATTGCTGAACCGATATGTATCTGCGGGCTCTCCTTTGAAAATTTTAAAGCATTACTGATGAGATTGGAAAAAAGCTGGTGCATCTGCAGGGGATTTGCTTTTATTACGGGCAGGTTGTCACTTTCGATGACTGCATTTTTTTCGGAAATCAATAATTCAAAATCGTTGCGCACATCGTTAAGCACTTTATTCAAATCGGCAGGTTGGTAATCTGCGGCAGGTTTTGAAATGCGGCTGTAATTAAGAATAGAATGAATGAGTGAACTCATTCTTTGGGCCGATGATTTTATTTTTTCAAAATATTTTTCTGTTAGTGCCTGTTCATGCAGGTGTCTTTCAATCAGTAATATAAACGTCTGTATTTTTCTGAGCGGCTCCTGCAAATCATGGCTGGCTATATAATTAAATGATTCCAGTTCGCGGTTGGCCTTTACCAGTTCAGCTGTGCGTATCGCCACTTCTTCTTCCAGTTTTTCAGAGAAAGTTTTTTGAACATGAATGTCGGTTAGTGCACCAATCCATTTTAAAATGTTACCACTCTCATCTTTTACCGGTTCACCTGCAGAATAATGCCAGCGGTACTCGCCTTCCTTATTTTTTACGCGCACCTCGTATCGGAACGGCCTGCCTGCTTTTGAATCTTCTTCCCACCTGTTCATAATCATGTTCCATTCATCAGGATGCAGCATGGCCTTCCAGGCTTCACTGATATTTTTTATTCCTGAATAGCGCTCCCATCCCTTTGAACCATATTCTATCACACCATCCGCATTTCTCACCCAAACCATTTGTGGCAATGCTTCCGCCAGCGTACGGAAACGGTTTTCGCTTTCCCTCAGGGCCATTTCTGTTTTCTTGGTTTCCGTAATATCGGTAGCGGTTGTTAATACAAAAGAGAGGTCGCCCTGCTCAGTATACACCGGCGTTGAATTCGACAAAATCCATGCACCCTGCCCATTCTTTTTGTGTATGAATTGTGATACTACTTCCGCTGGCCGGCGGGTGGTAAGCGCAAGGTAAACCGAGCCTTTTTCGTCAGGCCTTACCTCACCGGCCTCATCCAGAATGGTAAAGCTGTCTTTAATATGCTGTACAAATTCCTGCATACCGGGTTGTGCCATGGCTTCTTCCACAGACGCATAACCCAGCAGTTTTGCGCCGCGCTGGTTGATATATTCAAGGCTTCCCCTGTTATTAAACTGGTAGATGCCGGAAGGAACATTTTGAAATGTTACCTCCAGTTGTTCTTTCGCTAACTGTACAGCCACTTCCGACAGTTTGGCCCTGGTAATGTCGTGTATGAAAGCAATGCCATTTTCGGTTGAGGTGGCAAGCTTTGCATAGCCAACCAGCACGTATACTGGATTGCCAAATTTATCAATGCACTCAGCTTCATAGGGAGCAATCGTTTTTCCCTGCATGGCTTCCGCCACCTTTCCCCGGTGAAGTGCAGCATCTTTTTCCAGGGTAAAGCTTTGCCAGTTTATTTTGCCCTGTTTCATGTCTTCCCTTGTGTATTGTAAAGCATCGAGAAAAGCATCATTGGCATCGTATATTTCGCCGTTTACATTCCAGAAAGCGATGCCAAAAACATTCGATTCAAAAAGAAACCGGAAACGCGCCTCGCTTTCCTTTATCTTTTCTGCAGCACTTTTTTGTTCATGGATATCTGTAGCTGTACCAATCCACTGTATAATGCTGCCTTCCTGGTCTTTTTGCGGAACGGCCCGGCTTAAATGCCACCTGTAATTTCCCCCCTTCATTTTCATGCGGTGTTGCATTTCATAGATAGCCCCGGTTTCAGACGCCCTGGCCCATGCCGCAGTTGTCTTTGCAATATCTTCCTCATGTATCAGTCCCTCCCAACTCCAGTCGCCGCCGGGTGTTTTTGCCACGCCCTCAAATTCTGCTATCCTTTCGTTATAGTAGGTCACTTTCCCGCTTGTTTCCGAAATCCATACCAGTTGCGGTATGGCATTGGCCAGTGTGTTCAATTGCTTTTCACTCTCTTCAATTTTTCGCCGCGCCAGTACTTGCTGGGTTACCTCGGTAGCAGTGGCGATGATGCCGGTCAAATTTCCATCCAGGTCCCGCATGGGTTCATGAATATAACTATACCATCCTGTTCTTTTTTTCCCTGAATAAGTAAACGTCAGTTCTGCTTCATGCACGAGGAAACTCTCACCCCTGGCGAAAGCGTCTATAGATGCATCATACAGCCTTTTCACCGCCTCCTGCGTCAGAATTTCGGGAAAGATATCCGTCATCGCCCTGCCCTTTACTTCTTCCCATGTTTTGCCCCACATGGCCAAAGCCTGTTCATTGGCCAAATCCACTAATAGGTCAATGCCACGGTAAATAACAATTCCCACGGGGGCATGCCTGAAAATATGAACGAGGTGTTTTTCGCTGGCCTCGATTTTCTGGCGCGCTTCCACCAGCGGCGTTATATCATCGCCGGTTACCATGATGCCTGTAATATTTCCTGTTTCATCGCGCAGCGGTACGTAAGCAAACTTTGCATACCGCGTAACCTCTTTTCCTTCATAGTGGTAATGCAATGCATATTCGTTGGCTATGAACGGCTCGCCGGTTTCATATACCCTGTCTAACAGGTCTATTAAACCGTTTGTTCTTGTTTCCGGGATAATGTTTTCAATGCGTTTGCCCACCAAATCGGCCTGTTGCCAGTTTTTTGTTGGGCCCGTAGCATGGTTCATGATAAAGAGGGCCGCATCATTCATCAGTTCCAGCACATAATCACGGCCCCTCAAAATTTGTATGGCTGTTGGCGCCTGCATAAAGAGGTGGTGTATATGCCGGTCTGCAGCCATTCTTTTTTTTGCCAGCGTAATGTGGGCAGCAGCGCGGGCTATTAATTCCCTGGCAGAAAAAGGCTTAACCAGGTAATCATCCGCCCCGGTTTCCCAGCCTTCTATCTTAAATTCTTCACCCGCCCTTGCCGTTAACAGGATAACCGGTACCTGTTCGGTGGCTTTATTTTCTTTTATTGCCTTCAGCAGGGCTATGCCATCCATAACGGGCATCATTACATCGCTGATAATAAGATCCGGTGTTACCTTCCGCAATTTTCCAAGGGCATCTGCTCCATTTACTGCGGTAACAGTGCTGAACCGGGCGGAGAGCAGTGTTTCGAGGTGGCTGCGCATGTCGGCATTGTCATCCACAATCATCACCAGTGGCTTCCCTTCTTTTTCGGTAACATCGCTTCCGTTTTGTTCGGTTTCCGGCACAGAGATATTGTCAAGTAAAATCGACGACTCCTGCAGGTACAATGCTGCGGTGTCATCAGGCTGTTCTTTGCCGTTTTGCCTGATTTGGGAGGAAGGCAGGTGGTCTTTGCCGGCAGGAATCCTGATGGTAAAGCTGCTTCCTGCGTTTAGCCGGCTCTGTACGGTGATGGTCCCGCCGTGCAGTTGCACCAGTTCTTTTGTGAGGGATAATCCAATACCGGTGCCTTCAAAACTCCTGCCTGCTGCATGCTGCACGCGGTGAAACCGTTCGAATATATGAGGTGCTTCGCTATCCGGTATGCCCGTTCCGGTATCTGTTACTTTCAATACCGCATAGCTGCCTTCCTTCAATAATTCTACCGTAATGCTTCCCTGTAACGTGTACTTAAAGGCATTGGATAAAAGGTTTAATACTATTTTTTCCCACATTTCCCTGTCAACATACACAGGGGGAAGGCCGGGGTCTGCCTTTATGATAAGTTCCAGTCCTGCTTTTTCACTAAGAGAGCGAAAATTGCCGGCAAGACTCGCCGTAAAAGAAGCAATATCCGTAAGCATGAAACCGGCTTTTTGCCGGCCGCTTTCTATCCGGCTGAAATCAAGCAGGGCGTTCACCAGCTTAAGCAGGCGGATAGCATTGCGGTACGCCAGCTCCAGGCGCTTTATATTGGAAGGATTTGTGGTGGTATCGTGCAAGGCTTCCTCTATAGGCCCCAACATCAAAGTAAGTGGCGTTCTGAATTCATGGCTGATGTTGGTAAAGAACACCGTTTTTGCCTTATCAATCTCGGCAAGTGCTTCGGCACGTTTACGCTCTTCTTCCAAAGCTGCAATGCTGTTGATTGTTTTGGTGAGCAGGTTGAAAAGTGATTCAAAAAAAGAACCGTAATCTGCATTATAGCGGTGCCTTGCATTCAACCCGAAAACGATGTAATAACCGGTATGTGCGCCGGAGCCCGCAATGGGTAAAATCACGGCCTCTGCCGGCTCTTCCTCCCAAAAACCTTTTGGTATATCATACAGGTAATCCTGCAGGTTGCTGATGAGTACAATTTTCTTTTCCTGTGAAACTGTATTAAAAGGAAAGGGCTGCTTTAGCGGTAATGCCTTATGGCCATGCGTTGAGGAGATAAGGTAAATATCATCACCGGTGTGTGCATACAAAAAAGCAAAAGCAACCGGCTTATTATTCTTACGGAGGAAGCCCGTTAACTTATCCAGCACGTCTTGTTCTGTTTTAGCAGGAGCAAGGGTTATAGATAACTGGTTTAAAAACCGGCTTCTCCGTTCGTTAATAACACGATAGGTGGTTTCAATAACGGCATTAAAAACGCCTGCTACCCTGCCGTCTTCGCCGTGTACCGGCGTAAAAGTGAAATCAAAATAACATTCTTCTGTATAACCGTGCCGCTGCATTGGCAGCAAGGCCTCTTTACTGCCGCCGGGAACTCCTTCAAATGCTTTTTTAAATTCGGGTTCAATTTCTTTCCAGATATCTTTCCATACCTCCCTGGCAGGCTTTCCCAAAGCCCATGGATGCTTGTTGCCGGGTATGGTTTTCCAGGCGTCGTTATAGAGCAATACGAGGTCTTTTCCCCAATACAGGGCAATCGGAAAATTAGAATTCAGACAAATGTTTAATGATGTTTTCAGGCTATGGTCCCAAAACGCAGGGCTTCCCAATGATGTTTGGGCCCAGTTATACTTGCGGATAATTCCGCCCATTTCGCCGCCACCCGGCAGAAAATCAGGAGTTGTTGCTGTCATTTGCAATAAAGAAAGATTACGGGTATATAATGTTAAACAATTCCTGCTTCAAATCGTTGATATCAATATATTTTTTTATGAAGTTAACAGCGCCGAGTTTTTTACATTCTTCTACAATGGCAGGTGCTGCAGAAGTGGAATACATGTATACCGGCACATTCGCCAGCCTCGGGATTTTCTTTAATTCCACCAGGCATTTTATGCCGTTCATGCGCGGCATATTTATATCAACGAGAATAAAGTTTGGAACAAATGATGTACAGGCGTGTATTTTTTCCAGCGCGTCTACGCCGTCGCTTGCAAAAACGCAATGAATGCCGGCTGAAATTTCCTTCGTTGCCATTAAGAATATCTCATGGTCATCCAAATCGTCATCAACAATAAAAACGGTCAGTTCCGGCATCATGAGGTGAGCAAAGAATAAAGATAAATCAATACTTTAATTCATATTAAATTTCAATACTATTTTTTATCAGATGGCAGCCACCAGGAGCCTGCAGGAAATGGGAAATTATGAGCGGCCTGGTACACGCGGGTGCCCTACAGCGGGGGCGCCGGCTCAACCGGTAAAAACACGCTGAAAACAGCGCCTTTGCCCGGTTCACCCGTTGCCATAATATGGCCATGGTGGTTTTCAACAATTTTTTTGCAGAGGGCAAGGCCAATACCGGTGCCTGCATAATGGTGTTTGTTGTGCAGGCGCTGAAACAAAGAAAATATCTTTTTTTCGTATTGCTGTTCGAAGCCAATACCATTGTCTTTGAAATCGAACCGGTAGTATGCTTTAGCCATTAAACCGGCCGGGGCACCTGGAATTTCGTCTTGCTTAACCTGTTGGCAGGTGATTTCAATCAGGGGAGTATGCTCGCAAAATTTCAGCGCATTGCTGATGAGGTTCGAAAATAACTGGCCCAGTTGTATATGATTGCCTTTTACAGCGGGCAGTGTTACTGCCGTTATTGCTGCATTTTTTTCTTCAATCAGCAATTCAAAATCCTGTTTTGCCTCGGCAAGCAGTATGTTCAGATCTACGATGCCGGTGTCCGCCTTATCCTTATTCAGCCGGCTATAATTGAGCAGTGATTTTACGAGTGCACCCATGCGTTTGGCCGAAGCGTCGAGTTTTTTAAAATACCGTTGTACAAATTCCCGGTCTTCATAATTCGTCTCGATGAGTTCTGTAAACGTCTGGATCTTCCTCAGCGGCTCCTGCAAATCATGAGAGGCCACGTAGGCAAACTGCTCCAGCTCGCGGTTTTGTATTTCCAGTTCGGTAGTATAGGAGAGCAGTTGTTCTTCGGCCATCTTTTTTTCGGTAAGGTCGCGGGTAACTTTAGAAAACCCGATAATTACATTATTGTGGCTATGCAAGGCGGTAATGGTAATGCTGCCCCAGAAACGCGACCCGTCTTTGCGAACCCGCCAGCCTTCATGAATGGCCCTTCCCTGTTCCCGGGCCGTTTGCAGCAATATATCCGGCAGGTTCCGCTGCCGGTCTTCAGGTGTATAAAAAATGGTGAAACGCTTGCCTGCGATTTCCTCACTGGTGTATCCTTTAATTTTCTCTGCGCCGGCGTTCCAGTTTTGTATATACCCGTTTTCATCGAGCAGGATAATGGCATAATCCTGTACCTCCGCAATCATTTTGTGATAGCGTTCCTCGCTCATCTTCAGCTCATCCTCCGCCTGTTTTTTGTCGGTAAGGTCGCGCGTAATTTTGGAAAAGCCAATTACATTTCCTTCTTCATCATGAATAGCTGTAATGGTGATACTTCCCCAGAAGCGCGAACCGTCTTTTCTTTTTCTCCATCCTTCCTGCACTGCCCTCCCTGTTTCCGCTGCCTGGCCAATTAATTTTTGCGGAAGATTGTTATCAATGTCTTCCTGCAGGTAAAATATGCTGAAATGCTTTCCTAAAATGTCTTCTTCAGCGTATTGTTTAATTTTTTCGGCACCCTTATTCCAGTTTTGGATATACCCGTTCCTATCCAGCAGTATGATGGCATAATCCTCTATCTCCTCTATCATGCGGTGGTAGAGTTCATTCTCATCCCGCGTACCTGTATTATTGCTGTGTTTTACTTTTTCCGGGCTGTATATCGTAGGCATCAGGCAATAACGTGTAAAGGTTAATCAATTAATGAGTATAGCAGCCAGCGTTTCCTTAAGGGCGACAGGGCTGGCGGGCTTCACAATAAAATCTGCTACGCCCAGTTTTTTTGTTTGTTCTACCACCGATGTTTCGGAGGTAGTAGAGTACATAAATATTTTGCAATTTTTCAAATGGTCGAGTGTTCTTATATTCTGCAGGCACTCGATGCCATTCATCCGGGGCATATTTACATCAAGGAAAATATAATCCGGTATAAAGCCCTGCCGGCTGGTAAGCAGCGAGATGGCTTCCACACCATCGTTTGCTGTTAAACAGTTGATATCACGGTTAATCTTTTCCAATATCATCATAAACACTTCCTGGTCATCCTGGTCATCATCTATCAGTAAACATTGCATAATGGGGAATTATTTAACCAGATTAATCGACTAAACCAAATGAGGCGTAAGTGTACTGGCTGAGATTAAATTTAAAATATACTATTATATCACTATCGGGCATAATTCGTGCCGAAGGAAGATTAGAATAGGTCTTATGGTTGACCGCTGACCATAACTGATAGTAAAAAGTTCGGGAACTGATGAGCCCGGTTGAAAGGAGTTGTTGGTTGGCGACCAATAAGGGCAATGAGGAGAAGGAAGTAACTATTTAGTTTGCATTCAATGTATGTCACTTTCTTTACTTCATGCATATTGGTTTTTTATTTGTCTCAGTGAATGCTCTGCATTTCTTGAAAGAAGAAAGTAACCAAAGAAGTTCAAGCACGCATGATAAGCAACATCCCGAAAATATCGGGACAGGCTATGCGTGCACCCCCTCTATTTAACTGCATTACTATTGCCTCACGAACTGTTGAGCGTTGATGTTTAATTTACCAATTGCATTTTCAGCAGGCAGTTTTATTTTTTTAAGTGCGTGTTTTGACTTCGTATTTCGTGTGATTTGTTATTTCAATTGTATAAGTGTTGTCACTTTCTTTATCTCATTCATAATGTTTTTTTTAATTGTTTCGATGAATGCTTCGCATTTCTTGATAAAAAAAGTAACCAAAAAAATCAAGAACGCATGATAAGCAACACATGCGTTCACGTATCTCCGATTTAGCTTTTGTACTATTGCCTTCCCAGCATTAGAGCATTGATGTTTAATTTAACCAGCATGTGATTATACAGGCAGTTTTATTTTCCGGGTGTGTGTTTTGACTTCGTATTTTCTTCTGTTCTTTTTTATTCGTGCGGGTTTGTTAGTTCAATTGTATAAGTGTTGTCACTTTCTTTACTTCATGCATATTGGTTTTTTATTTGTCTCAGTGAATGCTCTGCATTTCTTGAAAGAAGAAAGTAACCAAAGAAGTTCAAGCACGCATGATAAGCAACATCCCGAAAATATCGGGACAGGCTATGCGTGCACCCCCTCTATTCAACTGCATTACTATTGCCTCACGAACTGTTGAGCGTTGATGCCGGGACCTTGCGTTTTAAGGCGCAGGTTTATGGGGCAAGAGTGGACACCCGGTTGAAAGGAGTTGTTGGTCAGCGACCAACAAGGGCAAAGAATCCTGTAAATTCTTCATTTTATTGCTTATGGTAAAAGGCTGCGGTGAGAAAACCGCAGCCTTGATTTTTAAGACTTTCTCCATTTACTGTGCAATTTTTTAAGCAACAGAGATATGCTAAAGCTTACTGTTGTTCCTATTGCCGCTAATATGGCTGTTTGCAATATATCCTGCCAGTGAATGCCGAGAATGCTTAAGATAATACCGCCCCAAGCCGCCTGCGGCCCCGGGCGCGATTCACCCGATATTCTGTGCATTTTTGTATTGTTTAAGGCGTGTCAACATCAATTATTGCACATGCGTTATACGCGCCGTTTTGCAAAGGATAATAGTCTGTATTTAACTGTTCCATAAATTGTACCTGTAAGAGGATAAATACAGGATCTGTTGAATTTGCCGGCAGCGAAAGCGCCAGTGAAAGCGCAGTAGTTGGGTTATTATCCCAGGACAGTACACCCGATGCTGTTTGAAAGGCAATGTTCTTTTTTGCATTTAAGTCTACCGCAGCCGCAGCTAACTGCAACTGGTAATGTGTTGTACCCTGCGGAGCAGCGATACCGAGTTGCGGTGTAAATACCGGCAGGTCGAACTGCACATCACCCGTAGTTCTTGTAAATGCCACACTGTAAGGTGTTAAGAGGGTTGCGCTCAGAATGGCTTTGTTATTAAATTCAAAGTCACTAAACAAAGACATATCACCTTTTGCAACGGTACGCTTACCACGTTTTGCAATGGTATCAGTCTTTAGCACCTGAGTGCATAATGAAGTGAGCCTGCTGGTCATGCGCGGGTCTGAAGACAATTTTAATAAACCGGTAAATGGTGTTCTTAGTTTTTTACCCGATTTGCCGGCGTTTCCGAATTCTGCCATGTTTTCACGGGTACGCAGGAATTTTGGATCAGACAGAATACGGTCTTTTGAAACCTCGCTCTTGGCTTTCACCATATAACCATCGATTGACTTGAAAAAAGTCAGATTGCCAATTGTACCTTGTATTTGTACGGTACTTTTTTGTTTTGCCATAAAATTTTTTTAATTGTGATTAAATGATTGTTCTTTTTACATGCATGTTTGAAACGGGATGCAACTTACAGGTTTGCCGTATGCCAAAAGGGTAACAGGGGTACCGGTATCCCAGATAAGATTTTGAAAATAAATGAATTAAGGTGTTGAAGTGTTGTTGCTTTCTTTGTCTTGATACAAAGAAAGTAACCAAAGAAGTTCAAGAACGCATGATAAGCAACACATGCGTTCACATATCTTCGATTTAGCTTTTGTGCTATTGCCTTACGAACTGTTGAGCGTTGATATTTAATTTAACCAGCTGCATTTTCAGCAGGCAGCTTTATTTTTAAATGCGTGTTTTGACTTTGTATTTCGTGCGGATTTGTTAGTTCAATTGTATGAGTGTTGTCACTTTCTTCTCTTGAAAGAAGAAAGTAACCAAAGAAGTTCAAGAGCGAACGATAAGCAACACGTTCGCTCATTTTCTTCTATAGGGCTTTTGTGCTATCGCCTCACGAACTGTTGAGCGTTGATTTTTAATTTAACCAATTACATTTTCAGCAGGCAGTTTTATTTTCAAGTACGTGTTTTGACTTCGTATTTCGTGCGGGTTTGTTAGTTCAATTGTATAAGCATTGTTACTTTTTTTACTTCATGCATATTGGTTTTTTATTTGTCTCAGTGAATGCTCTGCATTTCTTGAAAGAAGAAAGTAACCAAAGAAGTTCAAGAACGCATGATAAGCAACACATGCGTTCACATATCTTCGATTTAGCTTTTGTGCTATTGCCTTACGAACTGTTGAGCGTTGATGCCGGGACCTTGCGTTTTAAGGTGCAGGTTTATGGGGCAAGAGTGGACGCCCGGCTGAAAGGAGTTGTTGGTCAGCGACCAACAAGGGCAAAGTGTTGTTACTTTCTTTGTCTTGATACAAAGAAAGTAACCAAAGAAAAATCAAGAACGCATGATAAGCAACATCCCGAAAATATCGGGACAGGCTATGCGTTCACATATCTCCGATTTAGCTTTTGTGCTATTGCCTCACGAACTGTTGAGCGTTGGTGCGGGGACCTTGCGTTTTAAGGTGCAGGTTTTTGGGGCAAGAGTGGACGCCCGGCTGAAAGGAGTTGTTGGTCAGCGACCAACAAGGGCAAAGTGTTGTTACTTTCTTTGTCTTGATACAAAGAAAGTAACCAAAGAAAAATCAAGAACGCATGATAAGCAACACATGCGTTCACATATCTCCGATTTAGCTTTTGTGCTATTGCCTTACGAACTGTTGAGCGTTGATGCCGGGACCTTGCGTTTTAAGGTGCAGGTTTATGGGGCAAGAGTGGACGCCCGGTTGAAAGGAGTTGTTGGTCAGCGACCAACAAGGGCAAAGATTTGTTAGTTCAATTGTATGAGTGTTGTCACTTTCTTCTCTTGAAAGAAGAAAGTAACCAAAGAAGTTCAAGAGCGAACGATAAGCAACACGTTCGCTCATTTTCTTCTATAGGGCTTTTGTGCTATCGCCTCACGAACTGTTGAGCGTTGATATTTAATTTAACCAGCTGCATTTTCAGCATGCAGCTTTATTTTTAAATGCGTGTTTTGACTTTGTATTTCGTGCGGATTTGTTAGTTCAATTGTATAAGTATTGTCACTTTCTTTATCTCATTCATAATATTTTTATATTGTTTCGATGAATACTTTGCACTTGTCTTGATACAAAGAAAATTATTCGCGGCATATTTGTTTTTTTAGGATGCTCATGAATGCTTTGCATTTCAAGCACGCATGATAAGCGACATCCCGAAAATATCGGGACAGGCTATGCATGCACCTCCCGTTATTCAACTGCATTACTATTGCCTCACGAACTGTTGAGCGTTGATGCCGGGACCTTGCGTTTTAAGGTGCAGGTTTATGGGGCAAGAGTGGACGCCCGGTTGAAAGGAGTTGTTGGTCAGCGACCAACAAGGGCAAAGAGCGACCAACAAGGGCAAGCGTTGATGTTTCATTTAACCGGCTGTGTTTTTACCGGGCAGCTTTTAGGTCAAGACCAACAAGCATAAGGACACCCCGAACGCTCCGGCGCGTTTGCCCGGGGCCCCCTGTGTAACTTTATTATGAATGGCTTAGGGCACGAGGTGGTAAAACCTAACGTCTTTACAGGAGGACACTATTGATCAGCCGTTAGTACGTGTTTACAAGGCGGAGCATTTGCAGCAGGTATTCTTTTACTATATTCTTTGCCGGTGCGGCGGGCGTATAATAGTTAATTCTTAAACTTTCAAAAGAAATGGAAGCAGCTTTGGAAGTAGACGTACAAGCAGCAACATTTTTAAGCAATGCGACCTGGCTTATTTCGTTTAAAATTTTTGTTTCAACCATTAAGCGGACTAACAATGCCAACTGGGGGACAGAAAGAACGGTGTTGAGCTTTGACAAGGCAGGTTTAACAGTGCGTTGCTGTTCAAAAGACTGCCTGGCTATGTACTGCAGCTTTACTTTCAGCCGACTTATCATTATTTTTTTCACCGAATGATTTCCCGGTATGTACCCTTCTGACAGAGTGTTTACGGTTCTATATTTCAGCATTTCTTCCTCAATGAACCCGCATTTTTCAAACAAATTTGACATCTCCCCGAGCTTATTTTCCAGGCCGGCCGAAAGCCAACGGATAAAACAAGGCGTGTTAAAACCAAGGGCGATTAATATTTCGCAAAGCGACGCCAAATCTTTTGGTGATTTCTCATAAGCGGTAATAAATCGGGACCACCAATTCCACTGGTGGCAATGAACCGTTTTTTGCAAGAGTATTTCTGTGAGGTATGGTTTTATTAATCCATATAATTCTGAAACAGCACCATTTTGATTTAAAGTGTTATCAATATTTTTTAATGCCCCGGAAAATCCTTTTACAGGTAAAAGCTTATATTGAATTATTTGGGGACAGCTATATTGTTTTTGATTAGAAAGTATGTTCTCGTGCAGCCTATTTGCCTCCTTAATTAAGTTTTTGCGGCTGCCGTTATCTTTAATGAGCAACATGCCGTTGTTAAGCAGATATAAAAGGTTACGTAAAATGTTAGCGGCTTGTTGCAAATCATAATCAAGCGTTCCATAATGCCGGTTACAAAAAGGAAAAATGTCTATTGCATGTTGCAAGGCAGTTAGTGCGTTCGCCAGGTCTGCGGGAGCAACGCCGATAAGTGTTCTTTTTTGCAGTGCGAGTTGAATGAGCACAGTTAGGTTTTTGGTTTCGGTTCTCATGCAGAAACTGGATATATCAAAAGTTCACGGCGGAAACAAACGCGGCAGTTGCTGTTTATGATATGCCTTTACAAGCGAATTTCGACATTCAGGTGAAAATAATACCGGTTGAACAATTTTTAATACCAATTGCAATACTGCTGCTTTACTTTAATTACAAACTTTATGGTTCATTAACGAATATCAATGCCTGATAATCTAAAAGCCAAAGTTCCTGAAATCGTATCGGCGTTGTTTATTTTTCTGTTCGTATATGTAGCCTTAAGCAAGTTAATTAATCATGACCAGTTTATTTATGCTCTAAAACAATCTCCGCTTCCTGCAAAATTTGCCGTTCCAGTTTCCTGGTTAGTCCCGATTACAGAATTAATAATACCGCTGCTTCTTTTTATACCGGCCAGCCGGCGGCAGGGATTATTGCTATCCGCAGCTATCATGGGAGCTTTTACCATTTACATTGGGTACATGTTAATATTTACTCCCCAATTACCCTGTTCATGCGGTGGTATTATTCAACAACTTAGCTGGCAGGGGCATTTGGTGTTTAATATTTTATTTACAGTTCTTGCCTGTATAGCATTTATACTTAGCAAGCAGCCAAAATTTTTTATTGCAATAAACAGGTTGGAAGCCGAAAATCCTGTAAAAAAGAAGTAGGCGTTTTACTAATAAAAGTTTACTGCCTTTTAAGATTATAAAGGCAAAGAAATTATGAAAAAGAGATTAAGTTGGCTACCTGTTGTTGCACTGATTTTTGGAGTGTCCAGTGCTTTTACATCCAAGATTATAAACACTGAAAATAAAGGTAAGGCCGACAGTTATTACTGGTTTAATACTTCCAGTACTTACCAGGATTTGAAAACGATAGCGGGTGAAAAAAGCAGAACGGGTTGTACGGGCAGCCTGTTAACGTGCGAAAATGGCTACACTCAAGACCAGTTGGTTAATCCTGCCGATCCAAGCCAGGGCGTAAAAACGGGTCAAATGCCAGCCGTTCAAATTTTCCATGCTTAAAGGTTGCTGAATACAAGGGAAAACATTTGTTTCCCTTGTATTTTCTTTAAAGTATTGGTATACTAAATGCTATTGTTTTGGCAGGAAGGCATTTTTCGCCGGAACACAGTTGATAAATAATTATACCTCCTACATAAGTTTTTACTTTTCGCTTCAGAATCACCTTTTGTTTAAAATCTATATGCTCTTCATACTCAAAATCTGATATGCCTAATGCGTTATCCTCGTATTTTATCATCTTACCAATCTCTTCCACCTCTCCGTCAAATTTTACCAATGGATTAATTGAGAACTTTATTTTAGCGGGAATTGCTATTGCATTACCAGGCTGATGCTGAGAATAGATGTGCCAGCCTTTGCCGATAGTTGCCACAATATGTATGTTATAAACAGAGTCGTTTAACTTCTTCGCTGCATAATTCCACGAAAGAGGCCTCTGCGCTTTTGATATAACGCAAAATACCAAGAAGAAAATAAATATTAAAACGTGCTTTCCGTATTTCATCATTTGTTATTTTCCTGAATAATTAATACATAAGTCAGCCACTCTTTTTTTATCAAATCCAAATTGTATTTGCGGAGCAATTGTTTGCAACCTTCCATATTAATTTGCTGGTTCATATCATCAAATAAATCCTGACTGGTATAGGAAATTGCCAAGCTCCCGTTCAATCCGGTTGCGTCTATTACAGGCTGCTTAACAGACATACCTGAAAAACTACTTTTTAAATTCCACACAAACTGAGAAAAAGGCATATTTTGAAATTGAGCAATTGTGCCGGCACCTGTATCCAGATACTTTACTTTAAATGCACCAGGGGTGGAATCTAATTTTATTATCTTACCTGTTTTAACCAATAAGTAGCACTCAATTTTTTTTTGTTCAACCCGGGCCGTGACATTAAAAAAGCGTTCCAAATCCTGTTGCATGAACTTATAGAAGTTATTGGCTTTTTCGCCGGGTACTTTTAGCTCATAAAAGAAACTGTTACCGGATGACCATTCGTCATACAGGTTATTATCTGAGGGATAAACGTACCTGAATGTATCTTTTACGTTTAAAATAACGGTATTCCGAGGATTAAAATCATATTTGCCTTCTTCTCCGAATGCAACCTGCAACAATCTTAATACAGATGCATTATTCATGATTATCCTGTTTGTTTTTATACTGCCGCCGACTGCATCGCGCTGATAATTTACACCAGTGGAGCCAAGAGACGGCATAATGCCGGAATAGTATAAAGCATTTGAAATAATTTTTGAACTATCAGGGGCAAGTATGACCGGCAGACCGCTGACGGTTGGATTAATATCGGCTTTTATTGCCAGTTCGATTTTATTTCTCTTAAGAAATTCCTCTATGTGTTCGTCTGTTAGATTATAACCGCCGGTGATTGCAACTACCTGTTTTTTGACGTTCAGCCAAACCTGATGAGGAACATAAACATGCGGAAAATATTTTTTCAGTTCAGTGTCCTGCGTTACAAATGGAAAAGCGGGAACCTGAATTTTGCTGTGCCGGGAGAAAAATTTTTTGGTGGAATCTTCTGTTTCAGAATTGACCATGATTATTTGAATGCTATCGCCAAATTTTTTCCGGAGCTGATTTAAATGAGAAAATGACTGGATGCAGCCAATGCAACCTGTTCCCCAAAAATCAAGTATAAGTAATCTATTTGTGAAGTGATAAAGCGCGGCCGCAGAGTCGCCGTAATTAATGATGTGATTTAATTGAACATCCGGGCATATATTGCCAACATGGAGCTCCTGCGCCAGCATATAGCTCCAACAAAACGGAAATGCTAATATGCATTTAATAAAATTTTTTGCCCTGAGTTTCATTGTAAAATTTTAGTACCCGGGATTTTGAGTTAAATTTTGGTTTAACTCTATTTCATTAAAGGGAATAGGGTATAGAACATCTGTTGAGTTCCAATTTGGTTTTTCAGAACCCAGTACCGAATCAGCCTGTGCTGTTCGTTTCAGGTCAAACCAACGGTGCCCCCACTCTGAAAAAAATTCGTGCCGTCTTTCCTGATTTATAGCAGCGAGGCATTCTGTTTTCGTAAGTGTTTTGGGGAGTGCATTCAAACCTGCCCTATTCCGGATTTTGTTTATATCATCTATCGCATCGCTTACATTATTTTGTTCAGCTCTCGCCCCGGCTCTTATTAAAAATTGTTCTGCAAAACGGAGAACCATGTTGTATTCTGTTTTGGCGGTGCCCGTTTTTACTTTGTATTTATAAGGGAAGCAATAAGTTTTGTTATTTATTACAGTACTGTCGATCCAGTAAAGTTTTCTTTTATCAGCATCTTCAAAAGAATTTAATAAGAAAGCGGTTAATGCGTATGTTGGCTTATGATTAGCTGCAGGAATAAAAATTTGGGCTTCGGCTGTATTTCTGCCAGGTAATACCGGGTACAATTGCCATATCGCCTCGGGGCTATCCGCAAGAAAAACGGCAGTAAGATCCTTAACCAGGCTATAGGCACCTGAATTAATAACCTTTGAGGATTCAGCCTGCGCACCAGACCAGTTCTCCGTATACAAATACACCCTGGCAAGCATTGCAGCAGCCGTCCATTTACAAGGCCTGAGTGGCTCGTTTGTTACATATTGCCCGTTCAGCAGCGTTTCGGCATCTTTTAAATCGTTTATAACCTGCTGATAAACCTGTTGGGCCGAAGTGCGTTCTGCCGATGCATTTTGCCTGTAATCTGTAGTTAACTCAAGAGGCACATCACCAAATAAGTTTATTAAATAGAAATATGTAAATGCCCTTACAAATTTTACTTCCCCCATTAATTGTTGTTTTACCTGTTCAGTTACACCGGTTGAATTTAATAATCCTTCCAAACAATCGTTCGACTGATAGATAACCTGATAAGCAGTTCTCCACAAGTCGTTTTGTACTACACTACTTGTGGACGGAATTGCATTATAATAAAACGGGTCGGTGTTTTCGTCGGGTGAAGTACGAAGTATTTCATCTGCTGAGCACGCCGGATAAAGGGTAAGCCCGCCATTAAAAAAATAGAGGCCACTGTTCATCATCCGGCTATATATTCCAACGACTGCTGCCGTTGCAGTTGCGTCGCTTGAAAAAACATTCGAAGCAGTCACCTGGTTTACAGGCAATGAAATGTCAACGAATTTTTTACATGATGAGATTAAAAAAATGATGATGAAAACGAAATATGCATACCGAGGTCTTAAAGGCCATGTCTTCGTTTTCAATGCGGAATTTTGATTTAATTTGATGGCTGGGTTCATACAAAATTTTTTAAAGAGTAAATTCAATACCTACAGTTAAGGTTTTAAGGGGTGGTAAAGTATACAGGTTTTGTGTTTCAGGATCGGCGCCTTTGTATTTTGTTATAGTAAATAAATTTTGTGCCTGCATATAAATCCTGCTACCTGACAAGTGCGCTTTTTTCAACCAGGAAGAAGGAATAGCGTAAGAAAGAGAAATATTCTTCAAACGTATATAAGATGCGTCGCTATAAACTGCATCTGATCGGGAAAAATAAGTTAGTGCATTAAATGGAGGTGTGCCAAAAGTTGCAGAGAGTTTTTGAATACCTGTTTCATCACCGGGATTTTGCCACGCTGATAAAACGGTTGTTGGCTGGTTTCCCATAGTGCCGGGTGGCAGTGCATAGGGATTATAAATAAAAGCCAGGTAATTTTTACCGATCTGTTTTCTGAATTCGAAAAAGATGTCTAACCGCAGACCTTTGTAGCTGTAACTGTTTGTGAATCCCCCGTAAAATTGCGGAACAAGGTTACCAACGGACAAGAAATCCTTACCAGTAATTACTCCATCTTTGTCTACATCTGTAAATTGAAATACGCCTGTTTCTTTTGAAACGCCTTCAAAATGCAAGCCCTTTAGCAATGAAAGCGATTGACCAACTTCATATACCGATGCATACGAAGAAGTTTCCAAGCCAGGAAATGATACGAGTTTATTATGAGGAACTGTGAGATTAAAAGCAGTATTCCATTTAAAATTTTTGCTGTTAACATTCTTTGAAGTGATATTTATTTCAACACCTGTATTTTGAACTAATGCCGGGAAGTTGCTGATGATATTTGTAAACCCCGTTTGCACCGGCAATGCATATTCTATGAGTTGATTGCTGCTCCTATTATGATAATAGTCGAAAGAGAGAAGGATTGCATCTTTTAAAAGACCGAGGTCAATTGCTGCTTCTAATTTTTTATTTACTTCCCAACTGTAGCCGGGATTGAAAAGCCGGGCCGGTTGCAGGCCGCTGATTCCCGCATATGTGTGGTCTGCCGGTATCCAACTATCCAAATATTGATAATCACCGATTTGATCATTTCCTGTTGTTCCGTAGCTGGCCCTGAGCTTGCCGAAACTTATAAAACGAATATTATTTTTAAAAAAGGATTCATTTGAAAAAAGCCATCCTGCACCAAGGGCGCCGAAATTTGCAAAACGTTTACCCGGCCCAAAGCGGCTTGACCCGTCTCTCCGGCCGGAGATATTCAGCAGGTATTTATTTTGCCAGTTTACATTGAGCCTGCCAAACAATGCGGTATAACGATACTGTGAATACTCGTTATCAACAATAGTTAAACTGCCCGCAGCCTCCATAGATTGCAATAAGGCATCGTTTGAATACCCGGTAGCAAAAAAAGCATTGTTATTATTGGTTGTCTGCTGAAGCGTACCGCCTACAAGCGCATCAAACTTCAGCCCGTGCATTGACTTACTATATTCTGCCTGCGGCTCGACAATCCAACTTTTAAAAGTGTTGTTGCCGAATTGCGAATAACCCTGGGGGTTATAGGCCGGATTTTGAGAAGCGATAGGGTGTATGTTCGTTTCTCTTGTATCAAAGCTATTAAAGCCTGAACTCAGTTTTAATGTAAGATCCCCTGCAATTCTGTAACTAAGCAGCATATTGCTTAATAAATTACCTGTTTGTGCAGTATATTTTTGAAGTAAATAGGAGAGCGGGTTATCGAAGCCGGAACCCTTGTATTGCCAGTTGAGACTACCTGCCGAATCAAACAGAGGCGGTAAGTCAGGCGGCAAAATCAGAAAAGAGGTTATATCATGCGCGCTAATAGCATTTTTCTCAGCGGAATAAATTGCTGATAAGCTAAGATGAAATTTTTGATCACCTGATGAATGGTTAAGATTCAGATTTACCGATCCACGGTTGTCTGCGAGATGCCCCGGGTATACAGTAGTTTGATAATAAAAGTTGCCTCCAATTAAAAATTGTGTGTTTATGCTTCCTCCAAAAACCGAGACAGAGGCATTAGTTGTATGGGCGGTGCCCCCGATTAATAATTTTTTGAAATCAGTATATTTCGCCGTATCCCAGACTAACAAGTCAGGTGCGTTGTTTTCATCGGGTGCAATACCATCATTTACAAAAGCCTCACGCCGCATTTGAAGGTATTGCTGCCTGTTCATCATGGCCATTGTTCGTGTTACCCTGCTCATTCCCGTATAAATGTTCACGCCGAGTTGTGTTTTCCCGGCCTTGCCTTTTTTGGTTGTTATCAGTATTACTCCGTTTGCTCCCCTTGAGCCATAAATCGCAGTTGCATCTGCATCTTTTAAAATTTCTATGCTTTCGATATCACCCGGATTAATACTGTTAAAAGGGCTTAAGCCACCAGAGCCGGCTCCAGAACTTAATTCATTTACCGGCGAATTGTTTGGTGCGAATGGCACGCCATCAATTATATATAATGGGTCCGAGCCTTGTGATAAAGAATTTTGCCCGCGCAACTGTACTTTGATAAATGAGCCGGGAACACCATTGCTTTGTGTAACAACTAATCCAGGCACCGTGCCTTCCAACGCTGCCAGTGGATTAGTAACAGGCTGCGCGCTTATGACGTCTGATGAAACCCGGGAAACACTTCCTGTACTATAACGCAGTGTTGTTTTTCCATAACCAATCACTAATGTTTCATCCAACGTATTTACTACAGGCTTTAACTTAACCGTGATATCCGTTCTTCCATTTAAAGCCATTTCCATTGTTTCGTACCCAACATTGCCGATGATTATTGTGCTGTTGCCATTTATATTATCAAGCATAAACGCCCCGCTCTCACCTGCGATAGTTCCCATACCCGTTTCCTTATCTCTTACAGCAGCCCCGCCTAAGGGCTCACCATTTTCGCCTGTAACAATTCCATGCAGCGTAAAAGATGAAGAGGCTGTTTCCGTTTTCCTTTCAGATATCTTCACAATAATCAGCTTACCGTCAAATGAGTAATCGAGCGGCTGATTAGAAAAGCACAGCTTTAAAGCATTGCCGAGCGTTTCATTTTTTATTTCAACAGATAAAGGCTTCGACAAAGCCATTGCTTCATTTGTATACACAAATTTGTAAGCTGACTGCTGCTCTATTAATTTAAAAGCTTTTTCTAAAGAGGCATGTTGCAGTGATAAAGAAATTTTCTGAGGATGGCCTTCTATTGAAAATATCAAACAGGCTGCGATGAGCAATGCACGAAAAATATTCATAGCATAAAGCGTTTTAAAGCGTACTAATTTTTGCCGCTTCCACAGGGGTTGAAGTTTGCCATTTAAAAGTAGTTGCATAGTTTTGATTTGTTTGGGTTATACAATAAATGACTCTATACCGTTTTATTTGTTGGGTTAACCCAGGCTCCGGCCAGATAGCGTTCGAGCGCTACTGGCCTTTTTTACCCGGTGTCAACAAGAGAAAAAAACCTACTTCATTTGTATATGTTTATTATTAAAAAATACATTTTTACCGGATTTAAAAGCGTGGGTTAAATCACTTCATCACCATTATTTTTTTGCCTTCAATTTTAAAATGCACCTGCCCGGTTTCTTCGAAAATCTGCAGCAGCTTTGACACAGGCACGTCGCGTGCAATAGTTGCATTTAAATGAAGCGTTACCTTATCCTTAAACTCCACATCAGCATCATACCATCTTTCAACCTGTCGCATAATTTCATCGAGAGAAGTTCCTGAAAATTTAAACTCATTATTTTTCCATGCTATTATATCATCCACATCTGTATTTACAATTTTAAAATCGTTATTCGTGACCTGAACTTGCTGCGCGGGTTTTAAAATATTTTCTTTTGAACCTTTTGTTACCCGTACAGAACCTTCAACAAGTGTTGCGGCAAAGTATGGTTCGTTGTTGTAAGCGTTTACATTAAATTCAGTTCCTAAATCTTCCAGCGCTACATCACCTGCCATTACGCGAAATGGCTTGCTTTTATCTTTTGCCACTTCAAAATATGTTTCGCCGGTTACAAACACTTTTCTTTCATTGCCAACAAATGCAATGGGATAGCGAATAGATGATTCAGCATTGAGCGATACTTTAGTTCCATCGGGTAATACAAGTTTGTATTGCCCTTTTCTTGAAACCGTAAGCGTGTTATATACTATTTCTTTTGTTGCTGTATTATTACTGTATACTAACTGACCATCTTTGCGCAGCAGCTTAATTTGATTATTAATTGTTGTATCTGTTCCTTCGTTATTTAAAATAATTTGCTGACCATTACCTAATGTCAGTGTCGCATTATCTGAACCCGGCATTATATCCTGTTTGCCAAGAGCAACTGATGTTGTGCGATTTTTGTTGCTGTTAATTTGATAGAAATAAACACCTGCAACTAATAAAACAATAATAGCAGCTGCAATTGCATAAGTCCATAAGCGTATTGGTTTGCGATGTTGTATTTTTCTTTTTGTTTGCTGCAATTCTTTATCAACGTTCATTTGTTTAAACCAACCGGCGGCTTGCTCAATATTTTTTTCGTCGGTCATTTTTTCAAACAATATCATGTTTTCGTCGCTTGCAAGAATCCATGCATCCAATTCTTCTTTTTCCTCTATGGTAAGTGTTTGCTTTAAAAACCCCGCAATAAGATAAGCAGTGCGATATGCCTGTTTAATATCCTTGCGCTCATTTGGTTTTTGTGAATTTTCCATACCGTTAAGGTAACAATAGAATGATGATAATGATACGAACAGAATGTAAAAATCCGTCTGGAAATAAAATTTTCGTACATGATTTTATAGAAAGGGTTTCATCCTGCGTGATTGAAAAGTCTTAATGCTTGTGCAATCTTTTTTAATCCTTTTAAACGGGAAAAATTTCTTTCTTTACTTTTTTATTCGTGCAGGTTTGTTGTTTCAATTGCATAAGTATTGTTACTTTCTTTATCTCATTCATAATGTTTTTTAATTGTTTCCGATGAATGCTTTGTATTGTTCTTCCTTACTTTTTTTACTTCAAGCATATTGGTTTTTTATTTGTCTCAGTGAATGCTCTGCATTTCTTGAAAGAAAAA
>JADMIO011070284.1_pt1 | contig 43496 bp, 33 predicted proteins | sample 8958161 | NCBI WGS metagenome assembly JADMIO01 (sample SAMN16585339, study PRJNA669376) | soil metagenome | isolation source: Crop rotation soil | place: USA: Cullars Rotation, Alabama | collected 2011
GCCGCGACTTCAAGTCACGTGAATTCCAAGCTTCGGATCCCACTGTGCTGGAAAGCTTCAGCAGCGACAAGTGGCGGAGCCAGTACATTGGTGCGTTTGTCCAATATGGACGATTCTTTTGACTGCATCGCTGGGGATCGTCTCACTTTGCAAGTCCAACTCGACTGTACGGATTGTGATCAAGGTGCAATCGAAGTTGAGTTTGGATTCGCCGGCAATCTCCAACTTTTGTAATTTCCGCGCTAGCGCGGAAATTACGAGGCTTCCGCTGACGCGGAAGCCCTGGTGTTTCTTTTTTTTTCAATACAAGCTTTTTCACAACGCATACAAGTGTGCTGTAGGCTTTCCGCGTTAGCGGAAAGCCTACAAATAGTCACGCACAACACGCCATAGAGTGGTGGGCAGGAAGACACGCAGCTCGGAGTATTCATTGTCTAGCAGTTCGACACATAGAGTCTTGAAATCGACGGCTTGCTGGAGATCGGCAGTGCAAAATTTGGCCATGTTATGGGTCAGGACGAATTCAGTTTTGCCTAGGCGATCAACTTGGAGCCAGATCGCGAATGAAGGGGTTAAGTCTGGATTGACTAGAGTGCTCGTTTCGATGCAGACGTTGACGTATTTGGACCAGTAAGAGGTTGGGAAGGTTCGACACAGGATTGTGAACTCCTTGGCGTCCTTGGTGGCAGGAAGCTCTCCTTCAATGTTTGGAACAATGCCAGGCGCAAGAGGCTCGTCTTTCAGCATGCTCGTTCGTTGGACGACCAAACCTTGTGCTTTCTTGACCAACGCGAGAAGTTGGTTGTATCCCGTTGCGAGCTTGGGTTCTTGACCGAGCAGCGGAGAAAAGACATTACTCGACGCGTTTTGACTTGACGAGCAGTAAATGGCCTTGTCCATCGCAGCAGTGATTCCGCTACAGTGATTCCGCTACAGTGATTCCGCTACCGCGGAATCCCTGCAGCGCACAAAATATCTTCTCAACAACCAATCCATTTCGTCTGGTTCATGCATCCACACATTATACACACTTGACCGATCCAAACAAGATCGGACCGCAAGAGAAACGAAGTCAACTTGCGCCAGGATTTCCGCGCAAGCGGAAATCCTGAAAAAACAGACAATTTCGCCCCACTCATGTGTCCACCACTCCACCTCACTTGAGTGATCCAAACGAAATCCATATCAATCGTAATCCGTGGCGGGATGTTGCGATCATGAACCAGGGCTTCCGCGCTAGCGCGGAAGCCCTGTAGCGCACTATGTATGAGTTGCTGTAATTCAGTGCTTCCGCTAGCGCGGAAGCTCTGCAGCCCACTTTTATGTGTTACTGTAATAGGACGCTGATTCACGAGCGCGAAGCGCGAGTGAATGGACGCGGCAGGATTTCCGCGCAAGCGGAAATCCTAAAGAAAGTCACGCACAACACGCCAAAGAGTCGTTGGCAGCAAGACACGCAGTTCCGAGTATTCATTGTCAAAGAGTTGGTCACATAGAGTTTTGAAAGCGACAGCTTGCTCAAGGTCAACTGTGCGGAATTTGGCCAAGTTATGGGACAGGAAGAATTCAAATTTGCCTTGGACATCAACTTGGAGCCAGATGGCAAGCGCCGGGGCGTCCGTATCGCTGACTTGAGGACCCGTAGTGATGCAAATGGTGGAGCGCTTGGACCACTGGGGGGCTGGACAGGTTTGGCAGAGGACGAGAAAATCTTCAGCCTTTTTGGTGGCGGGCAGTTCGCCTTCAATGTTTGGAAGGATGCCAGGCTGAGGAAGAAGTTGATCGCCGACCATGCTCCAACGCTGAGCAGTCAAGCCTTGTGCTTTCTTGACCAGTGCGAGGAGTTGGTTATATTCCTTTTGGAGTTGAGCTTCTTTGTTGAGGAGTGGCAAAGACATTCTCACGTGCTTCACACGTTCACTCGTGCTTCACACTCGTGAATCAGCACACATTCACGAGTGCAAAAAAAAGTGAAACTGCCAAGGATTTAGAACAAGAATCGGAAACACAGGGATTCCGCGGTAGCGGAATCCCTGTCGCCCACTCGTACGAGTTACGACAATTGACTATCATAACTGGGGTTCCGCTAGCGCGGAACCCCAGCAGCGCACTTGTATGAGTTACTGTAATTTGACTGTAATAGGACGCAACGGGCTTTCCGCGCTAGCGGAAAGTCTGATTCTAAAACAGATTTTCAAGTGGATCAATTCAAAAATTAAAAAAGAAAAATAGGGCAACCCCTTTTCCAAAACGACCATGGAATTTTCCATGGTCAGATAAATACGCCACATCTTGTGCCTGAATGTGTACCCATGGCAACCATGGAAAATTCCATGGCCTTATGAGGAAAACGACCATGGAATTTTCCATGGTCGCTACGGAGTTCAAAACAGAGACCATGGAAAATTCCATGGTCAGTCCTACGTGATATTTGCACGCGTTTCCAAAACGACCATGGAATTTTCCATGGTCGTTTTGGAAAAGGGGTACCCTTATTTTCTTTTTTTTTCTAGTTTCAATTGATCCAGTTGAAAATCCGTTTTAGAATTCCAAAATAAAAAAGAGTCTAAAATTCATGGTTGCCGCATGCACTGCAACTTGTACACGCACGCGGCAGAGATTCCGCGTTAGCGGGATCTTTGGCGTCTCCACTGATAACGTCGTCGTCCACGTGGTTTTCGCCGCCACTTGACGGATAACACTTTCCCAGCATGCGAATGTGCTTGCTGCAGGGAGGGCGCGCTAGCGCCCTCCCTGGACCAAAGCAAGATACGCCCAATTTCGGCAACGAGCTGGTCTGTATTTTCGAATCGGTTGACTCCCCCTCCGTTGGAGTCGTAGGGATACAGAGTGTCTGGTGGACAGCGCTGTTCATTCATGAGAAGTGTTTCAATGAAGCAATCACTGTCCAGTACACAGGAGCAGCTCAGTCTCCACTGGGGTTCCGCTTGCGCGGAACCCCTGAAAAGGACGATGAAATTATGTGTCCAAGAAGACGCTTGCTTGGCGGAGTCAATGGCAATGCTCTTGTTCTCGATCCATTTGCGAATCTCTTTGTGTTCCAGCACTTGTGCAAGAATCGCTTGGTTCTGGCGTGAACGTCGAAGGCCGAGTAATAACTGTGGACAATTGCTCGGCCCCAATCCAATGCGCATGGCTTCCGTAATGCATTGACACAGATCAGTGTCCGTTGCAGCACTCACTTCTTTAAGCCAGAATTCTGCCCAGGTCTTGCTTTCACAGCCTTCCACATGCTTCTGCACTAATTCTACCGTGTTGTACGACCGCCACTTGTTCGCAACAAAATACGCGCACATTTTAGCAGGCTTTCCGCTAGCAGGCTTTCCGCGTTAGCGGAAAGCCTGCAGCGTCCTGTTAAGTACAATAACATTTTTATGTGAAAAAAACACTTCAATCGGGAAAAATGACAATGTTCCAGGATTTTCGCGCAAGCGAAAATCCAATTACAATCACCCGTACAAGTGCGCGCTACAGGGATTCCGCGCTAGCGGAATCCCTGCATAGGCCACGATCCGCACAAATACTACTACTCGCACTGCCGACAGTGGTCATACATTCCGTCCACGACAAGGAACAGTCGCGGCCCACCCAGCCTGGATCACAAAGACATTGGGGGTTGAGCATGTTGGGTTTGTACACACACGTTCCATGACTGGAACATGGTGGTGTACATTGGATTTGACAAGCACTACCAAATTGACCGAAACGGCATCCAGGAACAAGAACGCCTGTTTTATAATTTTGGACACATCCTACATAGCCAGGAAGCCAACTGACGCCGGCCACAGCGAGTGTAATGACCGTTCCTGGCATACACGGATTGGGGCTGCCGGGGTAGACATTACTGATCACTTGGACACGGAATTTGGAGCCTTGGTCAAACAAGTTTTGAGTATTGTCTTCGGGCGATGGAAGCATTTGTAAACGTGCATTCGCTGGATGCAAGCGACAAGGTGCACTATTGGCAATGGCTTCTTCATATTGAGTCAGGTCGCGCAGGTACGGCCAACAAAACATGTCGCCCGTCGTGAATTGCATGGAACAAAAAGGATCGGGTTGGCCCTTGTAGTCGTCCCTACATGTATGCACCGCTGCAGGTATGTAGGCAGCGGACACGCATGTTGTGATGGCTACGATCCAGAACATTTTCACTCGCGCTTCATTCACTCGCGCTTCGCGCTCGTGAATCAGCCCACTTGTATGGTCACACAAATACGAGTTGCAATTTTAAGTCTTCACGATTCATTGTTGTGACCAAAATCGACAGTTTTCTCACGCATCTCACCACGCAAATCACGCGAACTGCAGGATTTCCGCGGCAGCGGAAATCCTGCTCCGTTACCAACAGATATCCTTATCCCACTTCTCTTGCCAGCCTTGTTGGAGTTTGGCAATTGTATTGTTCAACTTTTCCTGTTCCTTGGAAAGATAGACGCTGAAGCGTTCAATGGTGATTGCACACAGTGTATCTTGTGAATAGCCAATTGAACCATATTCACTGGCAAACGCCTGCATCACTTGCGTTTTGGCATCCTCCCTGTCTTTTGCCTCGACAATCCGGCTTTGGATGTAGTAGCGCTCATGATACTCGTCATAGACCTTGTACGACACGTACCAACTGTTTTCACTCGGTGTGGTGACGGCTGCTGTTGCTGCTGTGGTGGGTCTCTTTTTGGGAGACTGCTGCTGCTTCTTCTTCTTCTTCGTCTCCAGATAGGCAGACGGTATTGGTTGTTTCTTGCCATCGTCCAGCAATGTGACGAATTGTGGTGCAACCTTCTTCCACACCATCTTTGTGTCTTCCGCATACACGGTGAAATTCTTGCGGCCAACAAAGACAACGATGCCTTTGACTTTCTTGTTCGAGTTGTTACCATCAAAGGCAACGACGTGACCCTTTTCAATGCCGCGCATGTCTCGTTTTGGCAACGGTGGTACAGGGCGTAGCTTGCCTTGGTCCAGCACAGTCAAACTGGAAGGAGACACGAGCCAGTCGGGTTCTTTTCGTCCATCTTCCCAGATCTTGATGCGCTTCTGTCCTTTTTTGGTCGGCAACCATGCAACGATGCCTTGATGCACTTGTCCATCGTGATGCCAGCGCACATACATTCCAGGCTGCAATTTGGTTGTTGTTGTTGCAACAGCTGGTGGTGGTGGTAGTAGTAGTTGTGTTGTCTTGGTGTTGTCGTCTTTGGTATCCATCATCGTCTTGTGCTCCGCCGACGAAGCCTGACAATGCTGCTGCCCGGTCTTCATCTTCTTGTTGCTGGTTGTTGTTGTGCTGAACAATTGCAACAATGGGATATCATCTTCTGGGTCAGCAGCCATGTCTCGATGCTTGCGCTTGTTGTTGTTGGTACTGGCGTTACTCGCACTGGAACTAGTGTTCATTGCTGCGTGTGTGTGTTTGAATGTTGTTATGATGAGGGGTGAAACACACTTGTTGTGGAGCATGAGCCACAAAAAAAAGGATGCTATTCAATAAACAATCAGATTCTGTCTCTCAACGACAAAAGTGAGGACAGGGACATGGAAGAAGAAAAAAAGACGAAACGGAGCAAAAAGACGTTATCGTCGCATCCGCAACAACAATATCAAACACCGGGGGCATTTCGGTTTCCACTGCCATTGGAAAAGTTCTTGGCTCAACATTTCACGCTGGAAGAAATACATCAGGTGTACACGACCGACAAGGAACGGAATGAAGCCGTGTTGAAAGAAGTCTTGGCAAGTCTGACCAAATGTCATTTGCGGTGGACAGAGGACAAGACTAAAGTGGATGATGTGACACGTGTCTTGACGACCATCGCTCCACGAATGCGACACTTGACGGTGGATGCACCATTAACGACCGAACAATTCACAATGATTTGTAAGATGCCACAGTTGAAAAGCTTGCATTGTCAACATTTGAACGACGGGGAAGGTGAACTGACAAAAACGAATCCGATCCAACATGCCACCGGATTAGAAGAATTGGTTGTGCGATGCGAGATCGATGATTTCTGGCGTTGGCGCCAAAGATACATTTGGGCACATAACATGTTTCGCGAGCGACCAATAAAAAGCAGCGATACCATGGATAAAAATGATCAGGCAGCCAAATTCCGCTTACCAAAATTACAGCGTCTGACACTCCGTCTCGAATCACACAGCACCACTACAACCTTGAATGACGCGGTTGTCGATTGGAATCAACGTTTTCTGGAAATGACACTTCAATGCTGTCCAAACCTCACAGATCTCGATCTGCACGTCGATCTACCCGATTTGAGTCGTTTCGGGAATGTATTGAAATTGCATGGACAGCAAATACAGCGATTTGCTGTGCATGGCAGTGAGAACCAAGACGTCGATACTATGCTTACTTATCTGTTGATTGCTCAAGCCCATTGCACACGGCTACAGCGATTTTGTCTCGAGGGCATATCAAATAAACTCGATTTCACGCGGGATCTGGATAACAAAACATGTAGTTTGAAAATGAGAGAAACAAGCTTTTCTAAAAACTTTCTTCAACATCTTCTAGAAGCCACAATCCATGCTGGTTGTGGTAGTGGTGGTTGGACGTACTTGGAATTTTCAATCGATGACGCAAAACGGCGTGATCAGCTGTTTGATGAGTTGTGCACCAAGTACGTGGATTTAATTCCCATGCAACATTTGTGTATTCGCAAGTTTAAATTCACCAACGAACGATTGCTTGCATGGAAGAAAACACATCCACAGACAAGGTTCACAATAGGAACGTTTTGGCGTGATCCTCCAGTGACCAATTTTGAAATACAGCCCTTGGACGCCAACCGTTTTCGAGTACGCTTTTCGTATGATTACAAAAAAATCGACGAAACTGCTGCCATCTTCAATTTATCTTCCATCTACGATCAGGGCATTACGGAATTGTGTGCGGATGCTTTTCACGGAGACGCCAGCAATGCATTTTGGAAGATGGTCAAAGCGTTGCCTCCACACACCATTGAAGTCTTTGCACGGTCAACCTATAACAATGTACAACCGGTTGTTGTCGATTGGTTGACTCCCACATCGTGGACGGGACGCAGTGCCATAACCGATATCAACAGTCTCGTTGAATTTCTCGCTTCGCATCAAAAAACATTACAAGTGCTGGACTGCTGTTGCTATTCCTACCACGCCGACCCTTCTCACCTTACATCGTTTTATCAGCAGCTGTCCGTCATGACGATGAAGCACCAGCTGCGACATGTTCTTCTTTTGTATATCCACGACCTCGATTCGCGGCTTGTAACTGCGTTGTCGGGCCTTGAAACACTTGTTCTGCATCACGGGAATGTCAACCCAATTGGAAATAAATCAATGGACGCCAAACTCCAACAACAACTGATTGAACAGAACCCCAATCTGAAAGTCTATAGCAATGCTTTCTGGATCGATGCCAGTCTTGCTGCTGGGTGGTTTCGAAAGTTGCCCAAACTGACACACCTTGCATTTTACGTTGTCGGTGACACATATGCGTTTCCCGGAAAGAAATGTATGCGTGCAACGTACAAGGACATCTTTGAGCTCGTGCAAGCATGCCCTGCATTGATTGATCTAACAGTAGGAAACACTGTTGTTCAGGGGGATTCCGTTTTTACGGATCCCAACACCATGAAGACAAACAATGAACAGCAACAGAAAAATCACGATTGGGGCTACCGTGTCTCACATGCGTTGAAGCGTTCCATCCCGTTAAAATTTCGCTGCATCTCTTATCAGGAATGGGAAAAACAATATACATATCACGACGACGAAAGTGCAGAAGTTATGGAGTGTGTCCATTTAGCGTTGGATGGTCCGGTTATGGATTCCGCTATCGCGGAATCCATGTAGCACACAATTTCCGCGCGAGCGAGCAGGAAAGTCTGGTTGTTGCAATTCTTTTTTTTACAATGATTCATAAAAGGAGGCTGAATGGGTTTCCGCGCAAGCGGAAAACCATGGTCGCGCTGGAAGTCTTGAAACGAAACCTTTTTTTGAACCTTGCTCGCCTTTTGTTCATGATCAATTTCGGAATCGGCTTTCTGCTTCGTTCGCTCGCGCTTCATTCACTCGCACTTCGTGCTCGTGAATCAGCGCACTTGTTTGAGTGTATGTGTAATTTACTGTAATAGAACCCTGAAACAATCGGATTCCAGAAAGAAAATTGGCGCGCAAGCGCCAATTTTCACAGTTCACGAACACGCTTTTTCACGCCATCCCATTCAGCCTGGTTTCGAGGAGCACGTGAAAGAATGGCACAGACGCTATTGACAGGAGCATAGTCATCATCCATTTGTGAATCGTCCTCGACAAACAGTCCAGGAGTTTTCTCGCTCTCCTTGAGCCAATCAATACTGATCAATTCGCACTTGTCCTCATTGTCATCGAGCGGGATGGGTTTGAGAATCTTGGCCAAACACCACTTGTTCTCGTGGATGACGAGAATCACAGAGTTGCGTTCGATATGGTCCGTCTTGGCGAGATCTTGTTCGACTGTTAGATCCATGATGACGAGTGCGTCAGGGGCCGCCGCTGGCGCGGCAGCCCCTGCAGATGCCGCTTTGCGCTCTTGTGGAGCGGGCTGAAGGGCTCCCGCGTTAGCGGGAGCCCTTGTTTCGTGATAGTGGTCCGCGACAAGCTTTTGACAAGTGTTGGAGAGCGGAGATAGCAAAGCGGGGTCGTTGATGAGGTCATGCAACTTGCGACAAATGAATTCCCGGAAGATGGCACTGGTGTTGCGTTGATAAATATTCGTTTCGGCAACACTGTCGAAATTGACATTGGCAGCGACAACTTGTTTCACCACACATTCCGGGTTGAGAACAAATGGAATTGCTTGATTGGCCGTTTTGCCTTCAGCTGGGTTGCTTGCATAGATGCCAATCAAAGAACGTGTCTTGTTGTCATTGGGATCATCACCGTTGCGCAAATGCCCAAGATAGGTCGCTTTTAAAGACACATGTTCCAACTCGTGGAACTGCTGATGAAAAATGCTCACAAACACATCGAAATTGCCACCCACGGAATTGAAATCAGTCAGTCGCAAATCACCACGACTGGCGTCGTGCAGATAGACGACACGGAAATGAAACAGCTGCATGAGCGCGCTTTGCGCGCTCGCAGGGCTTTCCGCTTGCGCGGAAAGCCCTGCCGCCCGCATTTCACAAAACAATCGGATTCCAGGGCTTCCGCTAGCGCGGAAGCCCTGCAGCGCCCTTTGTATGAGTTACTGTAATTGGACGCAGCAGGATTTCCGCGCTAGCGGGAATCCTGAATCCTGATTCAAACCTGAGGGTTCCTTGAAATTTTGTTTTTGACTCATCAACAATCTACGTTCAAAGGGCGCTGCATGATTGATTGCGTTAGCAATCAATCATGGAGAAGAAAAGGGCGTTTGGAAATGGGGACCGGCCTATCATATCCATTCCACTGGCAACAAATGTACTGCCAACCATCACGGTGTACGTACAGCGTCACATATGCAGCTACTTGTGTTGGCTGGACATACTTGCCTATCGTTATACGTGCAAAGCAGCACGAAATGGTATTGTTCAACCCAACTTGTTCAAGCTCATTGAAAGCTACTTGACAAATGAATTAAAACTTCCCAACGTTGATCGATTGGCCACCAGTCTACAACAAGCCAATGGATGGTTGAGTGGAAGTTTGCCTGTGGCTGCCATGTATGGGTTTCCACAAGATTGGAAAGTGGCGGATGTTGACATCTTCGTACAGATTGGCGCACCAGTGATGCAGTTTATGTACTCACTCCAGGGCTTGCGCGCAAGCGCAAGCCCTGAAACTCTAAAAGAATGGAAACAGAGTACCAACTTCAATCCGAAGGGGGTGAATTGCAAACAACTGGGAATGAATCTAGACATGTATGGTCGGGCTCTTCTCATGTCGCGCTATTTTAATTGGGATCGGTTAGCAGCTCCCAATGACCATGAAGCAATTGATCCTCAGCCCGATTTTGTCATCAATTGGGTGACGATCGGATTTAAGCATGATTATTTCAAAACCATCGACGATCCATTGTTGGAACAGAAAGTTGAATTATCATGGATGGACAAACTCGTTCCGGGATGGACCAACGACATCCTCAACCAACGAAGTCCTCAAACGGGCAAACAACTTGTCCTCAACTACATTGACAAGTACTTTGATTTGGATTGCTGTCGGGTTGCAACCAATGGCCAACAATTATACATCCTTCGCTTGGATAATCTATGGAACCGTACTTGTCACGTTGATTACAAGGAGCAACTGGAATTCCGACAGCGTCAAGCAAGAGGGTACGTAAACGCAACTGGTCCACCTGGACTTTGGTATAGGTTCATAAAATATGTGAAGAGAGGGTTTCGGATTCGACTCACAGATAGTTCATCGCAAGCAGAACCCATCTGGTTGGTTCTGGCTTACCTGGATTCTGGAAATTCAACGGACATGAAAACCCGAAATGTCAAAACCAAAGAAAACGCAATCATGGTCGAAATCCGTGAAAGTGATTACATGGCAAGTGACGACGTTTTCAAATGGTCCGAAACGCCAATCTTTTCTGCCGAACACTCGATTGACTATCACATGAATTGGAATCCGTGGACGGCTCACGAAGATCGCCGACATTGGAATCCGTGGGGTCCTGCTGCAACTCGTTATCTTCGATTACAGCTCCCGGAAGCGAAGCTGCAACAAGAGAAGCGAGATCTGACAATTGCCTACTTGTGTCTAAACCAGGGATTCCGCTATTAGCGCATTCACTCGCGCTTCGCGCTCGTGAATCAGCACACTTTGTATGGGTTTTTTTGTAATTCAGGGATTCCGCGCAAGCGGAATCCCTGTAGCGCTCTTGTATGCGTTAACGTAATTTATTGTAATAGGACGCAGCAGGAAAAAAATTTAGGGGCCGTGTAGGATTTGCCGCGTTAGCGGCAAATCCTAGTAGCGTTTTAATTGTCGGACGGGAACATAACATCCGCTACACAGGGATTGCAATTCGTCGGGAGTGGCCTTGGCAGGCACAACATAATAACCGAGTTCAATATCGTCCGCTGTAAAATGGGCAAAACGCGAAGAAATACGTTTCGGACCCAAAACTTTGACGAGTTGCAATAAACTGACTTCAATGAGGGGTGGAAATTGTTCTTGTTTTTTTGGTGATGGTGGTGGTGGTGATGATTTCTGCTGGGCCTTCTTTTGATGAGCAACCTGTTTATCTTCGGTTTTTGTGTGAGCAGAAGAAACCCGGTAAAGAACAACCGTATCGACACACGCCGGGATCATCGTCGGGATGTTTTGGATCCATGTGGCAGATGCCACGATGACTTTTTTATTCCTCTTTGTTGCGCTTTCACACTCGAATGAAAGTATGGGCGACACTGCAAGCGGTTCTTCTTTTTTGTGCAATACCTCTTCCAAGACACGCTTGTACTTGGTAAACGTGTCAATGACATCCTTCTTGTCCATTTTTTTTTCTTTCGCGCTTGCGCGAAAAAAAAATGCAAGTGTAGGTTGAATTACTCCGAGCAGAAACGCCAAAAAACAGACATACAGTTGAAAAAAGAATCGTCCCAAGTTTCGTCTCAATGGAATTTCTCTTGGTGTTGCCTGCGCTTGTGGAGAGACACGCAAACATTCTGATTCTGATTCCATCCGTATTGTTCCTCTTCTGGGTGATTATCATTGCACGACTGATTCACCTCTATCGCTCCGACCACTACGGCGTCAAAAAAAACATGGCTACTGCTGCTGCTGCGAACGTGCAAGACAAGAAAATAGAGCCTGGAAAGGAGGAACAACCTGTTGCCAACAGTGACGAGGATCCAGTGCTCGTGACACGGGAAGAAGTCCCCGTGCAACAGCAACAACAACAACAACATCCGCCCTGGGTCGTTGACTGTGAACACATCTTGACGGGGCGAGTGGTCTTGAATTTCACCGAGGGCCAAACATTGGAAGCTTGCCTCCACAAATTGGCAACCACTTCAACCAACTTGCTCCAAACGTCGTATGCCAAACTGGACAGCAAGGACCAACACGATGTGTTGCAAAACATGCGTTTTGTCGTTCGTACAGCTTCCTTGCCCCCACCACTAGGTGGTGTGACGGACAGCGGTAAGCAGGCCTACATACGCTTCTTGTATGATTCAGCGCGAAATAACCCTAAAATCGATCAAAAAACACCACTAGCCTTGATGAAGCTCGTTCATGTGGACTCCGCTCCTGGGGACTCCGCTCCCGCGGAGTCCCCAGCGAGTGCGGTGGTCTGGGAACACGAAGCGTTTAAATCCGATCAACCAACTAGTAGTCGTCGTTCAGCCCGCCGGGTCATTCAAGAAGAAAAGTACAAGAACGTCAATGCCTTGCTTGCTGCAAATAACGATCACAAAGCGCAGCTGCCGGAACACTTGCCTAAAATCCTGGAAACCATTGTGACAAACCAGAAACAAGACAAGTATGGCATGTACGCGAAAACACATGTTGGACGCTGGCGTATTGATCGCAACAAGAGCACTCAAGATGGATGTGTGTATTGCATGCTTGTCTATGACGTCTTGACCAATAAGTGGATGACGTACATTGGGATCACCAGCTGCCTCAAATCCCGCTTCGCTACATCCAAGAGTGCATCACAATCTCATCTTCGTGACGTGTTGGATATCGCCGAACGTTATCGCACGCGTCCCGATCAATTATCCAGTTACCAATTGGTCGATTTGGCTGCCGCTGCTGCTTACTGCCAACACTCTCTTCCCATTTACCTGTTTGTCGTTGAAGGTGTTGCGGACAAGACGAAACGTGCCGAACGTGAATCCTTGTACATCAAAACATTCGATTCCACCAATCCCAAACATGGATTGAACCTTTCGGCATAAATTCCGCTTCCGCGGAATTTATGCAGCGCACACACATGCGTCCTATTACAGTGACTCATACAAGTACGCTGCTGAGCTTCCGCGCTAGCGGAAGCCCAGCGCGCTAGCAAACGTCCTGCGGTCACGTGGTGAGTGTTTTTTTTGATGCCTAAATTTCGTCAACAATTGTTGAATTCGTAGTTTAAATGACGAACCAAACCCCCCAAAGATGGATATTATTACAGTGAATTACAGCAACTTGTACGGTGATTGTAATTGGGCGCTGCAGCGAAGCGCGAGTGAATGGAGAGGTTCCAAGTCTTGTTTGTGAAAGACGCATGGAAAGCGTGGCGTGGATGCACGTGGACGGATGATCGATTGCAGACAAACAAAATGGAATTACGAACATGGAAAGGCCCACAAATGGCGATGCCGTTCACAGTTCAATTGGTACGACGAATTGGGAGGAAAGGTTATCGGAGTCCGCTGTATCGTCAAGTGGTTTGTACAATTGAAATTTCGACAAGCAATCCATGTCTTGTCCTTCAAACGCGTGTTTTTCCCGGATACACTCTTCACGACTATACCCTACAAGTCACAAGTGCGTTGGCTGTAAGATACACAGAATACGGCCATTTATTATGGACATGGACAGTCCAAGATCCAAATGCATGTTATTCACATTGCCCCGTCAAGTCACTGGAACGAAAGGCACAGATTCAAGCGCGACTTCAACAAATCGATCAACAAATTCAAACTCTCCAAAACGAACAACAACTCTTACTGAACCAACAACCTTTCGTCCATGAATCTTGCGATTTCTGGGCTATTGTTCAACGTTTACCAACCTGTTTGCAAGGCATCATCTTTTCGTATCTTTCCACGTCGGAGGATTTACGCTAGCCAGGGATTCCGCTGGCGCGGAATCCCTGCAGCCCACTTGCAGACTTTCCGCTTGCGCGGAAAGTCTGCTGCGTACTATTACAGTCAATTACAGTAACACATACAAGTGCGCTACAGGTTTTCCGCGCTAGCGGAAAGGCTTGGATGTTTTTTCTGATTGTAATTATGTTGACAATTCGTTCATTTCCAACAAACAACATTCCAGAACAACAACTCATACAAGTGCGCTGCATGGTTGACGCGCTAGCGTCAACCATGGAATATTTACAGCCGCATGTACAAAACGTGCAGTGTCATTGGCCTGCATGTCAAAAAAAGGCTCCATTCTTATGCGGCGCCTGTTACTGTGTGGCCTATTGCTGCAAAGAGCATCAACGTCTTGATTGGAAAGTGCACAAGCATGCGAACCAGGATTTCCGCGTCAGCGGAAATCCTGGGAAATTGGATGTACATCTGGTACATATTGAACATCGCCAGCATCGTCAATTCTTTTTGGCGACCATTTTTCGCGCTTCACCGACTGCACATTATTTGCGTACACAATTAATCAGAGGGAGATGGAATTGGAATGCTGCTTGTGGGTACATTCCAGGCAATGGAGTCGAACCTGCATGGTGGCAAATTCGATTTGATGTGGACATTCACCGAGCTGTACAAAAGTTACAAATCATGTCCAAACCGCCCTTTAATTGTGATCTCTATCAACCTTATGTCGCTGCATGGGATCTACCAATTCGTCACAAATATCCCAAGACGTTTCTGGCATCTGTCGCTGACGACTATCGTGAGTTGTTTGCCGATGAACAGTTCCAAGGCTGGTGTTTTGAACGCATGGACAAAAATCGTGCACGTTTCTTGGCAGCAACGATTCCACAGGTTTATGAGGCTGTCAATCGTCTGCCTCAAACGAGTCAGCAACGGTTCTGGAACCATGTGTTTGCATTGGACATTGCTGACTATGTCATTGACGCCTGTGCCCGCAATGTTTGGGATATGAATTTGTCCAGATTTGATCGGGACAGGTTGGTCCCTGTCGAACGCAAATACAATGAGTTCACGGGCATGAGTGATTACATTGTCCTTTCCGGTGTCGGACATTGTTCTCCCGATATGTTGCTCAAGCAGAAAGCCACGGGACCCGAAGGAACGCGATTTTTGGGATTACCAACGTTTACTGCACAAGATCTTCTCTACGAGTTGCCAATGCACATTGGACAAATCAAGGTCTTGACACCAGCACATGCACGCGATGTATACTTGTTGTTCTTGGACTGGCAACGTCAACAACAACAATTGATCTTCTCTGCACTGTACGACTATGCAGACGTACAATGGCCCAAGGAGTTGATTTTACTTGTTCAAGATTATGTCAGGGGTTCTGCTTATGCGCAGGCTTTCCGCTAGCGCGGAAAGCCTGCAGCGCCCAATTACAGTTCAATTACAATCGCCATACAAGGGCGCTACTGGGCTTCCGCGCTAGCGGAAGCCCAGAAGAGGACACTGCATGATCATTTTTTTTTACGTTAAAAACTCAGGTTTACTGTAATAGGACCCTGCAGGCTTTCCGCGCTAGCGGAAAGCCTGCGCTGGTTCGGTCACAAGTAGACGTCCGAAAAAATTGGCCAAGACGCTCACACGCGAAAGAGCAATTTGATTCGAAGACGCTCCTGGCGAAACGGATTCAGTGGACCATTTGTTCAAAGCGGGCAACAAGGTTGGATGACATGGCAAATGCATTGTAGAAGAATGAGCAACAAGCCAGGTTTGGACACGTATTGCCCAGTCCAAACACTTGGGACCATCACGAATATAACAGGTAACAACGTCGTTTGGGAATTCATATGCCTTGCTCCACACAGTTGCCAGATGGTGGCTGAGCAACTGCTGCTTGTAGATGGCAGGACAAAACTTTGAAAAGTACTCGGGTCGACCTTCAGTCCACACGCGTTCAAAATTCCGCACGTCTTGTATCGTCATACTCACATGGCTGGCTTGACTTTCTTTCCATGCGTCTGTATGAAGGGGATTCCACAAGTGGATGACCATGGGTTCATAAAAATCGACTCCAACCACATCTTCGATGGGTTTTGGCCATTTTTCTTGACCAAGTCCAAGCATCGCGAACAGGTATGGTCCTAGGAGGAACAAGGACACAATTCCAACGAGGATTAAACCCAACATTTGTGCAAAGCACAAATGTTGCCGAGCGCGTTGAAGTTTCCCAAAAAACCCTGGAGATTCACAAAGTCGGAAAAATTCCAACGATGTGTTTGCACTCTAACACATTCTTCACTCGCGTTTCGCGCAAGTGCAACGGCGCACTTGTATGAGTTACTGGAATAGGGCGCTGCAGGATTTCCGCGTAAGCGGAAATCCTGATTCACGAGCGCGAAGCGCGAGTGAATAAAAGGGTACGCATGGTTTTGCCTTGGGCAAAGCATGCACAAGTCGGTGAAACATGGATCGCGTTGAAGTAAGAAGGAGAGTCAAAGATGCTTAAATCGGGTGTTATTTTTTGCATGCATTGCAATGTATCCTTGTGCATGACAAGGATGAATGGGTTGGGAATCCATGATGCAGCAAACAGTTCAGGGCTGATGGATACGAGTTGAACATGCATGCGATCGTCGACAAGGTCGACCTCGGCATGTTTGTGATAAGACACGTTCGGCAAGTCGAACGATTCAATCGTGTCTTTGGATGCTAAATAGAGCCTATTACGTGACTTGTCGATCAAGAATGGAATATGAAATTCATACTCCCACTCATTAAAAAGATGACCCTTCTTCTCTGGGACGTGGCGGTGAGGGGGTGGTATGTTGATAATACTACGATTTTGCAGCGGTCGCATTGTCCATGTATGCAATTGATAGCATTCCTTATTGACGACGCGTACGAGGATTGAGAGTGAATTGTCCTCCTCGTTCACATACATTCCACTTGGATGCCCCGGAGGACATTGTTCATCGCCGAGTTTTTGATGAGTGTCCAAATCCCATACTTGTAGCCTGTCCCGGTGTTCATTTTTCCAAACACCAAGAATCAAGACAAGGTTGCCATAGATTTCGACAGATCGCAAGACGCTTGGAAGTCCATGGGTATTGTCTGAAAATTGGCCACGATGTTTAAGAAGTCCAGAAAGCGACGGATCGTAATAATGGTCCACTGCCCGCCTGTCGTTTGTGACAATGACATGGTTATCCTGGTAACAGAGGCCAAAACCATAATCATAGGGTTTCACATCTATGCACCCTATGCGCGTTGTCGTTAATTTGTTGTCGTCCAACAAATTGAAGCTTAGCGTGTTCCAGCGAGAATGATCTTTCATTTGCAACCACCGCCAAACATACGGATTTTTCTTATTGGCGCTGCGGTCTAAAAGACTGACTTGTGTGTTTGTTGGCTCCGTCTCAATTTTTCCTTGTTTGTACACTCCTTGTTTCCAGTTCCTTTCCGTACACATGGCATGTTGGATACATGCTAACCAATTTTTTGCACCGCACTCCATGCTTGCGTATGGATCTATTCTTCCTCTATTGCCCATTGGCACAATCCATTCGCGATCATAAATTTCTTTCCACAAGTACTCTTCAAGATCCGTAGGCAATCTCCAGCCTCGACAAACACGTTTGGATGCCGTACATGCACCATCACGAAAGGATAGATACGAGTAACAATGTTTGAGCAGACGCGATGGTAAACCTTTCCATTCACGAGCGCTTCGCGCTCGTGAATCCGCACACATTTACTCGCGCTTCGCGCTCGTACATCAGCGCACTTGGATGAGTGGTCAAGTTGTTCCTCAAAACAACGAGAAGACAAAAAAAAATGGCTAGAAATGACCATTTAATCGGAAAATCAATAACTCATGCAAGTGCGCTGCTGGATTTCCGCGTCAGCGGAAATCCAGGGTGAGAATCGCTGTAGGATAACTACTCAATTCCTTGTAGCGACATGCAGAAGCACGGGACAGATGAATCCATTGGCCCTTGAAATCTCCGGTGGAGAGCTCACTGACTTTTTGCAGTGTGTCTTTGCGAAAGACATAGAGTGTGGGAACACTGTCCGCTGCCCACACGAGCAACTCGGAGCTGATGGAGATCAAATATGCACCTTGGAGCGTTTTATCATTGACAGGAATTATGCCACAACAAACATTCTTCAGGTTGGGGAGTTGGAAACAGTTAATGGTATGCAGGGATTCCGCGGTAGCGGAATCCCTGGTTGACGAAACGAAATAGACACGCTGGTGTGCAGCCTCGAGTAGTATTTGACCTTCTTGACGTGATCCAGATTCCAGAACAGAAGGGAGAGCAATGGGTTCAGTGATGAGTTGGAAAGGCGGATCCAGGAGCGTATACGTGTTCCAAGTACACAGTGTAAGAACATACAAGCGATTGCGATGCCAATCCAAATGGTGGCCGATTGGACGCCAAGGACACACTTGCTGTGCCACTCGTGTGTGAGTCGACACATCCCATAGTTCAAAATAGTCCTTCTTGTCCAGGTAGTCGTATAAATGGTAAAACAAGAATGTGCCGTTGGTTTCCATACGAAAGATGTCGTGAGGAGGCCCGAGTGGCGATTGCAATGGTGTGTATTGTCCCACATACCTGACAACTGTTCCAGACAAGTCGAAAAGCCGGATTGTTCCTATACCGTGGGTTGAAATCAGCACGCCCGTGTCGCTGTCATACTGGGCATATCCCCAAGACAAACAGTGGCACAATGCCTTGACTTCAGGAGAAGCTTCAGCTGCCCCTGCGTCCTTGTTGTGAGTGTCCAAGGTGCGAAACGACGCCTTCTTCTTGTTGTCAACGAGAGAGTACGTTTTTAGATGCAATTCGTCGGCCTTGTCGGTTGTTGATAAAACAAAGAGAGAGGTTGGACCGGGTGCTTCCATGCATGAATACGGTGTTGAAAGGGCAAGATTGTTTTTGGCGATGTCCAAATCAATGTAACTAAATTGAAACCAGCCCCTTTTCCAATTGGCCACCATGGCTGTACATTTTTGATACTGCTTCTTGCCAGACTTTGTCAACTTGAGTGGAACTTCTGTAGCCAAGTCACGTTGGTAGAGTTCTTTCCACAGATACTCGTCCAAATCTTTCGGCAATGTCCATCCCTTGCAGACACATGTCGAGCCACATAGTGCACCGTCACGAGCCGACAAGTACGAAAAACAGGCTTTTAAAAGTCGGGACGGTAGACTTTTCCATTCACTCATCGGGATTTCCGCTTGCGCGGAAATCCCACAGCGTCCAAGTACAGTTCAAAAAAAAAGAAGTCAAAATTGAATATTTGAGTGCCAAATTGTGCAGCGGTTTGTTCGTGACTCGTCCATGTGCGCTGCAAAAATTGTGCGCCGGTACAATTTTTGGATGGAGCGGTTAAGAGACTTGGCCACACGTATGTCCATGCCGCAAGCGGCAAGCGACCTTCTCGAAAATATTCATAATGTTTTAGACGAAGAAGAATCCAAGCACGTGGAGAATCCCTTGGCCAATGTGCATTCCATGCAAGACTTTTTCACACGCATACCTGCACATGACCAACAAACCATTGTCGGCACCTACCGATTACTGCGTTCGCAATCCTTGCCTGTGCAACAGCCCTCACGCAAACGTAAGGTGGTGATTGTGGACGACGATGATGGAGACGATGACGACGAAAAACACAAGTCGTCGTCAAAACGTCACAAGGTGAATGAAAAGGATGAAAAGAAGGAAACCAAGCAGCAAATCGACATTTGTCGCAAGTCGATCGTTCTGGATGCTCAAGCTCCCTGTTGGAACAAGGAAGAACAGTGCTGGCGTACAGAATACAGCCATGCAGTGGTGTACACAGAGGATGAAGAGGAAGAAAAAGACAAGTGGATGATTGAAGTCGGAAGTTTGGTCGCGATTGATTTGGAAGAATGGCAGGAGGGACAACCGGAACCGCTTGGCATTGTTTCGTCCATTTTTACTACGGATCATGCTGGAGAAGACAAACAACAATGCATGGAAATCCAATGGTTATACCATGTTTCCGAACTCCCCGAACAGAACATGGACGCGAAACGAACCCGGCGCGCAAGCGCCGGGTTCAATGAACAGAAAATGGACACGGATCAAAACTGGCGCGCAAGCGCCAGTTTTAACGACTATGTCCTAAGCAACGCCTACCAGACATTGCAGCTTGTGGATCTCAAACGCGTGTACAATCCAGACACGGAAGATGTGCCTGGAGGAGGTGTTTTCTGGAGACATGTTGTCTATAATATTGAAACACAAGAATTGGAAGATTCCAACGAACAAGACGATGACGACAATATCCTTGCTTCTGCGAAGCAAGAGGAACAACGACTCGCGCCGCTTCTGGACTGTTTAGCTGCGCAGAAGGAGTTACGTCACTGTACTAGTTATTTCAAACAGGCAGCCGACTTGTTGTTGAAACCACTCGGTGAATTTGGTCACGTAACCAACCCTCAACGTCAATTTCTTGCCGATTGTCAATATCAATTCGCGCTGGAACCCTTGTCACCTGCTCAACAAGCCAAGTGCTTTTGTTGTTCGTTGTCACGCATGTGCACGTACCGTGTCTTGCGTATTTCCAACTCATTGTCATCGTCGGCGGCCGCCGACGATGACGACAATAAATTGATTGGAAGTACTTGCCATGACCGTCTTGCACGTCTTTGTCGTTTCTACGATATTCTGAACAAGGCTGCCCGGGAATTTCAACATGCACAAGGCAAAATGCCAATTGCTCGTCTCAAGAACATTTTTTTAGAATTGGACTCCGTCCAGGCTTTCCAGGCTTTCCGCTAGCGCGGAAAGCCTGCAGCGTCCATTCACGAGCGCTTCGCGCCCGTGAATTAGCGTCCTATTACAGTAAATTTCAAAAACTCGTACAAGTGCGCTGATTCACTCGCGCTGCGCGCTCGTGAATGGACGCTGCAGGCTTTCCGCGCTAGCGAAAAGCCTGGCGTTAGCGGAAATCCTGGCGTGTTTGGAAAAGGGCATGGATATCTTCTTCGGTAATGTCCAGATTCATCAGCAAATTTTGATGATCGTCGTCACGCGGCCATTCCTGTTTGAACCATCGATACACCAGTTCCATCACGCGACCAATTAAATCTTTTGCGGTTTGCGGCGTCTTCAAGAACTGACCAAAATATTCCTCACAATGTTTGGCATCGGCCCATGGTCGATTAATACCACGGAGGAGGCCATAAGCCACTTCAAGGTGGCGTACCCAAGGTTGGATTGCTTGCAACGTTGACGACGAACAATATTTGTCGTACGGAAACACCAATAGTGCCTCGCTGTCCACATCGACGTAAATTCCATAGATAAGCCACACCAAGTCGGAGAAATGATTCGCTGGAACAAGTGGAAGATTCTTTGGCCAAGCAAAATCTAATTGCAAGGGAAGCAGAAAAGGCTTTTGCTGCTGGTTCCATGTTTCGACAAAGTATGCACATAAGTGTTCATTGAAATTCCAGTCAGGTTTTGAACGGGTTATGAGGAAATCGAGATCGCCACAATCGAAAACGTGATCTTCATCAAACCACTCTTGATCCCAATAATTCGTGACGATTGTTTGGCACGACGCATGCCCATGGAATGGATGAAAGGCGCGAATGTGTATGAGGTGAATCTTCCCTTTGGCTTGCAGCTGAATATTCGGACGACCAAACAGATTGACAACTTCATCGCTAGCAAACGAGACATACAGCTTGGCGAGACGTGGACATTGTTCTTGTATCCGATGCAAACTCTGTAATGATACCTTGTGGTACGCAACGGTGCAGGCGAAAAGAGTCAGTTTGGGCATAGGAGGCATGTCCAATAAATCGAGGACAGGAAGAAGTGATGGTTGTTGAACAGATCGGACATCTAAAATCACAAGCCGGAGTGTTTCGGCACGATTCTTGAAAAAGGCTGCCAAATCGTTCACACTGGCTGGAATCGATTTCGTTTCCGTCTTTTGCTCTTGGCGTACATGCAATTCCAAATCATCCACCGTTGCTGGAATGTTGTCGAGATGCTGCTTGGTGATCGAAGACTTGCATGCCAGTGCAAGACGCCGCAGTTTCGGAAGGTTTTTGAGCTGGTCAAACAGCGAGTCCAGATTGGTACAACACATGGTTAACAAATCCAAATACGTCAACGTCTTGGGGAATGCAAACAATTTGCAGTCTTCAGAATAGACGGGCAAGGGATCGTAACTCCATCCATCAAAAACAGTCCATTTCTTGCCCTCGTTGTTGAATAGACTCGAAACATCGGCCATATATTTATCCAGCTGGGGACACGCCTTGAAGACAAATTCCGCTTTCGCAAATTCCGGAGAATTGGCCTGTAATTTAGTTGCAATCGTGTGGATCCCAGCGATCGTTTTGCGTATCACCGAGTTGGAGATGCCAAACAATCTCTGGTACAAGGCCAAGGACAAATTCTGTCCGTGCACTTCCAAACGATCAGCTGCGGAACGGGAGATCAAAAGTTCAACTTCCTGTTCCCAGTGGAGCTGCAGTATGCGTTCATATGAAGTGTTCGGCAGCTGTAGCCATTGATCTAGAACGGCAACATCCTGAGACCGTGGATAATGGAGAGGGATTTGGAGACTCGCATCTTCAATGTCAAGAGTGGAGACAAATTTTTCAACTCCGCACTCGGACGAGTGGTGGTGAATCAGTGTCGATATGTATGCAGAGATGGCCTGCGATTCTTTGTCTTTGGCTTCGTTTTCGTCTTCGTCGTCGCCATTGTTCAAATCAGTGGCATCCATTCTCACGACTTTCGTTCTTGTCTTGGATCGTTGTTGCATGGACAAGTAAGCATCCAGTATTTGATGGTTGTTTGCAGTCGGAGGCGACATGAGCCAGTCAGATTGAGCCAAGATCTTGTCGCGGGTCCAGAGTTGCAGCGCCCCTTGGTCAAACAATTCTTGATGATCCTCCTTGGAATACATGTCATAGTCAACTCCACGGCCATGGTTGCAAAATTGAAATTTGCTCCATTGTGGACATTTTTCACATAATGCAACAAAATCCTGCGCAGTCAACCAATCTTGTCGCTGATTATGCCACGGACGTGATACTTGGAGAACTTGCAACTGTGGACAACGTTCGGCGATCGCCAAGACGGATTTGCGGTCCCACTTGGAATAAAGTGCCAATTCCGTCAAGTGTTCGCCATGCAATTGTTGTTGAATGAAATGTATGTTGTCGAGGGGTTGAGGTAAACAAATGCGTAGGTTTTGCAGCTTGTACATCCCTGTGATGGCGCCAGTTAAGAGTTTTTCTTCGTATTCAAGGAAGTTGAATGTTTCGCCAGCTCGGTAAACGTCGATTTCCAAGGTTTCCAACCTTGTCGCTTTTTTCAACGGTCCAAACATGGTTTGATTGTCATCGTCATCCACGTGCCCATAATCAAATATTTTGCTCTGTCGTTCGTCAGATACCAGTGTGAAATGTTTCAGTTTGGGCATACCACAAATCTGGGTCCATTGCACATAGTGTTTGGGATACACACAATCGCGAAAAGCAATGCCATGTGCTCTGTCGGCAACAGCGTCCAAATACGGTCCGAACTGTGGGGATTGGATGAATGCATTGCATGTAGCATCGAATTCATGGACTTTTGTTGTCGCAGATGCCATGTACCCGACACGTGACATTTGTAACTCATCACGACTGTGTTCCATCACAATCAAGAGTTTCATGATTTCATGCAACTTCAAGTAGTCGCCCACGATCGTGTAGAGATCTTTAGGAATCGTGTACACGATCTCCTTCTTTTCCTTCTTCAATTCTTCTTGTGCTCCACGGAACTGTCGCTTGGTGGTGCTCTGCCGTTGTTTATCTTCAAGTTTGCTTAAGTACTCTCCATACTTGCTAAACGCATACGGATTCGGGCGCGGCCGTAACATTCACTCGCGCTTGGCGCTCGTGAATCAGCGCACTTGTATGTGTTACTGTAATAGGACGTAGCAGGATTTCCGCAATTACGGAAAATCTGATCTTCAAGTAGAAAAAAAAATCAGATAAGATTTATACTTCCTGGACACTAGTAATTCAGGGCTTCCGCTTGCGCGGAAGCCCTGTAGCGCCCAATTACAGTTCAATTACAATCACCATACAAGTGCGCTACTGGGCTTCCGCGCTCGCGGAAGCCCAGAAATTTGTGGAATCGCCAGCGTTACTGTAGGTAACTCGTAGATGTGCGCTGCAGGATTTCCGCGGTAGCGGAAATCCTGGAAATCCTGGATCGTTTACGATCGCGTTCCATTTCATCCAACCAGGCTTGGCATTGCGACAAGCCGGAAACATATCCGGCTGCGGTATCACGTGGTCGTTTGCGGGAGGCAGGCAGGCTTTCCGCGGTAGCGGGAAGCCTGGTAGCGGAAAGCCTGATAACGACACGAGGGCATCCCGATGTTTCCAGAGTTTCACCCTTGGTGACATCACAAGGAATGGTAATCCCCGCTTGGTAGACACGTTGAAATTCGGGATCCGGTATTTGCATGGCCAGTGTGTAAGGGATTGGAAAACAATAGGGGGTTTTGGAACAGTCGGCATCCAGCGATCGCAAGACAAATTGTTGGCGACGTGCATCCAGAAAGAGATAGGAATGATTACTTGCATGACGGACATAACTTCCTGCCTTGTCGGAACATGTTGGACACACTGTTTCTTTTTGCTTGTAGCGTACACAAGGTACACCTGTCGTACAGTTTTGAAAGACACTTAATTGAACAGCTTCCGGTTGTGGCAACCCCTTTTCGGTAAACCAAGGGATCTCCACTTTCGTCATCCACTCATACTCTGCAACGTTGCCGTTTCCAACGCTGCCGTTTCCAACGCTGCCGTTTCCAACGCTGCCGCTCTGCGGCAGCGTTGATAATTGTTTGGTTTCAGTGATCACAGAAGGAGAAGAAGAAGAAGATTTAAAAAGAGAAGAGGGAGAAGAAGAAGTTGTCGGATAGGTGATCCATTTGTCGGATGGAGCTGTAATAGCATAACTCATGAGTCCACGAAACAGCAATTCATCGATGGACAATGGCGTTTGTTGTTGGCCTTCGGTTTTGGACAACCCAGTGACATTGGGGATCCATGTCAATGGTGTTTTGCCTGGTTTTTGATTCCCTCCCAAACGCAGCAAATGATTGCCACTGGCAACACTGGGGTCAACTAAACATTGCCATTTCCCAAAATCCTTGTGCCCCATCTTGGTCACAATGGCACCCAGACATTCGCAATACAGATTACTTTCCCGGTTCTTGTAAATGTACGGGATCAAGACTTGTTTGGTCCACCGTTCAAAATGTGCGGGGGTGTGAAACGCTTCACTCAAAATGTGTACATGCAAGGACAATTTATCACCATTGCAATTGTTCTCCCAATGATGGTCTTTGCTCAACACTCGTGGTGCACGTCCAAACGTTTGTTTGAATGTATCGTGAAAGACAACATGAAACGCTTCTTGGATCCGTGCAATGTCTTCAGCACTTTTAAAAGGTACAGAATACTGTCCACGTTCCTTGACACTCCAATCCAAATCAAATGCCAAATGACACGGTTTGTCCTTGTACAGTATAGATGCCAACGTGCGTTGATGCACAGGAAGACGCCAGTAAAAGGGAATGAACTCGTGGGGTTTCAATCCCAAGTAGCTGGGTGTTGGCAAGTAAAAGGTCTTGTCGGTTTCGAGGACTTTTTCATCCTGACAGGGTAACAAGGCCAAGGGTACTTTCTTGTTTGTGACATGGACAAAATCCTCCATACTCGCACACACAAACGGATGATACTCTGCATCTTCCAATTTCAACCGTTCCTTCTCTTGCCCATACTTGGTCTTGCCTGGAAGATAACACCGGTACCGCCGTACACCCAACAGAGTTGCTGGAACGAAGACCATTTTGGCGCGAAAGTGTTTCGGCAAATGTGAACCACAAGTTGAAAAAATTTGGATTTCGACATAATACTCTAGCGGGCTTTTTTCCGCTACCGCGGAAAAAAGCCCAGCGCCCAATTCCAGTCATCATACATGTGGGCTTCAAGGATTCCGCGCAAGCGGAATCCTTGGTGTGAAAATACGTAGTGCAACGATGCATGCCGCAGCAAGTAGCAGGTAGGGCCAGGCTGATAGCACCTTGCCGAGCACCGTGACGATAAAGCCGATGGTAATTATGGGAATGGCGATCACGAATATGAAAATAAAGACAATCGCCGTTGCGACGAAGACGATAATGCCAGCGTCAAGAGAGATATCATGATCGTGTTTATGTTGACGCGCATGCCCTCGTTGGTCCATGTATTCTTGTACCCGGAGATTGTTCGAATGGATGATGCCTATTTGTTTTGTGTAATTCCTGGCCTCCTCTTCAATTGCGTGCAGCAGAATTTCCGCGTCAGCGGAGATCCTGGGGTAGGCATATGCAATGGCCGCTTGAAACGTTTCGTTCGTGACTTGCAGCATAATGTCCGCATCATAGGAAGGAGCCACGAAAGCTTCGAACGTCTTGTTCAATAAACGATCCCATCCAGCAAATTCTCTGGTCCTTTGATCCGACTCTGGACTTCGTTCAAGACGTAAATTGTCAATGAGATCAAAGGGGCCCCAGCCGCGCTCCGCGGTCGCAGACAATGCACGACTGGTTGCAAAGACAAGACAAATGACCACAGGGATTCCGCTACCGCGGAATCCCTGTCGCGCACTTGTACGAGTTACTGTCATAGCAGCCCACACGATTGATTTTTAAATTTTGTATGCTTTTTGTTTCATGAAAAAAACCAATTCTTCAAAAAGAAAAAGAATCAAGTCGACTGCGTCCAAGACTAGATTCGTAATACGGTGCTTACGTCAGCGCGCAGGGCTTCCGCGCAAGCGTCAGCCCTGACAGCCCGATTGTTGTCCGTCCGGCAGGCATGCTTACAGGCTTTCCGCGTAAGCGGAAAGCCTGTGGAAAGCCTGAAGTACGACCATGCGGGCAGTCATCCTGTTTTGTTTCGTCGCTGTGTGGCTCGTTGGCGTGCTGGCGGACAACAAATGTGCAGTCGGTGGGTCGACTTCACCATGTTGTCGCTTGAGCTCCAATTGCACTGGGTTTGATACCATGCGGTATCAACAATTGGCAATCGATTTTGCCCTGTGTCCACGCACCGGATGTCCCATTTGCGGCCAGTCCAGCTCGAGTTCGACCGAAGATGCACGTGTGGCACAGGAACAATTGGATGCCGCAACAGCCTGCTTTGATCGCTACCAGTGCTGGGGACAAGAAATCGCCAGCCAGCCAGGAGTCAGTGTCCGTCAGTTGGAAACACGCAATGATTTCGCCACCAAGGCGTACTGTTCGGGATGTCAAGTCACAGCCTTCCTTCCTTGTCCGCAGCTGGGCAAATGTCCACGTGATATTCAGGTGGACGTCAATTGGGTGCTCGTTGTGGCCATCCTCGAAGGCCTGGGATTACTCGTCTTGTTGTACCTCTACTGTCGTCTGTATCGCCAGAACAAGAACGTTGCCATGATGGCGGAAGCCCACTATCAACCTCTGTCTGGGATTCCACTAACCCGGGATTCCGCTAACGCGGAATCCCAGCAGCGCGCGTGAATGATTGTAATGGAACCTGGGCTTCCGCTAGCGCGGAATCCCAGTAGCGCACTTGTGTGGTGATTGTAATGGAACTGTAACTGGGCGCTGCAGGATTTCCGCGTTAGCGGAAATCCTGGGAAATTCTGGAATGTTGATCGGCCATGGCTTGTTCGATATTGTACAAGGACTTGCATAAAATGAGGAATACGTTCAATTGTGCAACCCACACAGAACTAAACATGCATGCGAGAATCAGGATGATCACACAGCATTGCATTCCACAATCTTGACGACGTTCGGGAATCATTTCGCCACACAACATGCCAATGGAAACGATCCCGCACATGCAGGCTGTACCTGCCATGCCCCCCACCATTCCGTGCTCGAGTAGGAGGATAAGCTTCAAGGGCAGAAGCATAGAGAGAAAAAGGTACCAGAAACCAGCGAAGCCCAAGCCTGCAGCACCAAACAATACACCAATCAGTACCCAGGCTGTACGTGAACGTGTATATAGCGGTTCGAGAATGTGTGCAGGATACGTTTTTTTGCACACGCTACACGACGTGCAATGAGATGTACGGATCCAAGTCTGCAGACAGTCTTCGTGTACGTTGGAAGAAATGCACGCGCAAATGTTGGATAACATGATTGCATCTTGCCCAACATCGTTACATATATAACATTCCGGTGATGCCGCGCAAGCGGCATCACCGGCGAGCCCACTTGTATGTGTTACGGTCATGATTTTCGCCAACGACGACTAATTTCCGATTCTTTATCGCCCAACGACCTTCTCAACCCAAATACAGACTTGGAAAGTAATATTTTTCGTCATCTAATCCAGGATTTCCGCTAGCGCGGAAATCCTGCAGCGTACTCTATTACAGTAAATAACAGTTAACGCAGACAAGTAATCGGACTAATCAAGTTTTTTTAGGTTACTGCATCCAGGCTTTCCGCTTGCAGGGAAATCCTGTGGCGTCCGATTACAGTAACGCATACACGTGTGCTGATTCACGAGCGCGCAGCGCGAGTGAATGAATGAAGAAACAAAAGACAGAGAGTAAAGCGTCGCCGGCAGGCCCGCGTGTGGCCTTGTCGACGCAATGTCTGTTTTACAAGATTGGACAGCAAATGACCTCAATGCCGATGTCGTACTTGAATATGAAGGACTATCGCGAAGCCTCCATTGTGTTGCGCAACATTGATCGATCGTTTGCGAAACGCGTGGAAGGCTACATGACGCAAGCTGTGTTTCAACGTTGTGATCGCATGCTGTTTGACGACTCGACAAACAATCACGAGTTTGTTTTGCGCTACTTGACGCACATCACACCCAAGGCAAGAATTGTCCAGTATCATGACGTGGACACATTGCCATGGGGTTCCGATATGGATATTATCGACAAGATGACTGGTCTACGCATTTTTGAAGTCGTGACCGACATCGAGGACAACGGCGTGCAAAAACTTCATCTCTGGCGAATTCTGTCTGGCATGCGCAGGAAGAAGTGGAAAAGCAAACAATTGCAAACGCTGATCATCGAGACTCCGAATGTCGCTCCTTCATCATCATCATCAATGGACGATTTCCGCGGCCTTGTACAAGGAGCTCTGACCTCGGGCAGTTTCGACACACTGAAAATCTTGACACTCTACTGGGGAACACCACTGGATTCAAAACTGGTCCAAACGATGTGTTCTCAACCCTATGCCCAAACCCTGGAAACCGTGAAATTGCATTGCACGTGGGGCTACGAGCCAACCGATGAAATCGACGCATGGGTGTCCGAACCGAAAAATGGAACAAGCAAATGGGCATTGTTGGCCAAGAATTGTCCCCGCTTGAAGCATCTCCATATTGTCGATCGCACAGAGTCCTTCCGGACGACGGATGCGGGTGGACTGGCAGTCACTTTTACTGATCAGATCTGGAGGTTTCTACGCACGGCACCCAGCATCGAGTATTTGGAGCTCGAGACGTTTTGTCACGAACAGTTTGCATGTCATTGGAAAAAGAATGCACAAAAGGAATGGTCGTTTGATGCATCGGAGCTTGACCCCATTGGCAACAGCAGTGAAGGCAGTTTACGTGCAGACGAAGTGTTTGAGTTGGCGTTTGGGTCAATTGACGTCAATGTAGAAGAGGGCGTCAAATGGGACAAGGTGGTTTTAACGTCGCCAAGTACATTATTTAGCCATCAAATCCAAAGGTTGCTTCGGTTTGCGAACACTACGGAGCAAAAACACATCCCGCTGTATGTCCGTCACATCACCATTGAAGCCGACCAGGATGACGACGATAATGATGATCCGACAATCGAGGCCAAGTTTTGGACGAATTCGACGACCATGACGCAACTCTTTCCTTTCACGGATAATAACAACACTCTAACGCCGAACATGATACAAGGCCTGCGCTGTATTCACATCTTGCGACCGACGTACTCCGAGGCGGCACAAACCGTGTTCAAGATTGATTTGGATCGTCGCACGGTCGAATTTGCCAGCCATGCCGTATCCGTCCCAGTGGTCTTGCATATTACAACGTACTTGGCAACACTAGGGAAGAATCAACAGCCTCCGCTTCAACGTTTTCAGTATCGATCCATGGCCCCGCTCAAGACGGAGTCTGACTCCGATTCTGACTCCGATTCTGACTCGGAGTCGGATGACACTAGGTACGCCCAGGAACTCACTGATTTGGTCTCTGGACTGGAGAAATTGTCCGATCAAAAAGCCTGGACGGAACTGCGCGAGTTGGAACTCATGACCCCGACGAAAAAATTTTCAATCTACATACCATCGATCCAACGCAAGGAAAACCTAGACTTCTTTTGGACACGTGCGCCTGCATTAACGAAACTCGACCTTACCGCATTCGAGCTGTCCATTAAGTACATGTTGCAATGGCTCCCAACATCAACGCGCCTGACTCATCTGTGGGTACGTGTTGATGATGAAAGAATTGCACCGCTGCTGCATCAATTGGCAAAAACGGCGCCGACTTTGTGCTCTTTGGACGTGTGCTGGCGAGGTGTCAAATTGAATGAACCACAATCGAAACTACAAATCAAGCCCCTCGAAACACTGTTGACACACTGTCAGGGTCTGGAAACACTTGTGCTTGCGGGACCCTTGTCCCAAAACTTGTCCGGACCCATTACGCTGCAAGCTCCACATCCAGCACTGCAACGTGTGGACATTACATGGGGGGATGGTGACCAGACGTTGGCCAAGAACGACTTGTATGCTCTTGTTCGCTCCTGTCCCAAATTGTCGTTCGCACGCTTCGGCTTTTACTCCAAGGATCAACCGAAACAAGAACACAAATTGTCACCGCTTCAAGTCCATACACTGCGCAATTTGATCACGGACCAAGGTTTGCATCTGGAACTCGTCGACATGTGGACGAAGCAACAATTGAATTCTGAAGTTGCGGTTGTCTGTGGCAACAAAGAAGAGCCTCCCCAACCGCGTTATTTTCGCAATTTCAAGATGCCGCCATTGGGTGAAGCAACCGACAAGGGTTCCGCGAAAGCGGAACCCTTGCTGGACATGGCTGCCTATTGTCGATGGCTGCAAGCACAATTTGACACACACGAATGCTGTATCTGGTATGATGAGAAGGGCGTGTTGGACGAAAAACAGCAAAAGCAATCGTTTCATGCACGACCTTGGGGTATGGATGAACAGTTGGAAGAGGCGTTTTCAACGCACTGTCCACGCAAGTCGGCGACCTACCGCGTCTACATTCCCTCTAGAAACAAGACGGCAAGTGCTCACCAGTTTTATTTCAACAAGGACAATGGGTATGGACAAAATTTCTGGTGTTCGGTGGAAGCGACTGAAAAAGAAGTTGACGAACTGGAAATCAACCGCTTCCGTTCCAAGCATTCGTTTTTCGAGCCATTCGACAAACGCTTTGTCCCCATCTCCAAACGTCCCTACGGCAAATTCGAAATCTACTTGTTGCTGCACATGAAACTACTCAATCCGGACATTGCGATTGCTGCCTTGGCCGACCATTTAGATTATCTCGCCAACATTTCCGACCCCTTGATTGGCCTCCGCTACTTCAGGGCTTGCGCGAATGCGCAAGCCCTGCCGTCTTCCGTGCAGCAACAACCGACAGCCATGGAAACGAAAACAACGACCACCACCAGCAGCAATGCTGTTGTTTCGGAAACCGTACAAATGCAAGATGAAGAAAGACGTGTTGTTGCCAATATGACACGACAGCCCATCCCTCATGCCAACATTGAATCGACTGCGCGTGATTTCCTTCTCCGGGGGTTCCGCTAACGCGGAACCCCCGCAGCACCCTTTTATGAGTACTTGTGAAGAGTTTTATTACCGAAAATGATTGTATTATCATCTGTGAGTGCTGCATGATTTCCGCGGTAGCGGAAATCATGGCGTACGTTTGGCGTCCTGGAGAGGCCGCCGGAAAATGGAGTCTAGTGTACATCAACGGAAGTGGTTCGGTACAGCATACACTTTCCACTTTTTTGCACTCGCGTCAAATGCCGGCGTGCTACCATGACTCGTCGATTTCAACATGGCTTTGTCCATCGCACGTGCAAGCGCAAGACATAAGCAAATTGTACAATAATGAAATTCAAATCGAACAGCGGAGTGTGACCGAAACCATGTTTCAAGACTTTCCACCGTTTCGTAACTCGTCGCCTCCCGCAGTTGCTTTCCATTACCAGGGGTTCCGCTAACGCGGAACCCCTGTAGCATCCTTTTTTGAAATCATTTGTTGGGCTTCCGCACTAGCGGAAGCCTTGGATTACAGTAAATTACAAAAACTCATACACGTGCGCTGATTCACGAGCGCGAAGCGCGAGTGAATGGACTATATGGCCTTTCTTTTTGTGCCATGCCGAGCGGTCTCCGCATCCGCGGAAACCGTGCTGTAACAAACGAATGTTTTCCACGGGAGCAGAGTTTTTAGATCAGATGGAATCATTCCTTGTAAATCATCAAGAATACATATATCTATGTCGATTTCCATGAGTCCGTGGTTTAGTGCTTTTGCTGGTGGTATGAAGATACACGATGAATGTTCATGCTTCTGTGTCAGCGGAAGCTCTGGCTTCACCACACATCGTTCTGCATTGAGTAGCACAAGACGATGCCGAACATTCTCCATGGCTAAACGAAATAAGTTCGAGCGTGCGTTGACGTGTTTGGAAATGAAAAGAATGCGAAGCTGCGATACATATTGAATTTCGATTGCAGCCCATAAAAGCATTGCAGTCGTTTTTCCATGCTGATCTTTTCCGTTGTTGCTGCAAATGTCAAGCAGTCCAAATGCTGCTATCTCTGGCATCAAGGGTTCCGCTGATGCGGTACCCCTGCTCTGCAAAGTTTCCGCGCTCGCGGAAACTTTGCGGTCACGAAATGCACGTGCCAGCTGATAAATCCACTCACGTTGTTGCAAAGTGAGCATTGTAATTCGAGAAGCGCAACGAACAATAAATTCCGCATAATGGTCAGCAGCAAAAGCCTTGACCATCTTCCATAGTGGTGCAGGCAAGTACTGACATTTTTTGGATCCTTTCACAACCATATCGAGCGTTTTTGAACGCTCCTCATACAAACGAACTGCCATTCAGGACTTCCGCTTGCGCGGAAGCCCTGCAGCCCACTTTGATGATTACAAAAAAAAAGACTTGAAATTGTTTCTCTACACATTCACTCGCGCTTCGCGCTCGTGAATTAGCGTCCAATTACAGTCACTCATACAAGTGCGCGGATTCACGAGCGCGAAGCGCGAGTGAATGTGTGCTACAGGGATTCCGCGGTAGCGGAATCCCTGGTGATAGCGGAAAGCCTGGCGCGGGCACGTCTATTGCCTTGTGAGGCAGCAACGCGATAATAATAGGCTGCTGATTGGTAATGTTTTTCTTTACCCCCGATGCCATGAAAGTAGGCTTCACCCAGAAGATAGGCCACCTTGTCCAGGTGTTTGTTACCAGATTGATAGGCTCGTTCGTACAACTCAATAGCCCGTGTCTGGTCGATCGTTGTTCCTTGTCCTTCGCGATAACAATCGGCCAAGAGGATACATACGGCAGGATGATAGTGATCAGGATCACTCTTCATGGTTTCGACCATATTGTATGCTCGTGTGTAATATTGAAATGCTTCCTTTTCATCACGTGTGCAGCCAAGACCGCGGGCATACATTTGGCCAAGATCCACTAAACTGGACAGTATGGAACCATACTCTACAGCGTCATGTGCATATTGAAACCCAAGTTTGACATCTTTTGGAACGTCTGGTTTCTTCCCATCCATACACATTTTTGCCATGCAACTCAATGCAGGTGGATAACGCCATTGCACCGCTTGTTTTAAATATTCAACACTTTGCAGCTGGTCGGTGAAGCAAAAAGTTTGCGACTTGATCCGAAACAGTGTATGGGCACAATACGCATGTTTTGATGCCAAAGTCAAGGGGTGCACGAATGGTTCCATTTTGTGTGTAAATCGCAATTGCCGATAAGACTCGGCAACAAGAGACAATGCAAACGCGTGATTCGAATGGACAGTACTGTCCTTTAGCTTTTCAACAAGTGGTGGTAGAAGCGACTCGAGCAAATCGTGGTCATTTCTTCGATCCATATATTCTTCAATCCCCTGCATTTTGCTCACAAGACAATACTGTTGTGCAAAGTCGACTTGTGGCTCACATTCAAGGGCTGTTTGCACCATTTTTTCATCGACTGCGCCACCATACCGTTCAATAGCGATAAACTGTTGCCAAAATCGTGCCTCCATATGATTGCTGGCATCCACGACTTCTAAATTGCGCTGTAAATAGTCAGACGCCTTGTTCCAATCACACGGACAGACGGTGAAACTGAAGATGTAAAATTTAGCCATTTCCAAGAGTGCGACTGGATCATGTGCATCGCCGTTTTGGAGTGTTTGTTGAAAAGAATCAAATGCAAGGTGCCATTTTTGGTCGTTCTGAGCTTGTTGTCCAAGGTACGTGGAAAATGGATACACTCCTGCATACCGCAAGATGATTTTCACGAGACTTGCAGGAATTCCAGGAATTCCAGGAATTCCGCTAACGCGGAATTCCTGCAGCGCACTTGTCTGCATTGCTGCAAGTGACTGTCATAGGATAGCCCGAAAAAAGCCTGAAATACGATTGACTTGAAACCCTTTTAAATTCTCTTCTTGATTGAGAAACCGCTCACTCCATTGGAGTTGATCAAAAAATCAAAACCACTGGCTTTTTCAAAATGGGAGGTGGTGGAAAAGTTGACGTGCGCTCGGAAAAGAAGACTCGCCCCGCTCCACCGCAAGGTGGAGTGGGGGAAAAGAAGACTCGCCCCGCTCCACCGCAAGGTGGAGTGGGGGAAAAGAAGACTCGTCCCGCTCCACCGCAAGGTGGAGTGGGGGAAAAGAAGACACGCCCCGCTCCACCGCAAGGTGGAGCGGGGGAACAGAAAACACGCCCAGCTCCACCGCTAGGTGGAGCTGGGGAAAAGAAGGCCTCTCCCAATCCACCGCAAAGCGGTGGATTGGGTTTGAGTGCAAATTCCTTCGTGACGACAGATGGGTCTGGCAATTTGACGACTGCAACCATCACGAATGTTAATGGCTGTCAATTAAGTATTGCACCTGGTGGAACATCCATTACCGCGAGCATGACACAAGACTTGACAACCAGCGGCTACTTGGACATTGATCTCATTGATGTCAATGAATTGGCTGCCACAACCCAAGTGCGTGTGGATTCTGGCTCCGACTACCTTAGCGCATATATTGCGTCGGCAGGGAAACCAACCTTGTTGATGTCCACAGGGACGCAGCAGTACGATACAAAGTCCAGCGACGGGACATTTAGCTGGATAGACAATAAAGCCAATACCGTGCTCCAAGCGGATAAGGATGGTGCGTATCGAACAGGAACGATTACCAACAAGACGGTCCAATCCAATGGAACAACGACCGATACATCCGTCACAAGTGCATCATTTTCCCATCGGTTCTTGACGGGTGCCTGTGAAGAAGTGTTTCGTGCCAATTGTTCCACGACTGGTCCCTTTTCGGGAAGTACAAGTCTGACACAAAATAATGGATTGAATGGCTCGCATAACGAATTGTATGTCAGTTCGGGTGCCGATGGTGCTTGGTTTGAAACGGCGCTCGGGACACAGGCTGCTGGGGTGTACAAGATCACATATGGCATGAGCACATGGAACAATCGTGGTAAATTCAATCTCAGTGTCAAGCACTCGGGATCTTCGTCCTATACAACCGTACGTTCGGCATACGATTTGTACACGACGACATCCAATTGGATTCTGGAACGATTTGAAGACTACATCACGACCACTTCTTCCAATCCAATCACTATTCGCTGGACCGCCAATGGCAAGAATGGTTCTTCCAGCAATTATTACACACCACTTGCCTACTGCTCTATTCACGCTTTCCGCTAACACCAGGATTTCCCGCTAACGCGGGAAATCCTGCAGCCCACTTGTATACGTTACTATTACAGGCTTTCCGCTAGCGCGGAAAGCCTGCAGCGTACCGTTACAGCAAATTACAGTAACTCATACAAGTGCGCGACAGGATTTCCGCGCTAGCGGAAATCCTGAATTCTGATTGTAGTAATTTTTTTCATTGCGTGTTTTCATAATTGGAAACGAGATGAGTTCGCGCAACGCGCGAACTCATGGAAAAGAAATATTTGAAACGTACGCCTGTGGAACAGGCACTCAAAGTTCCGAAACTGTTTGTCGGCAGTGTGGAACGCATCAAACAAAAGACCTACGTGTTTGATGAAGACAAGAAATGTATGGTCAAGGAACAAGTGGAATTTGTGCCTGCAGCCTTGAAAATCTTTGATGAAGTGCTCGTCAATGCCGTCGACAATATGCAACAGAATGATGCCAAGCATCAAATGACGAAATTGCAAGTCAAGATTGACAAGGCACAGGGCAAGATTGAAGTCTTCAACAATGGTCAAGGCATTGAAGTCCGTAAACACGAGGATGAAGACATTCAGATTCCACAATTGATATTCGGTGAAATGATGACGAGTGCGAATTACAACAAACGTCTCAAGACCGTCGGTGGATTGCATGGATACGGTGCCAAATTGACCAACATTTACAGTACCAAGTTCCAAATTGCACTTGTCGATGCCGAACGTCAATTGTCGTACACACAAGTGTGGCATGACAACATGTCACGCTGTGATGCACCGAAAATCCAAACAGAAACAAAGAAGAAAAGCAACTCGACCCGGGTGACATTCTGGCCCGACTGGAAACGTTTCGAGGGGATGAAGGGGATGGAAGACGGGTTGTACAAACTCATGGTCAAACGTGTCTACGACATGCAAGGAACTTGCAACAACAAAGCGTTGAAAATCCGTCTCAATGGCAAAAAGTTGTTGGTCAAACCAGGGTTTGTCCACTACGTTCAATTGTATCCTGGCGTTAGCAAAGACAATGGTTTGTTGCTTGCCAATTGTGGTGAACGGTGGCAAATTGCGATTCAACCGCATGCCAGTGACAAGTTTGAACACACGAGTTTTGTCAATCGGGTATGGACTGCACAAGGCGGAACACATGTCCAGTCGGTCTGCACGGAATTGGCCAAACAGTTGATTGCCAAGGAACGCAAACAAAAAGATGCAGCCGTACAAATCAAGCCGGACCATATCAAGAAGCAGATGCATCTGTTTCTGAATTGTTTGATCGAGGATCCCGAATTCGATTCACAGACCAAAGAACACATGGTCGTGTCGAGCACCAAGTTCGGATCCAAACCGGATTTAACAGCTTTGGTTGACAAGATCCGGAAATCCAGCTGTCCGATCATGGAACGTGCACGCACCGCTGCACGTCAAGCTGCCGAAAAAACATTGAGTAAAACCGATGGCAAAAAAACAAGTGCAGGACGGTTGACAGGCATTAGTAAATTGGAAGATGCGAATTGGGCCGGGACCAAACGCTCTTCGGAATGTACCTTGATTTTGACTGAAGGTGATTCCGCCAAAACCCTGGTTGTCGCTGGCCTCAGTGTTGTTGGACGTGACAAGTTTGGTGTATTCCCACTCAAGGGTAAATTATTGAATGTCCGTGATGCGACACTCAGCAAAGTGCAGAACAATGAAGAAATGACCGCTCTGAAACGCATCTTGGGATTGAAACAAGGCAAAACCTACACGGACGTCAAAGAATTGCGCTACGGACATGTAATGATTTTCGCAGATGCAGATGATGATGGATCACACATCAAGGGGCTGGTGATGAACATGTTTGCGCATTTCTGGCCATCTTTATTAAAAATACGTGGATTTCTAAGCCAATTCATTACGCCCCTCGTCAAGGTCTTTCACCGTTCCGCACGTACTCAACAACGTGTACCAGAAGAACGCTGCTTTTATAGTCTGTATGAGTTCAAGCAGTTTCAACAAGAACATCCTGAATTGCTGGAGGGCAAGAAAATCAAATATTACAAGGGCTTGGGAACCAGTACTCCCGAGGAAGCCAAGGAATACTTTGCCGACTTTGAGCGTCACAAGATTGACTTTTTCTGGAAAGACGGTGCCGAAGAAGCAGAAGCGTTTGAATTGGCGTTTGGCAAGAAGCAGGCCCAAGCGCGCAAGACCTGGCAACTTGACTATCTTGCTGCTGCGGCTCTGCCGCAGCAGCAGTCCCAACATCAACCCATGCAGGTTGTTGGTTCTGCGGCAGGGCCGCAGAACCAACGCATGGGATATAAGGAATTTGTCGATCAAGACTTGATTCAATTCTCGTTGGCATCCAATTTTCGTGCCATACCATCGGTGATGGATGGATTGAAACCCTCGCAACGCAAAGTTTTGCATGCCAGTTTCCATCGCAATCTCACACAAGAAATCAAAGTGGCCCAACTCGCAGGTTACGTGTCGGAATTTGCACATTACCACCACGGGGAAAAATCATTGAACGATACTATCATTAACCTGGCACAAAATTATGTTGGGTCTGGGAACAATATCAACTTGCTTGTCCCCAGTGGTATGTTTGGCAGTCGTCATTTGCAAGGGGATGATGCAGCCAGCCCACGCTATATCTTTACATTGCTCGATCCCATTGCACGTTCCATCTTTATCAAACACGATGATGTGTTGCTGCATCCCGTGGAAGATGATGGTGTGCAAGTGGAGCCGGAATGGTATGTACCGATTTTACCCATGGTCCTGATCAATGCTTGTAATGGGATTGGTACTGGATGGCGTTGTACCGTTCCTCCGTACAATCCGCGTGATGTGTTAGCCAATCTGCGTCGTTGGATCAAGAAGGAATCTATGGTGCCTATGCACCCATGGTACCGCGGATGGAAAGGTCAAATGGAAGAAACAAAAGAAAACAAGTACATTTGCCGCGGAATTGTCAACAAGATCGATCCGGAGCATGTCGAGATTACTGAATTGCCCATGGACAAGTCAACACAATCCATGAAGGAGCACTTGGAGAGTTTGTTGGAATCGAAACAGATTCGTCACTTTACTGAACATCATACGGATGTCTCCGTCCGTTTTCTTATCCAGCTGGTTTCCGCTGCGTCTGCAGCGGAAACCATGGAGTTGTTCAAGTTAAAGAGCACGATCAATTTGAACAATATGGTCTTGTTTGACCCCAAGGGAAAAATCAAGAAATACGACTCGGTCCTGGACATTGTGCAAGAATTTGCCACTGTACGTCTCGACTTTTATGACCGGCGGCGTCAAGCCTTGATCCGCGAAGCAGAAGAAGAAGCGACACGTTTGGTCAATCAAGTGCGCTTTGTGACGGAAATCATTCACAAGCGTCTGGATTTGCACAATCAATCACGGGCGTGGATCTTGCAGAAATTGAAGCAAGATGGATATTTATCTTTGGCAGCTAACGCTGCCAAAGATGATGACAAGGATTCCGCGACCGCGGAATCCTTGGGATACGAGTACTTGATGCGCATGTCCCAGTGGACGTTTTCAACGGAGAAAGTCGAGGCATTGCGTTCCCAGTACGAGCATCAATTACAGATTGTCGACAAGTTCAAGAAGACCACGCCCCAGCAAATGTGGCTGGATGATCTCGATCAGTTTGAAAAGGCACTCACCACGTTTGAGCAGCAATACTCTGCCGCCATGCAAACGGCCGTGGCAACAAACAAAAAGAAGAAGCGCGGGATTGCTGCCTTGGCATCAATCCCGCAACAGCGACCTTAACTATCATTTTTTCCGACTCTTTCGTCTTTGCACTCTTTACCCAACACACAAGTCTCGTTGCACGTGGAGAAAACCCCAGATTTAGACGCAACAGGCTTTTCGCGCACGCAAAAAGCCTGGAATGGAGACGAAACTGGAACCAGTTGACCAACTGGTTGAATTGCATAAACAAGACGCCAAACGGCTCAAATTGGTTTTACAAGCAACATCAACGTGTGTGTCTCCAGGTGATGACAACAAGTTGTTTTGGTGTCACAATTTCAACGAATTATCTGGATTGACGCAACACTTTATTGCATTTGAAGACGATGGCGATGGTCTGATTGATTGTTTCAAGCATCCGAGCATGATCATCTGGCACGACATGATTCGAGATCTAAAAAAGAGATGGGACGCTGCCAAATGTACACCTCAGTTTACAATTCAAGAAAGTCGTTGTCCTTTCTATACGATCGAACAGATCAAACATTTCATTGCTGCCTTGTTCCATTCCAAATTGACGATCAAGGATCCATCCAAATTGTTTGATCATTACATCCCCTGCCGTCGACTCTACAACATGTTGGTACCCAGGGATTCCGCTACCGCGGAATCCCTGTAGTACACTTGTATGGTGATTGTAATTGAGCTGTAATTGCGTGCTAGCGGAAATCCTGCTGGTACTACCATCATTTTTTTCCGACTCTTTCGCTTTAACTTGTAACATCCAATTACCGTCACTCATATCAGTGTGCTGCAGAATTTCCGCGGTAGCGGAAATTCTGAAATGTGGAGAATCACACGGTTGACAATCGTGTGCAGTTGCATCATCCACATCATCATCATCGGACTCAAACTTCTCGCGATCATTGCACAATTGATCGTTCCGGAAACAGCCCATGACTTGTTCATTCACGCTCTACTCGTCCAGATCGGATTTATCATAGCCTACATGCTGGTCTGCCTCGCATTACAATATTGTCCTGGACTTTTGAAGCTCAAGATTTTATTGTCGTGTTTCCTTGTTGCGCTGGCGGGTTTCCTCACGACAGACTCGCTAGTAGGTGTTATCTGCTTTTCACTCGCATGTGAAGCAGCAATTATGATTGGTTTTGTCAATGGCTATGTCGGAACAATCCATGAACTCAAATGCCATCATTACACAATCGCAGTGGATCAAAAGGACATGGAAGACTTTTTGCGTTGCTTCTATGAAGGCAGTGAAGAAAATCTTCTCGTCGACATTCCTGCAACCGCGCGGTTATATTGCACGCAGCTAGGCAATACATTGCTTTCATCTTGTCATGCCCTACCTACAGAGATCCCGCTGCGACTCGAGTATGATGCTGTACGCGACCGGGTTGCATTTGCTTGGACTGTCCCTGGGCGAAATGAGCTTCAGTTGTTCTTTCAAGACGACAGTGTTGCATTCACAAGTACTGAACGACAAGCACTTTTACTAGCAACCCCTCCAACTTTGGCAAAAGTCAAATCACAATACACTTTGGTCGACGGGACGGCGCCAGTCCAGCAGATTTGTACACACGATTCCCGCTAACGCCAGGCTTTCCGCTTGCGCGGAAAGCCTGCAGCGCACATGTATGTGTTACTGTAATAGGACGCAGCAGGATTTTCCGCGGTAGCGGAAAGCCTGGAAACCCAATTTTTTCCGATTCTTTTTCGATTTTGCACTTCCCAAGCGGTATCAGCAAGGTGAGTGTTGTGCAAATCCATCACTCCTTTTTGCATTTGCATCTGCGTTGACTGTCAGTTCCAGAAATTCCGCTTGCGCGGAATTTCTGCAGGCCCACTTGTATGTGTTACTGTTATTGACTGTCATTGGATGCTGCAGGATTTACGCGTTAGCGTAAATTCTGATGAGTAGCAAGAAAACGACGCGCTGTCATTGTCCCCGCTCGAGCGAGTGTGTGTGCACCGATGGACCCTACGTCCCTAGCAAGAAGCAGAAGCAGCATCACAACGCCGAGCGCAAGGAGGAGGCAGAGAAACAAGAAATAAGTGGGATGGAAACGGAAACAGAAACGAGAGCGACCGGCGTGCCGGGAGCGACGATTGCGGAATTGCAAGAGGCATTGGAGAAACAAAAGGCGGAAACCAAGAAATGGAAAAAAGCCTACCTTCGCGAAACCGACGCAGCAGAGAAGAAATCCGCTGAAGAAAAAGAAAAACGCGAGCGGTCCTTGCAGTGCTCCATCTGCTGGGACACGGACAATCCCTTGAAGCTGGTCATCTGGAATGAGTGCACACACCAGACCTGTTTTGACTGTTTCCACGCCATGCGCCAGAAACAGTTGGTCGTTGTCCCCGATGTGTTTGCTGTGCTGCCTGCTAAAGTCGAGCTGGAGTTCCTGGAGCTCAAGTGCCCCATTTGCAATCGCCTCTACGATAGCAGCGTCTTCCACGGCAAGAGCAAGTTTGATCCACCTCAGCAAGGATTCCTGGAGAGTGTGGGCACCACGGGTCACTCTGCACGTGTCTCATGTGAATGTCAACCGGATGGCTACTACAAGGGCCAACATGCCATGGTGCATGCCATGTTCTGCCGCGACCTGCACATGCTCTGCCCGTACGAGGATTGCCAAATGCCTGTGCGCTGTGGCCGTTCGGTGCGCAGCTTCTCTGTCCTGTTTCGCATCCATCTCGATAAAGAGTGCAAGCATGTCGTGTATTGCCCTGTCTCCGATTGCAAAGAGCGTCAGCAGCCCATGCACAAGATGGTGGATCATGTCAAGGAGCATCGCACAGCCAAGGATGTGGAAGCCATGGTGCCTCTCCTGCAAGCCGAGATTCAGCGGCTGTCGACTTCAGCAGAGTGGCGCACCCGTCCCATCCCTGAAGTCATGGCCGAGGCCGCACGTACAATCTATGCTACGCCAAATGACCCCACTGCCTCCCAGACAACTCTATCTCAAGGCCTGCTTGAAGCCCGCTTGCATGATTATGAGGAGTGGTATTTCAAGCGCAATGTGCTCGATGAAGACAACGGTGATCAAGTCTTGATTCGTACGAACAATGACGAGCTTCTACAGCAGCTACAGGATTTCCGCTAGCGCGGAAATCCTGTAGCGCACGTGTATGAATGCTACTCTTGCGTGTTAAAAAGCGTGATGTTGCCAAAAAATTCGAGAGATGATGAAAAAAACATTACACAAAACAGCGCACCAGGGCTTCCGCTTGCGCGGAATCCCTGTAGCCCACTTGTATGCGTGATTGAGTTACTGTAATAGGGACGCTGCAGGATTTCCGCGTTAGCGGAAATCCTGGCGTTAGCGGAAGCCCTGGTACGTTTCCTGAAGCATGTTCACGAGTATCCCACGACACGGTCCACCAGCTGTCGAAGAACTACCACTCAAAACGAGGAGGTTTGCATCGTGACGAAGTTTGAGTGCACAACGCTTATGAAGGGCGCCTGCTGTTGGTGCAATGTCCGGCTGCATTTCGTACATCGAACCTTGGATTTGTTCTTTTCATCTACTGGGATGTCCATGAATTGCAAGACGTGGTCACCAACCAATTCGATGATTTGATGATATCCATCATCGAGAACATCGCCAACTCTTAATCGTTCGGAGGCAGCCGCAAAACGGGAAACAAGATGTTCATGTGCCAGCGCCTTGTAGATAAAATTGCTTCTTGGCGATGCAAGCACTGCCTTGAAATGCGCATTAATCTGTGGAAGACAACCAATGTCCCTCTTGACTAAAAAGTTGCAAATATGTCGCTTCAGGTCCGCTGGCAGAACCAGGAAACGCGCAACTTGCTTTTCCAGGGATTCCGCTACCGCGGAATCCCTGTCGCGCACATGTATGAATGACTGGAGTTGAGCTGGAAGAGGACGCTGCAGGTTTTTTCCTGCATCAGCGGAAAGCCTGGTTTCTAGTGACATCGGGGGG
>JADMIO011778097.1_pt1 | contig 43484 bp, 40 predicted proteins | sample 8958161 | NCBI WGS metagenome assembly JADMIO01 (sample SAMN16585339, study PRJNA669376) | soil metagenome | isolation source: Crop rotation soil | place: USA: Cullars Rotation, Alabama | collected 2011
GCCGCGACTTCAAGTCACGTGAATTCCAAGCTTCGGATCCCACTGTGCTGGAAAGGGTCGAGATTGTTGGCGTAGTCGTCGGCGCGCTCGGAGTACTGCGCGTACTCGTTGTGGCCAGAGCCGCGGGTGAAGTACGGGGGCATGCCGTCGCCCGGCACCGTGCGATACGGGATGCCGTCGCCGTCCACGTCCTTGTAGCGGCCCCACTTCTCGAGCTGCTTCAACTTGTCGGCGGTGAGCCGCTTGCCGCGGTCGATCGGGCGATCGGTGAACTCGAACGTCTTCGACATCCAGTTGTTCATGCCGAGGTCGAGGTCCGTCATCACGAAGACCGGCGTCTGCAGCCGCTCGGTGAGGTCGAACGCGTCCATCGCCATCGTGTAGCACTCGTGCACCGAGCACGGGAGCAGCAGTGGATGCTTGGTGTCGCCGTGCGACAGGACGGCGGTCGAGAGGATGTCCTGCTGCGCCGTGCGGGTCGGCAGGCCGGTTGACGGCCCGACGCGCTGCACATCGAAGATCACCGCAGGCACTTCGGCGTAGTAGGCGAGGCCGGTGAATTCGGCCATCAGCGACACGCCGGGGCCGGCCGTGGAGGTCATGGCGCGGGCGCCCATCCAGCCGGCACCAATCACCATGCCGAGGGCGGCGAGCTCGTCTTCCGCCTGAATGGCCGCGTAGGTGGCCTTCCCGGTCTCCGGATCCTTGCGGTATTTCTTCAGGTAATCGATCAACGACTCGCACAGTGAGGACGAGGGCGTAATCGGGTACCAGCCGACGAAGGTGACGCCGGCCATCATGCAGCCAATCGCCGCGGCAGCGTTCCCCTCGATCAGGATCATCCCGGCGGTCTTGTCCATCGGCTCGACTACGAACGGGTCCTGCTTGGTCAGGCTGGCCTCAGCGAAGTCGTAGCCGGCCTTGAGCGCGGCCAGGTTCAGCTGAATCGCCTTTTCCTTCTTGCCCAGCTGTTTCCGCAGCGCTTTTTCCATCTGCGACATGTCGATCGACAGCAGCCGCGACAGCACGCCGTCATAAATCATGTTGCGCACCAGGCGCCGCAGCTTGGCGTCGGTGGTGATCGGGCTAATCAGCTTGTCGAAGGGGACGGGGTAGAAGGTGAGATCGGTGCGAAGCTCATTGAGCTTCAGCGGCTCGTCGTACACCACGGCAGCGCCGGGGGTGAGCGTGAGCACGTCTTCCTTGGCCGTCTCGGCGTTCATCGCGACCAGAAGATCCACTTCCTTCTTGCGTCCGATGTAACCCTTGGCGCTGGCCCGAATGGTGTACCAGGTCGGCAGTCCCGCAATGTTCGACGGGAACATGTTCTTGCCCGACACCGGGACGCCCATTTGAAAGATTGATCGGAGGAGAACGACGTTGGCGGTCTGACTACCGGAACCGTTGACCGTGGCTACCTGGATGGCGAAGTCATTGATGATCCGCTTGGTGCGCGACGGCGTGGCGGATTCTTGCTCGGCGACGTCTGTCACTGACATGTTTCTATCCTGCTCCCAGCTCTAACCGCTTACTGTGGAGGAGATTGTCCAGTTGTTTACGGGTAGGATTTCCGCACGATTATATAGAAACGGACGCGGTAGGCGAAAGGGATTGCGGGGCCTTCGGCCCTTAGCCTGTAGGCTTTGGGCTTTAGGCTCTGGGCGCTAGGAGGCGACCCTTCTGTACGATGCGGCGCGGGCCTTTACGGCCCGCGATTCAGGCGATCTTGGTTTCGAGCCCTTCCGTCCATGGCTGGCGCTCGATGAGGCGTTCGGCGGGCGTTGCCGCGACCGGCGCGGAGAAATAGAACCCCTGCGCGTATTCGCACCCCAGTAACTGCAGCTGCGTCAGCTGCTCGCGCGTCTCGACGCCCTCGGCCACGACATCCATCCCCAGGCTGTGCCCGAGGCTGACGATCGCGTGCAGCATCTTGGCGCCCGCCTGGCCGCGGCCAACGCGGCTGACGAAGGATCGGTCCACCTTGAGCGTCTCAACCATCAGCTGGTGCAGATAACTCAGTGACGAGAAGCCGGTGCCGAAGTCGTCGAGGCTGCAGGCCACACCCAGCACCCTCAGCCGCTCGACGATGCCACGCGCGGCATCGAGGTCATCGATAAACGCGCTTTCGGTGATCTCGAGCTTCAGCTTTGACGGCGCAAGCCCCGTCATGTCGAGCACCGCCTCGATTTCCGAGGCGAAATCAACGGTCGCAAACTGTCGGCTCGACACGTTGACGCTCATGAATCCTGGCGCCGCCGCGCCAAATCGCTCCTGCCAGGTGGCCATCTGGCGGCACGACTCGAGCAGCGCCACCCGTCCGATATGGACGATGAGACCGGTGCTTTCGGCCACCGGGATGAACTCCGACGGCCCCGCCATCCCCGGCGCCGGCTTGCCCCACCGCATCAGTGCCTCGAAACCGGCAATGCTACCGCCCTCGACGGTGACGATCGGCTGGTAGTGCATCTCGAAGCCTTCGTGCTCGATCGCCCGGCGCAGCTCGGTTTCGACCCGCAGCCGCCCAATCGCCTGGGCGCGCATCGTCGGATCGAAGATTTCGTAGGAATTCCCCTCGCCCTGGGCCCGGTGCAGGGCCGTGATCGCGTCGCGCAGCACGTCTTCAGGACGCTCGTAGCCGGTGGTGCTGACCGCGATGCCGATGCTGACCGAGGTGAACACCTGCTGGCCGTCCACGTCGAACGGCTGCACAAACGCGGTCTTCAGGCGCTCGGCCACCCGGATCGCGTCGCTGGCATCGCGGATGTCGTCGAGCAGGATGTTGAATTCGTCGCCGCCCAGGCGCGCCAGTGTCAGGCCAGGCTGGTCGCTCGCCAATGAGTCGGTCGGCCGCAGGCGGCTGTGAATGCGGTTCGCCACCGCCACCAGCAGCCGGTCGGCGCCAACAGGCCCCAGGCTTTCGTTGACGACCCGGAACCGGTCGAGGCCGATCACCAGCAGCGCAAACTGATAGTTCCGGCGGCGCTGGGCCCGCTTGACCGCCCGATCCAGCACGTCGACGAAGAAATGGCGGTTGGGCAGACCGGTCACCGAGTCAGACACCTTGGCGTCGGTGATGTCGGTCAGAGACCCGGCCATGCGGATTGGGGTGCCAGCCCCGTCCCAGATGGCCGCGCCGCGGGCAAGCACCCAACGGAACGCGCCGCTGCGGTGCCGCAGCCGGTGCTCCGACTCGAAATGGCCCGATTCCCTGGCCAGATGCGCCTTCAGCCGGGTGCGCACCTCTTCGATGTCGTCTTCGTGGATGCGCGAAAACCACTCGTCGGGATTGGCGCTGATTTCAGCCTCGTCGCACCCCAGCATCGACTTCCAGCGGTGCGACCAGTAGACGTGGTTGGTGGTGAGGTTCCAGTCCCACACGCCGTCGCGCGCCCCGGTGACCGCGAGATCGAATCGCTGTTCGCTGGCCCGCAGGGAGGCCACCGCTGACTTGTGCGCGAGGTGGGTGCTGATGCGCGCCAGCGCCACCGCAAAATCCACCGGCTTGGTCACGTAATCGTTGGCGCCGAGCCCCAGCGCCTCGACGATGTCGGCGCTCTGCGTGCGGGCGGTGACCATGATCACGGGCAGCTCAGTGGGCAGGTGCGTGTCGCGCAGCCTCTTGAGCACGTCGATGCCGCTCATCTCGGGCATTTCGACATCGAGCAGCACGAGATCGAACCGCTGGGTCTCGACCATCGCCAGCGCTTCGGCGCCGCTCGCGGCGGTCGAGACGGCGTAACCGCGTTGCGCCAGCCTGCGCGACAGCGCGTCGCGGTTGGCTTCGGCGTCGTCGACGATGAGGAGCGAATACGGTGATGTCATGCGGCAGCCGCCCTGGCGACAACGAGACGTTCGATCTTGAGAAGCAGTTCGTGGAACCGGATCGGTTTGGTTTCGAAATCATCGCCGCCGGCTGCGAGTGCCAGGTCGCGGTCGTGCGTCGTGGCATGCGCGCTGAGCACGATGATCGGAATATGGCGCGTGTCCTCGCGCCCCTTCAGCTGGCGCGTGGCTTCCCAGCCATCGATGATCGGCAACCCCAGATCCATCAGGATGAGAGACGGGTGAAACGCGCACGCGAGCTCAACCCCCTCGAGTCCGTTCGCAGCCGCCATCACACGGTAGCCGCGCCGTTCGAGACGGCGTGACAGCGCGTCACGGCTCGGTTCGTTGTCTTCGACCACGAGGATGGTTGTCATGTCGTTACGCCGCGTCGCTGGCCGCGTCTGGCAATTCAGACGCGGAATCGAACACCACCTGGGGCAGCCGCACGGTAAAGCGAGAACCCACGCCCGGCGTGCTCTCGACGCGCACGTCGCCGCTCATCATTTGACAGAACCGCGAGACCAGCGCGAGGCCGAGACCGGTGCCGCCGTACTTGCGTGTCGTGTTGATGTCGGCCTGAGTAAACGGATCGAACACCTTGGAGGTCTGGTCCGCCGTCATGCCGATACCGGTGTCCTCGACCACGAATTCGAGGACGTCGCGCCCCTTGTCGATCGAACGGGCAACGGTCAGCTCGATGCGTCCGTTGCGCGTGAACTTGCCTGCGTTGCTGAGGAGGTTGAGCAGGATCTGCTTGGTCTTGGTGCGATCGGCGGTCATCGTGCCGATCTGCCCGGCAAAACGCACGGTCAGCGTGTTGCCGTTCTTCTCGACCAGCGATCCCACGGTGTCGAGCAGCTGATCGACCATCCGCTTGACCTCGAAGGTCTCGAGCGACAGCCCCATCTTGCCGGCTTCGATCTTCGACAGGTCGAGGATGCCGTTGATCAATTCGAGCAGGTGCCGGCCGGCCAGCTGAATGCGTTCGAGATCCGAGATCGATTCCTTGTTGCCGCTTTCTTCCGCCTGCTCCTGCAACAGCTCGCTGTAGAGAATGATGGCGTTGAGCGGCGTGCGCAGCTCGTGGCTCATGCTGGCGAGGAAGTCGCTCTTGGCGCGCGTCGCCTGCTCGGCGCGGCCCTGCGTCACGCGCAGCTCGTCGACCAGCGTCGTCAGCTGCTCGGCGCGCTGCGCCAGCGCGGTTTCAGCGTGGCGGCGCTCGGTGATGTCGCGCATGTAGCCGGCGAACATCCGCGTGCCCTGCGACGACACCGGCGCGATCGCGACCTCCACCGGGAAGTGCTCGCCGTTCTTGCGCATCGCCGTCAGCTCGAGACGGCGGTTGATGACCGACGACTCGCCGGTCATGAAATAACGCAGCAGTCCGGCGCGGTGCTCCCCGCGCGCGTACTCCGGCATGATCAGGTCGGCCAGTTCGCGGCCCACCGCCTCGTTGGCGGTGTAGCCGAACGTCCGCTCCGCGGCGGGATTGAACTGTGCGACGTGACCGGTTTCGTCCATCAGGATCACGCAGTCGAGCGCCACCTCGAGGATGGCGTCGCTGCGGGCGCGGCTGTCGCGCGCGTCCCGTTCGGCCAGTTGGCGAATCCGCACTTCCTGTTCGAGCGCCGCGGTGCGATCCGCGGTCTCGCGCATCTCGACGACGCTGCGCAGGCACGCGGCAACGAGGAACACGTCCTCGAACACGACCCACGCGGCATGTTCAACCCAGCGCCACTGGCTGGCGACCAGCACGCCGTACACCGACTGCGGCCAGAACGCGCCGCGCAGCATGTGGTCGGCCGCGACGACGATGGTCGCGGGCACGAGCACGCGCCAGTCGCGATAGAAGGCGAGAAACGCCAGCGAGCCGAAGACATGGAAGTGCGTTTCGATGCGGCCGCCGGTCAGGTGGATGAGCAGTCCGCCCATCAGCATCTGCGCGGCGGCAATCGTGAAGCGGGTCGAGGGCAGTCCCGGACGGAAGATTCCGAGCAGCGCGGGCGGCACGCTGATGATGCCGCCGACGATCAGCGCGGCCCAGACATGCAGGTGCGTGCTGCTGATCGGGCCGTCCCACGCCAGCGGTGATACCCAGAGCGCGAAGGCGATGCCCGCCAGCCACTGCAGGCCCATCAGGCCGGCAAACAGCCGGTCGGTTCGTACGTGGATGTCGCGCTGGTACGCAGCGAAAAGCTCGTCGGAGCGCGCAGCAATCGTCTGCGTGGGAAGCATGCGTGGCACCTCGTGAATCAACTGGCGGGTGCGAACAGCGGACAACCGAACACCGAGGTGGTACGGCGATCCGCGCTCTGGTTGTTGAGGAAACGAACGATGGCGGCGCGGCCGGGGTTGTCGCCGGCATGGCCGCGCGACCCGGTGATGCCGCCGCTGAAGAGCAGCGATCCATGCGCGTCGTAGAGGACGATCTGGCCCGAGGTCTCAGCGCCCAGGGTCTTGGCCTTGCTGCCGTTGTCGTCGCGCATGACGACGACGTCTGGCAGCGCCGCGGCCCGGCGCCACAGGTTGGTGTCGGTCCAGCCGGCGGGGAAGCCGGCTGGCTTCATGAAGAGCACGTATGTGCGCGGCCGCACATGGGCGCGCGCCAGCACCTCGGCCAGCTCGGTGAGCGTCGCCTCCGTGCAGAAACACTGTGGGTGCGCCAGGAGCACCAGCGTGGGCCGGTCGGTGGCGAGGGTGACCGGGCCGTCAGCCGGGAACGATTGCGGCGGATTGGCCGCCGTCCCAGGCGTGTTGTCGTAGGCCCAGAGGACGTAGAGACCCGCCCCGGCGCCGGTCAGCCACACGGCGGCGGCCAGCGCAAACAAGGCGGTCTGCCAGAGTGGACGTGGAACGGGACTTGTCACCGACGTTCTTAATCGGCAACGGGAAAGAGAAGCTGAATTGTGTAATTGACGAACGTACGGATTTACGAATTTGTAAGTCTGTGCTCGGCGATGAGGTGCTCCTGCACGGGCCGGCCGGCGATCAGGTGTTCCTGGATGATCCGCTCGAGCACCGCCGGGTCACATTCGCCGTACCAGGCGCCCTCGGGATAGACCACCGCGATCGGGCCGCCCTCGCAGATTCGCAAACAGTTCGCCTTGGTGCGCAGCACGCCGCCCTGTTCGGAGAGGCCAAGCTCCTTGAGACGTTTCTTGAGAAAGTCCCACGCGGCGAGGCTGCGGTCTTTGTCGCAGCACTTCGGATTGGTCTGGTCGCAGCAGAGGAAGATGTGGCGCTTGGCGACCGGGATGCCGGTGGACTGTACGACTTTCTGTTGAGACTCGCTCAAAACAATGTCACCTCGACGATCGCGCCTTCCTCGACGAGGTCGCGATCGATAGGAATCTCGATGTATCCGTCTGCCTGCGACATGCTGGTGATGTCGCCCGACGCCTTGAACGCCGGAACCGCGGTACCGTTGACGACCTTCACCGTGTAGAACTGGTGGCGGCCGATCACTGACACGATCTTCTTCGCCAGCGGCAGCCGCACCGTCTTGGCCACCCGCGGTGGCAGTCGCGCGATTTGTCGCAGCGCCGGCCCGAGCAGGATGTAGGCGTTCGAAAGACAAGACGAAGGATAGCCGGGCATGCCGAAAAACGGCTTGCCTTCAATCAGGCCAAACGCCGTCGGCTTGCCGGGTTTCACCGAGATGCCGTGAAACAGGATCTCGCCGCGCTCGCGCAGCACGTCGAGGATCAAATCGCGTTCGCCCACCGAGCTGCCCCCGGAGAAGACGATCACGTCTTCCTGCAGGCAGTCGTCGAGCGCGCGTGAGATGTCGGCGATCGTGTCCGCCGCCGCTCGATGCGGCACCGGCACGCCGCCGTGTTCGGTCACCGCGGCCGCGAGTGTGAAGCGATTGATGTCGTAGATGTGGCCCGGCTTGAGCGGTTGCCCCGGTTCGACAATCTCGTTGCCGGTCGAAAGAATCGCCACGCGCGGGCGCGCATAGACGTCGACCGCGCGAAAACCCACCGCCGCGATCGCGCCGACGCGGCTGGCGTTCAATTCTTCTCCGGCACGCAAAACGGTCTGGCCGTTCTGGATGTCGGCTCCCTGCCGCCCGGTGTTCTGCCGCGGTTCGGCCGCCGCAAACATCTTCACGTGGCCGGTGTCGTCGGCCTCGGTCTCTTCGACCATGACCACCGCGTCGGCACCATCGGGCATCGGCGCGCCGGTCGCGATCTCAGTGCACTGGCCTGCGCCAACAATCTTCGACGGCATCTGGCCGGTGAACACCTTCTCGATCCAGGTCAGTGTTTTCGGCTGCTGGCGCGACGCTCCGGTCGTGTCCTGCGCGCGCACCGCGTAGCCGTCCATCGCCGCGCGCGTGAACGGCGGCACGTCGGCGGTGGCCACGATATCGCGGGCGAGCACACGCCCGTTGGCGGTTTCGAGCGCCACGTGCTCGACGCGCTCGATGCGGCGCAGCGCGCCCTCGATCAGCGTCCGCGCCTCGTCGAGCGGAATCGTCCCCTTGAACGGGCGCATCTTGCTGGTGGTGGTCATTTGTCCAACTGCTGCACAACGTGGCCGAGCTCGGGGACGACGAGCCGTGTCATCGCCAGTCGCACGGCGTTTTCCGATCCTGGCAGCACGAAGATCGCCTTGCGGGCGACGGTGCCTGCCGTCGCGCGGCTCATCATCGCGGACGGACCAATCTCCTGGAACGACAGCATGCGGAACAGCTCACCGAAGCCGTCCAGCCGTTTCTCCAGCAATCCGTTGATCGCTTCGAAGGTGCCGTCGCGCGCGCTGATGCCGGTGCCGCCGGTGGTGATGACGACGCGCACGCGATCGTCGGCGAGCTGGGCACGAACGATGGCGGCGACCTGTGCCGGCTCATCTTTGACAATCGCGCTGCCGGCGACGGTATGACCGGCTGCTTCGAGCAGTGCGCGAATGGCGTTGCCGCTGGTGTCGTTGGCCGCCGTTCGCGAGTCGCTCACCGTGAGCACGAAGCAGCCGACCGAGATCGGCGCCTGGCTCTTATGTTCGGTGACGGGTTTGCTCGGGGACGGCTCGCTCACGGCAGGATCGTATCAGTTGTCAGTTGTCGGTTATCAGTTGTCAGTCGGAACGCAACGAGCTAGCTCGCCGCCTTCTGACAACTGACAACTGACAACTACGCGTCCTTCTTGAACAGTTCCTGAGCCAGCGTCGCAGCCGACATCGAGCTTGGCCAGCCGGCGTAGAAGGCCAGGTGGGTAATCGCTTCGGCCAGCTCCTCAACGGTGACGCCGTTTTCAACCGCGTGCGGCAGGTGGTAGCGCAGCTGCTCGACGCGGTTCAGGGCGACCAGGCTGGCGACGGTAATCAGGCTGCGATCCCGTTTCGACAGTCCCGGCCGCTTCCACACATCGTCAAACAGCACGTCGGCGGTGAGATCGGCGAGTTTGGGCGCGAAAGCGCCGACCAGGTCGCGCGCCACCTCACCAGGTGGTTTGGATGCCATGAGCAGTCCTCCTGTTCGCGAGTGTACAGGAGTAGTATTCCGGGCCATGACTGCCGTGACTCGTCGTGACTTCGTGAAGGCGGCGGCGGTTGCGCCGGCCGCGTTGAGCGGAATGGCTGCGCCGGTGTCGGCACAGCAGCCGCGTGCGGCTGCGCCCGGCGAGCGATTCGACTACGTCATCGCCGGCGCCGGGCACAACAGCCTCGCCTGCGCGGGCTACCTGGCCAAGGCCGGCTTCAAGGTGCTGGTGCTCGAAGGGCGCGCGATGATCGGCGGCGGCGCCAAGACCGCCGAGGTGCTGCTTCCCGGCTTCAAACAGGATCTCTGCTCGAGCGTGCACGGCGGCCTGCAGACCAATCCGCTGCTGCGCAACAACGAGCTGAACATCCGCGACTACGGCTACGAAAACATCGATCCCGAGATCGTGATGCACTACCCGTTTCTCGACGGGGCGTCGATCACGGTGTATCGCGACAACATCGAGGAGACCGCGGCGTCGATTGCGCGCGTCTCGAAGAAGGATGCAGACACGTTCCGCAGGCTTGCGCCGATCCGCGCCAAGTACGCGGCCACTCCGCCCGCCGAGCGCGCGAAGATGCGCGAGGCGTTTCTGTTTGAACGGCTGGCGTCGATGTCGGGCTTCGATGCGGCGGCACAGATCTGGGAAAGCCCACACGTTCGCGCGGCGAGCCTGAGCGGCGGTCATTTCGGCGCGGTTCCCGGCAGCGATCCTGGCACCGGCGGCAACGCCTTCACGCTGTTCGGTCAGCTCGAGGGCCGGCCTATCGCGAAGGGCGGCTCGGGCATGCTGACCATTGCGCTCGGCCGCTTCATCGAAGCCAACGGCGGCGTCATCCTCACCAACAAGGGCGTCACGCGCTTGATGATTGACGGTGGCAAGTGCGTCGGCGTCGAGTGCGCCGACGGCTCGCAGTACCGTGCCGACAAGGCGGTTGTCTCGACGATCCACGTCAAGCATCTGCTCGAGATGGCGCCGCGCGCGCTGTTCGGCGATGGGTTCGCGCAGACGGTGGATCTGTGGAGGGCCGAGCACGCGATGTTCGCGTTTCACTTCGCGCTCGCCGAGCCGCCGAAATATCGCCTGGTTGGCGGCGGCACGATCTCGAGCTGCGAGGCGGCAGTCCTGCAGCGCCCGGAAAGCATCTTCGGCCTCAATTACGACGAAGCGCGCGGTGAGCTGCTGAACCTCGACGACATGCCGCTGCAGATCGTCACGCCGTCGGTGGCCGATCCGTCGCGGGTGCCCACCGGCATGGCGACGCTGAAGATCGAAGGCACGTTGCCTTACGCGCTGAAGGGCGGACCGCAACAGTGGGATACGGTGAAGGACCAGGTCGCCGACACGCTCCTCACCACCTACATGAAGCTGACGACCAACATCACCAGGGAAAAGGTGCTGGCCAAGGCGTTGTTCAGCCCGGTTGATATCGAGCGGATGAATCCAGCGATGTGGCGCGGCAGCGCGCATCACGGCGATCGCCGCTTCAATCAGCTGGTTGGCAATCGCACGGCGATTCCGGGTCTCTACCAGACAGGCTCGTGCACGGCGCCGGGTGGATCGATCACCGGGATGGCGGGCCGCAACGCGGCCGCCGTCATCCTTCAGGACGCGGGGACGAGCCTCGAGGCCGTGGTCAACAAAGGGCGCACGGCATGAAACTCGTCATGCTGTCGGCGCTCGTGTTCATCACGGTCACCGCTGGCGTGCTCGCTCAGCAGCCGGCCCCGCAGCCTCCTGTGGCGGTGCCACCGAACTACGCACCGCATGCGGCGCCCGAGCAGCCGCTGCCGTTCAGCCACAAGACGCACGTCTCGCGCGGTGTCCGCTGTCAGACCTGTCACGTCAATCCCGAGCCGGGCGCGATGATGACGTTTCCCTCGACCAGCATCTGCATGGGGTGTCACGCGACGGTGGCAAAGGACCGGCCGGCGATCGTGAAGCTGGCCGAGTTCTCCCGCTCACCGCAGCCGATCCCGTGGGTGCGCGTCTACCAAGTACTGCCCGGGGTGACGTGGGCGCATCGTCCTCACCTCAGCGCGGGCATGCAGTGCGGGTCCTGTCACGGCAACGTCGGCGAGCTCGAGGCGATGGCCGAAGTGACGGCGGTCACCGGTATGTCCAGCTGCATCTCCTGTCATCAGGCGAACAAGGCCAGCACAGCGTGCACGACGTGTCACAAGTGGCCGGCGGGAACCCGATAGCCGGCCGCCTCTAACCATCCGAGGATCTCCCATGCGTCGAGCGATCATCATCGTCGTGCTCTCGGTTGCCGCGAGCGTCGTGATTCGGTCACAGGACGCGCCCGCAGACACCGTGCTGGTCAACGGCAAGATCATCACCGTTGACGATCGGTTTTCGATCGCGCAGGCGGTGGCGGTGCGCGGCGATCGCATCCTCGCCGTTGGCACCAACCAGGAGATCACGCGACTGGCGGGACCAAACACGCGGCGCATCGACCTGCGCGGCCGCGCCGTCACTCCCGGGTTCATCGACCATCACGCCCACTACATGCGCGAGGGATCGACCTGGGCGGAAGAAGTGCGGCTCGACGGCGTGCCCTCGCGTCGCCGTGCGGTGGAGATGCTGCGCGCGAAAGACGCGTCCCTGACGGCAGCAGACGGGTGGATCTACACGCTGATGGGGTGGACGCTCGATCAGTTTGCGGACGATCAGATGCCGTTCACGCGCGACGAGCTCGATCGCATCGCGCCCAATCATCCGCTCTACCTGCAGGAGGCGTACTACCGCGTTTATCTCAACAGCCGCGGCCTGGCGGCGTTGGGCATCCGCGATGGCGCGCCGGATCCCGAATGGATGCCGGCCGGACAAGTCGTGCGCGACGCCTCGGGACGCGCCACCGGTGTGGTGCTCGACAACGGCACGCGCCCGATTGAGGCGCGCATTCTCGACTTGCCGCGCACGCGCGAGGCGATCGAGGCAAGTCACCGGACGATGCACAGCGATCTGAATCGCGCGGGGGTCACGACCATCGGCACGCCGACCTGCGACAACGGCGCGCAGGTGCGATCGGCGGCACCGTTCCTTGCGGACGACTACGAGCGGTGGGCGCGCGAGAAGTCGCTGACCGTGCGTGTCTACTGCCAGGTCACCATTCCGACCGGGACGACCGACGCGCAGATCGACAAGGTGCTGCCCGAGTTCGCGAAGATCAAACTGTTTCAGGGCAACGACTACCTGAACACGTTTTCCTACGGCGAGAACCTCGGCATCGCCAACGACAACATGCTCGACGTGGCGGCGCCGACCACGCCGGAGCAGTTCAGGCTGTGGGGGCGGCTGGCGCGCGAGCTGGCGAAGAACGGGCTGCCGATCCAGGTGCACGCGACGCTCGAAGCGTCGATCGACGGCTTTCTCGACCAGATCGAAAAGATCGACCGCGAGTACCCGGTTCGCACGCTGCGCTGGACGCTGTACCACGTCGACCAGGTGAACCGCTCGCATCTGGAGCGCATGAAGAAGCTCGGGATGTACCTTGGCGTGCACATGCGGCCGACGGTGATGGGCGGTATCTTCCACCGCATTCGCGGCGACCGATCGCTCGACAACCCGCCGCTGCAGTGGATTCAGCAGAGCGGCGTCATGTGGGGTGTGGGCACGGACTTCAATCTCGACCAGTTCCGTCCCTTCACGACGTTGTCGTTCATGGTGACCGGCCGCATGGTCGGCGGCGCGGTCGTCAATCGCCAGCCGATTGCCCGCGAGGACGCGCTGATTGCGCACACGCGGCGCAACGCGTTCTTCCTGTTCCAGGAGAGCAACCTCGGGTCGATCCAGGCGGGCAAGCTGGCCGACCTGGTGGTGCTCGATCGCGACTACCTGACCGTGCCGGCGGACCAGATCAAGGACATCAGCCCGGTGATGACGATGGTGGGAGGGAAGGTCGTGTTCGACGCTGTCGCCCAACGTCCAGCCGCCACGCGCTAGGTCTGTTATAGTTAGGGTTTGTGCGCGGTGCCGCGAAGGCGGATGAGCGCACATTTGACAGCTTTACCCCTCGCGCCCATAGCTCAGTTGGATAGAGCGTCTGGCTACGAACCAGGAGGTCGCACGTTCGAGTCGTGCTGGGCGCACCAACCTTTTCAATAACTTAAGAGAGTCGCGCCTACTCGGATCGCGAGAGTGTGCCCGATTCTGTGCCCACCAGCGCTTAGCAAGAGGGCCAGACGGAGTCGTCCTACCGGTCGTCCTCGCCGGGATGCAGCTCCCGAGCCTTGGCGGTGAGCTCTCGCACCGAAACCTTTTGTTCGCCTGCGTGTCTAGCCGGATCTGACCGGTATTGAGCAACGAGCTCGCTCAAAAGTACTCGCGCCTTACCGCGCAATGCGCGAATTTGGCGCTCATCTCCGAAGGTCTTTACCATCTCCAAGTTTTCACAGGTTTTGATGTACTCGACCGCATCGCCATACGCAATCTGCTCAGGCAATTGATCAAACAGCGCCAGTTCGTCCGTGAGCTGGCGAAGCGGCTCGCCTTCCGCCCGCAAATCGGCCACCGACTTGCCTTCAACGGTGCAAGTGGTGTCATCCGCACCGTTGTCGATCAACAGCTGCCGGATGCGAGGGAATCCTCTCCGGGCCGCCGCGTGCAGTGCGGTTCTGCCACGAGCGTCCGTAGCATTGGCGTCGAGGCCTTGAGCCAGAAGACGCCGAGAGACACCCAATAGACCTCCCCATGCGGCATGATGCAGCGCGGTGCTGCCGTCTGACCCGCGGGCTTGGACATCAGCGCCTGCCGCGATCAAGAGTTCTGCGGCTACACGCTGACCATGCGACAGGGTGGCGAGGAGAGGAGTTTCCCCCTCGCGGTTTCGAAGCTCCAGGGCCGCGCCTCTTCTGAGCAGCTCGCTAACGCACTTGACCTTTCCTGTGGCAGAGGCAATGAAAAGCAGGGTCCTCCCTTGCTTATCCTGTAGGTCGAGCAGGGTGGGTGCGATCCCCAACCAGAATCGCAGGAGGTCGTCGCGGTCGAAGAGAGTTGTGTAATAGGCGGGAGGTTGTCCGTTTTCCTCTTTGGCGTCTGGATTTGCGCCTGCCGCCAGCAATACTTCGAGGGCTTCACTCGTCCCGTTTGCGCTGGCCCAGTGGAGACAGGTCGAACCGTCGTCCGTGCGGACGTGCAGATTCGCGCCAGCGCCGATGAGCCATCGAATCGCATCCACATGACCGTTCAGCGATGCGAGAAGGAGCGCGGTGTGATCGCCTTCCAACCGCGTGTCTACCGGAGTCCCATCGGCGATGATCGTCGCGATGGCTGCGACATTCCCTCGTGCTGCGGCAGAGGAGAGTTCTGCAATCTGTCGATCGCGCCGAGCTGAAAGGCGTTTAGGGAATCGCCTTCGAAATGACTTCCATAATCCCTTCGCCATCAACGCACCCTGCGGATCCGTTCGGACGCTGGGCCGGATGTTCTTGCAAGTACAAAGGAGCGTACGCGCGCGTCGCGCGGCAGGGACAAAACGATGTACATGAGACCTCTCTGCTGAAAGCCGAAGGGACAGCGGGCAGAGCGGCCGAACTAGACGCGGAGTTGTGCGATGAGGGCGAGCAGCCCTGGAGGGCTTTTTTCTATTGCGAGTGCGTGGGCCGACGGGACAGGTTCGCAGACCTCGGGTTGCGAAATCGCCTGCGTCGGCACCAATGCAGGAGCATTCACGAGTTGAGTGGCCTGTTGAACCGCCAGTGCCCCGACGCCGTCGGAGGGATGGTCGCACGAGTGGGCGACCGCCTCGATCGCGGGCCCCATCGTCGGGTCTGCTGGCCCCGCGCATGAATGATGCTGTGAATGGGGACCAATCACGCCGGCTCCGTGCGACTCACACACGAACACACACACGGTCGCGGCTAAGGGAGCACCAGCAATCGTCAACGCTAAGGCGAACGCCCAGACACAACGAGCCACCAGTGCCAGTATAACGCACCAGGTAGCTACCGAATACCGCGTTTCCATGAGTTTCGATGACGGTGACCCGCGTCGGTCGGCTTGTCGAACAGTCCGCGCGACGCGCATGAAGAACCCGAGCGGACGGCGGAGCGGTTCTCGATTCAAGATGCTAACGACTGCCGCCCGAGGAGCTGGATTGAGACCTACTTCTGAAGGTTCGATTGCGTAGTGGCCCTTTTCTGAGTGCGCGTGTCTTCATGATGTAGATGACTCGGTCACGATCAGCACGTGAACACCAGCGCGCCCAGTCCGGAACAAGAGTTCCCCAGCCTTGCCGACATCACTGAACGGATCATTTGCCACCTCGACCGAGTACCTTGGCACCCGTCGTGCCAATCGCTCATCTTGCGCACCCATCGGCGAGGTGTAATGGGTCAGGCAGCGCCGCGTCTTACGGATGGAGGTCGTCATGGAGCGCGACGTTGTATGTGGGATGCAGGTCGATCCGGTAAAAGCTGCCGGGACCAGCGAGGTGAACGGGAAGACGTACTACTTTTGCTCGAAGAGCTGTAAAGCGAAGTTCGAGGCGAACCCGTCTCAGTATCTCAACAAGTGAGTTCGCGGGCCAGCAGCGCTCGCCTCAGGATCTGCCATGTCTACGCATCAGCACGCCACTGCCGCCGCACCAGCCGAGGTTCTTGATCCGGTCTGCGGGATGACCATTGCTCCAGAGGATGCGGCCGGTCATGTTGAGCACCACGGACGGACGTATTACTTCTGCAGCCAGAATTGCCTGGATCGGTTCCAGCCGAATCCTTCTGCCTTTCTCGGCGACGTTCGGCTGAATGTCGCGTCGGCAGGTCAGCCTGCGTCCGCATCGCTACAGCCGGTTGAGTACACCTGCCCGATGCATCCGGAGATCGTCCGGAATCAGCCTGGCTCGTGCCCCATCTGTGGCATGGCGCTCGAGCCGCGAACAATCACATTAGATGAACGAAACCCCGAACTCGACGACATGGCGCGTCGATTCTGGGTCAGCACGGTCCTGACGGTGCCGGCGATCGTCCTTGCCATGGTCGAGTTTCTGCCGGGGCATCCGTTTGACGCACTGATTCCCGCGTCGGCCATGTCGTGGGCGCAATTCGCGATGACGACGCCGGTCGTGTTGTGGGGCGGCTGGCCGTTCTTCGTGCGCGGCTGGCAGTCGGTCGTGAACCGCAGCTTGAACATGTTCACCCTGATCGCGCTCGGCGTCGGCGTGGCGTACGCCTACAGCGTGGTTGCGACGGTATTACCGTCTCTCTTCCCTCCATCATTCCGCGTGGAGAACGGGACGGTGGGCGTCTACTTCGAAGCGGCCGCTGTTATCGTCACGCTCGTGCTGCTAGGCCAGGTGATGGAACTCCGCGCTCGAAGCCAGACAGGCGCCGCCATACGCGCGCTTCTTGGCTTGGCGCCGAAGACGGCGAGACGTCTGCGCAACAATGGAGTAGAAGAAGACGTTCCGCTGGACCACGTTCAAGTCGGCGACCGGTTGCGCGTGCGGCCAGGTGAAAAGGTGCCGGTGGACGGCACAGTGCTGGACGGGACCAGCGCAATCGATGAGTCGATGGTCACGGGCGAGCCGATGCCCGTCGAGAAGCGGCCGGGTGACAGGGTGATTGGCGCTACCGTGAACGGAACTGGCTCGCTTGTCATGACAGCGGAGCGCGTGGGCACCGACACGCTACTTGCGCAGATCGTGAACATGGTTGGCCAAGCGCAGCGGAGTCGCGCGCCGATCCAGAAGCTGGCCGACGTAGTTGCCGGTTACTTTGTGCCGGTCGTGGTGCTCATCGCGATCGTGACCGCTGTTGTGTGGGGCTGGGTGGGCCCTGACCCACGGGCGGGGCACGCCATCATCAATGCTGTCGCAGTACTGATCATCGCCTGCCCATGCGCACTTGGCCTGGCGACGCCAATGTCGATCATGGTCGCAACCGGCAAAGGTGCGACGGGAGGTGTCCTCTTCAAGAACGCGGAAGCGATTGAAGTTTTACGCAGCGTCGATACCCTTGTCGTCGACAAGACGGGCACCCTCACTGCCGGCAAACCGAAGCTAGCATCCGTTACAACCACCGGCGTGCTTGATGAGCATGCGGTGCTCAGCTTGGCGTCAACGCTCGAGCGAGGGAGTGAACATCCGCTCGCGGCGGCAATCGTAAGCGGCGCGACCGAGCGCGGCGTGGGGTTCGCAACTGCTCAGCAATTCGAGTCGCTGACGGGCAAGGGCGTGCGCGGCCGTGTTGAGGGCAAGCAAGTGGCGGTCGGCAACGAAAGCCTCCTCGCTGAGATGGGGGTGGCCGCCGCTGCGCACGCGACCCAGGCGGAGGCGCTGCGGCGTGACGGCCAGACCGTCATGTTTGTCGTAGTTGATGGCGCACTGGCCGGCTTCATCGGCGTTGCCGACCCGATAAAGCAGACAACCCCAGAAGCAATCAGGGACCTTCAGCGCGAAGGTATCCGCATCGTGATGATGACTGGGGATAGCCGTGCAACAGCCGAGGCAGTCGCGAAGAAGCTATCGATCGACGAGGTGCTGCCAGAGGTGCTGCCAGACCAAAAGGCCGCGATGGTGAAGCGGCTTCAGGACGAAGGCCGCGTTGTGGCCATGGCGGGCGACGGCATCAATGATGCGCCGGCACTCGCCCAGGCACAGGTGGGTATCGCAATGGGTACAGGCACCGATGTCGCGATGGAGAGTGCTGGCGTGACGCTCGTCCAGGGCGATTTGCGCGGCATCGCTCGCGCGCGACGGCTCAGTCGCGCGACGATGGGAAATATCAAACAGAACCTGTTTTTCGCGTTCATCTACAACGTCCTTGGCGTCCCAATCGCCGCTGGCGTGCTGTATCCATTCATCGGCTTGTTGCTGAATCCGATGATTGCGGCGTTGGCCATGAGCCTCAGCTCGGTCTCGGTGGTCGGCAACGCCCTTCGTCTCAGGCGTGCGCAACTCTAGCCATGAAACCTGAACGCAAGTTCAGTAATTCTTCAGGATTGAAGGCGAAATAATTCTCGAGGTGCGGGTATACTCGCACCAGATGGTCACGCGACTAGTTTCGCTGGTCGTTGCGGTCGCCCTCGCCTTCGCCCCTGTGGCGCTGGAGGCGTGCCAAGCTTCGTGCTTGTCGCACGCTACTGAGGCAAAGGGCTCTGGCTCCCCGCATCACCATTCCCATGGTGCAGTTGCCACCTCGCCTGTTCCTGCAGGACATGTTCACCACCACACCAGCGCAAACGTAACAGCGCAGACCCCGGTGGTGTTCATGGCGGGCGCGCATGCCTGCGATCATGGCGACGACCTGCGGTCCGTCTCAGCGGCGCTCGATACGGTCCATATCGCTCCCGCCGTTCTTACATCGCGAATCGACGCTATGCGCATCGATGCGCGCTCATTTAGGTTGCCCGAAACGGCTGTTCGGGCCACGTCCGAGCGAATACCCCTAACAACAGAACTGCGCGTCTAGGCTTCCCAATCTCCAGACGGTTCGCTTTTCCTTTGGAGTCGGAGGTCTATGTACGTTCGTTCATTTGGGCGTGTAGTCACGCTCGTAACTGTTGCGGTCTTATTTCGAGGCGGAATCGCCACGGCGCAGGACGCGGCTCACGAGCATAGCGAAGTTGCGCAGGCTGGTGAGCAGCCTCAACACGATATGTCCGCGATGGGCACTGGCGGGATCTCGATCACGAGGGACGGTTCAGGGACGTCGTGGCTCCCGGACGAGACGCCGATGTACGCCCTGCATCGCCAGGCGAATGGTTGGATGTTGATGCTGCACGCCAACGGATTCGTCCAGTATCTGAAAGACACCGGGGATCGAGGCAGCGATCAATTCGGCGGCATCAACTGGGCCATGGGTATGGCGCAGCGCAAAGCAGCCGGCGGGCAGTTGACCCTCCGGGGGATGTTGAGCGCCGAGCCAGGGACCATCAGTGGATGCGGCTATCCCGATTTGCTGGCCACGGGCGAGCTCTGTAAGGGGCAGCCGATTCACGATCGGCAGCACCCTCATGACCTGTTCATGGAGTTGGCGGCGCAGTACTCTCGACCGATCGGCCCTGGCATCCAGTTCCAGGTGTACGGAGGTCCGGCAGGCGAACCGGCGCTCGGCCCCGTGGCCTTTATGCACCGCATCTCTGGGTTAGCCAATCCGCTCGCGCCGATCACGCATCACTGGTTCGATTCGACGCACATTACCTATGGTGTCGCCACCGCAGGAGTGTTCGGCGGTAAGTGGAAGGCGGAGGCGTCGGTGTTCAACGGACGCGAACCGGATGAGGACCGAACCAATTTTGATTTCGCAGCGATGGATTCATGGTCCTCGCGCTTCTGGTTTCTTCCAAACTCGCACATAGCCGTTCAGGTGTCAGGCGGACACCTGTCCGAGGCCGAAGTAGGTCATGACGGCGGTCCGCGAAGAGATGTCGACCGGCTCACGGCGTCAGCGACGTTTCATCGCGCCACGCTCGAGAACACGTTCTGGGCGACGACGATCGGATGGGGCCGCAACAAGGAGCCGGGCGAAGCCACGAACGCGCTGCTCGTCGAATCCAGCGTGACATTGCACGATCGCGACACGCTGTACAGCCGCTTCGAGTGGGCCCAGAAGAGCGGCCACAATCTCGTTGTCGAGCCCGAACATGACATCTTCGAGGTAGCGAAAGTGCAGGGCGGATATACGCGCTACCTGCCGATGTGGAAAGGGTGGACGCCCGGCGTAGGCGCGGCGATCTCGGGCGGCATCGTCCCCGCGTCGCTGAAGCCGTTCTACGGGCATCGGTTCAACACAGGGTTCATCGCTTACGTGACACTGCGCCCAGGCGCGCGCCAGATGTAGCCCATGAATCGCACAGCTTGGTTTCTCGGCGGATGCGTTTTCACGCTGGCGTTCATCGGGATCGCCGGAATTGTCTATCTCCGCGTCACTGGATTGGACAGCCGTGCCGAACCCGGCACGGTCGAGGCCCGACTCGCGCGAACGGCACGATGGTTTGCGATTCCTCGCGAGTTCACGATTTTGCAGAACCCGGTCGGTTCCACCCCCGAGATACTCGAGGAAGGGATGGGGCACTTCGCCGACCACTGCGCCACCTGCCACGCGAACGATGGCAGCGGGAACACCGAGATGGGGCGGGGCTTTTTTCCGAAGACCCCGGATATGCGACTGCCCGCCACGCAGAGGATGACCGACGGCGAGCTCTTTTACGTAATTGAACACGGCATCCGGTTCACCGGCATGCCGGCGTGGAGTACCGGAACGAAAGGCGGCGCGGAGTCGACGTGGCATTTGGTGCGTTTCATTCGCCATTTGCCCCGGCTCTCTGAGTCCGAACTAGAGAAGATGCAGCAGCTCAACCCACGATCTCCAGAAGAGATCCGGCAGGAAAGCGAAGAAGAACGTTTTCTAAATGAAGGAGCAAAGTGATGAAGAAGTGGATGACGGTTCTGGTCGTTTGCACGGCAGTCCTAGTGTCTGCAGGCGTGGCCCGCGCGCATGAGGGACATATGCACAAGACACTCGGCACCGTGTCGAGCATCGACGGGCAGCGCGTGGTCGTGAAGACGACCGACGGCAAGACTTTGACCGTGATGCTCGACAAAATGACGACGATCACGCGCGGCAAGGACAAGCTCGACGCTGCTGTCCTAAAGGTCGGCGAACGTCTCTCCGTCGATTACATGGAAGAGAAGGGCATGAACATGGCGCACGAGGTCAAGTTGGCAACTGCGTCAGCAACTGCCAAGAAGTAAGCGGAAATTGGGGGCTACGCGGCAACGTCCCCGACGCCGCGTACCCTCGCAGGAGATGTTGACATCATGATGACCGCTGGTGTCCGCAAGCTCGCACTGACGACGCACGTCACCGCGTCAGTAGGTTGGCTTGGCTCGGTTGTCGCGTTTCTGGCGCTGGCGATCGCCGGGGTGAGTAGCGCCGAATCGGAGATCGTCCGTGCGGCGTATGTCAGCATGCACCTGATGACGTGGTACGTCATCGTGCCGCTCGCATTCGGGTCGTTCTTGACGGGGTTGATCGAGGGTATTGGCACGCCGTGGGGTCTCTTTCGGTATTACTGGATCCTGACGAAATTGATTCTGACTGTCCTCGCGACGGCGATTCTGTTGCTCCACACGCAGCCCATAGATCGCGTAGCCACCGTGGCGATGCGAGCGGTACTCACTACAAGCGACCTCCAAGCGGTGCGAATCCGACTGATCGGTGATGCGAGCGCAGCGCTCTTCGTTCTGTTCGTCACGACCACGCTTTCCGTCTACAAGCCCTGGGGAATGACGCCCTACGGCGTCCGGCAGCAGCTTGTCGAAAACGAAGGTCTGTCACGGGCAGCTCGTCGCGAGCCCCGTGCGACAGGCGGGTATGTGCTGATCGGGATCGTGGCGTTCGTTGGAATAATCGTGGTGTTGCATTGGTTTGGAGTTGGACTACACGCCCACTGAGCCCCTGGCGCGCTGACCGCGCCTGCCTGACCACGTCGAGACGGGCCTGGGGCTCGCCACACCAGCGAGCCCCGACAGGGGAGCGGGAAGCCACGCGCGCAAACGCCATCGCGCTACTCTCCCAGAGACGTTGTGCCGCCACTCAGTGTCCGGAGGAATGCTTCGAGCTGCCGCAGTTCGCGCGCACCTAGTTTCAACGGCTTCAACTCGATGTGCCCCTCGGGCGCAGCCGGCGCAGCGTTGTAGTGCCGGAGTACCTCAACAATTTCCCCACACTTGGTCGGCTGAGAAGAACATCTGAGATAGTCAGCTTCGGGATCCGTCCCTTGCTCGATCTCGAGTACGCCACGCCGCTCACCTGCACCGCGCGCCAGCGTCACCTGATCGGGGAAGGAACGACGGACTATCGTCACGATCAGCCTGAACGATCCGTTGCGAATCAGTTCCCTGATCAGCGCATTGCCGACGGAGCCAGACGCCCCGAGAACAACCACCGCCTGCGTACGCGACATGCGTGCGCCAGACTATCGTGAGTGCTGTCGGGCGTCCAAAGTGACGACCGGGTTGTGAGCGACGGTAGTGTTTCGCTTCGCGCAGAAGGCGATCGGCTCGGGCTCAGCGCGTCGCAGTGATTACGAACCGTGACGTGAACTAGTGTCTTCTGGCGCCGGTATGGGCTCGCTAATGTTGCGCGACATCTCGGAATCGTTTTTCAGCATCACGTGGCTGAAGAGGATGCCCGCGTCGCAGGCGAGATCCTTGTGCGCGCTTGCGCGATACAGGTCTTGGTATCGAAGATTGGCTCTATCAATCTAGTCAGCCCGTCGGAGGATCGATTTCTCGAGAAGGCTCTGGCGACGGACCCCTCGTTGGCGAAACCATCGTATTCACAGGAGCTCTCTCGATGCCACGGCGTGAGGCTGCAGCCATGGCGGCCGCGGTTGGCTGCACGGTATCTGAGTCTGTAAGCCGCAGCACCACGCTTCTGGTCGTTGGCGATCAAGACATCGGAAGACTGGCAGGTCACGACAAGAGCTCGAAGCACCGGAAAGCCGAAGACCTGATTCAAAAAGGCCACGAGATTCGGATTCTGGTCGAGAGGGATTTTCGTCGTTTGGTGCAGCTCGAAGGTATCTCGTGATTCCGCCCAGGTCGTGATGTCGGGAACCCGTGCCTAATTCTGTGCCTACTCACCTTGGAAACAGGTAGCAAGTGGTCGTATTGGCTAGAGGCTGAGCTTCGACAGTTCAGCGCCAAAATGTAAGTCGCTAACGATTGGTCCCACTTGGTGCGATTGGGGCCTTCTGCAACTACGAACCAGGAGGTCGCACGTTCGAGTCGTGCTGGGCGCACCATCCTCCGCTCCTCTAGGCTTTAGTCTTTAGGCTTTAGTCCACGTGATGCGGCGCAGGCCTTTACGGCCTGCGAGTACTCCGCCTTTGGGCGGACCTGAAGCTCCTTCTCATAAAATCCCACTGCATGCCTGTGACTGTTCGGCCATGCCGCCCCGACGAAGGCCGCGTGTTCTTCGACATCCACACCCGCTCGATTCGTGGACTCGCAGCGCCGCACTACCCGCCAGAAGTTATCGCCGCATGGGGAGCACCGGCTATCGACCGGGGCATCGAAAGATTCTCGGTGAATCCCGATGGTGAGGTTCGCCTGATCGCCGAGCGTGATGGTGAACCAGTCGGACTCGGCGTCGTTGTCCTGAACAACTCCGAACTGCGCGCGTGTTATGTGGTGCCAGAAGCGTCGAGACAGGGTGTCGGGTCAGCGATTGTCCGTGAGACTGAACCGATCGCCGTTGCCAGCGACCTCAGCCGACTCGACCTGCATGCGTCCGTCAATGCCGAGACGTTCTACGCGAGCCTCGGATACGAAGTTGTGGAGCGATCCGAGCACGTTCTTCGTAGTGGACTGCGGATGGCAGCCGTGAAGATGACCAAGAGTCTCGCGTAGGCTTCGCCGTTTTCGGCCCGGACTTCCTTTTTGACCGGCCCCGGTGGAGCGAGCGGGGCTGCCACGGAGCGCGCTTCTGGTCGTTGAGCCAAGTTCAGACGCCGCTGGGCGGTAGGAGATAGAGTCCAGCGATGCGGTATGTCGACGCGGCGGCGGATCTGCTGAATCCGTTGTTCTTCATCCTTCCTGGCGTCGGTCCGTTTGTAGTGCTATTCGCGGTGGGCGGTGTGGCTACCGGGGCGCTGCTCATCTGGTGGCACCGTCGCCACGGCTGAAGGTGTCTGCGTCTGTGCGCCAGTTTTGGCCCGGACTTCACTTCGACCCCGACCCCGGTGGAGCAGAGGTGGCTGCTTCGATGTGCGCGTTGATCATCTCTCCAACTTCAGATCGCGTTCGTCCTCTGAAGTTCCTACAGACAATCGCCGTAACTGCAAGCGACAGCCACGCCAAAACCGAGTATCGCTGCCACCATCATTGGGATGTAGAAGATCGCGATGACGAGCCAGTATCCCGGCCAGCGACGAACAAGAGCCGCGAAACCGATGGCGGGACTAGACCATGCTGCCAGACCAAGCCACTCGGGCGCGGACTGGTTACGCCAGTGGGTCTCGGAGAGCGTCACCATCAAGAACACAGTCACTAACGGGAACAACAACGCAAAGGTGACTGTTGCGATGGATACCCACGGGACTCTGCGTGGTGGCGGACAGATGTGACGCTCATCCTGTATGTAGGCGACATCGCACAGGGGACAGACAGGCATCGTTCAAGCAGGATAGCGCACAGCGCCGGCGGCTTTGAGCCGCGTGCTACGATCCAACTCGACCGTCTGCTTTCACTCGCGTCCCGCGCGTTAGGTGCGTATTTCCCTAACGTGTTCACACGATCTGGTGCGCCCAGCCTGTTTCGCCTACGAACCAGGAGGTCGCACGTTCGAGTCGTGCTGGGCGCACCAACCTTCTCAAATAACTTACGAACGCATGGAAGCGGACGCTCCGTCGTGCCGGCGTTTGACAGGCGGGCAGTGGTGGACCAAGCTACAGGCGTGGTGATTCTTCGCCGCCGTTCTCTTGCCGCCGTCCTGATATGGGCATCCTTGGCAGGAAATGCAGCCGTCTGCGCCGGATGGACTGCCAGCGCGGAGGCACGCATGGCGTGCTGTGCTGAGGAGGCAGAGTGTCCGATGCACGCGTCGGATGCCTCCAAATCCCACAGCCAACAGACGGTCTCGCAGGAGCAGGCCGACAGTTGTTGCGCGTTCTCGGAAGGCACCTCGTCCGGTCCATCGAATCAGATCTTCGCCGTCACGATCACTCCAGCGGTCCTCGGCGCAGCCACTCTCTTAGCCGCGGAGACGCCCGCGCTCGTTCTGAGTAACGCGCAGCGGAGTTCGATCCCGCTGCCGTCCAGCCCGGTACCGAAGCACGTTCTTCTCTCAGTCTTCCTCGTCTAGCCGCTGACAGTCGTCGTGTGTTCGCTCGGATCGACATCCGAGTTGGTTTCCGTGCGCGCGAGTGCGCCCGGATGACGACTTGTCACGGCCCATGATCAACAGACTTCTCGATTTCTCGCTACGTCATCGCCTTCTCATCGTCGTCGCCTACATCAGTCTCGCGCTGTGGGGCTGGTGGGCGTTGACGCGCACGCCGATCGACGCCATCCCGGACCTGTCCGACAACCAGGTGATCGTGTTCACCGATTGGAGTGGGCACAGCCCGCAGGAGGTTGAGGACCAGGTGACGTACCCCCTGACCGTCAACCTTCAGGGACTTCCCGGCGTCCGCGTCGTGAGGTCGCAATCCGCCTTCGGCTTCTCGATGATCTATGTCGTTCTCGAAGACGACGTTGACGTGTACTTCGCTCGCACGCGCGTGCTCGAGCGGCTGAATCTCGTATCCAGGACACTGCCCGCTGGCGTCGTGCCAACCCTCGGGCCCGACGCCACTGGCGTGGGCCACGTCTTCTGGTACACGGTCGAGAGCCCGACTCATTCCCTGCGCGACCTACGCAGCCTGCAGGACTGGTTCATTCGCTATCAGCTCAATGCTGTTCCGGGTGTCGCCGAAGTCGCATCTGTGGGCGGCATGGTGCAGCAATACCAGATCGACATTGATCCAAATCGGCTGAAGGCGTACGGACTGCCCTTGAGTGCGGTCGTGGCCGCAGTGCGCAACAGCAATCTCAACGTAGGCGGCAACGTCATCGAGTCGAGCGGGGCATGGTTGATTGTGCGGGGCGTCGGTCTCGTGCAATCCGTCGATGACCTCAAGAAGGTCGTCATCACGGCGTCGGGTGGAGTGCCGGTGTATGTCGACCAGGTCGCAACAGTTCAAATAGGCGACGCTTTTCGGGTGGCGTCGCTTGTGAAAGGGACGCAAGAGGCAGTCGGTGGAGTCGTTGTCGCGCGCATCGGTACGAACACCAATGCGGTCATTCAGGGCGTGAAAGCACGGATCGCGGAGATTCAGTCTGGCCTTCCGGCGGGCGTTCGCATCGTGCCGTTCTACGACCGCTCACGCTTGATCGAGCGGGCCGTCAGCACACTGCGGACCGCGTTGATCGAGGAAATTCTCCTCGTCACACTCGCCCACGTGATCTTCCTCATGCACGTGAGGTCGATCCTCATCGTCACGCTTCCGCTTCCACTGGCGGTGCTGGCGTCGTTCCTGGGGATGTACTACGCGGGTATTTCCTCAAACATCATGAGCCTGGCCGGGATCGCCATTGCCATTGGCGTTCTGGTGGATGCAGGAATCGTCGTCACGGAGAACGCTTTCCGATTCATCGAACAGCGAGGCATCGACACTCGTGACCGGGGGGCGGTGCTGCAGGCAGTGCTCGACTCGACACGGCTGGTTGGGCGTCCGGTGTTCTTCTCGATGGCGATCATCCTGCTTGCCTTTGTGCCCGTGTTCGCGCTGACCGGCCAGGAGGGCAAATTGTTTCAACCGCTGGCGTTTACCAAGACGTTCGCGGTGCTGGGAGCCACCTTCATTGCGGTCACGTTGGTCCCAGTGCTCTGCAGTGCCCTGATTCGCGGGCGTATTCATCGCGAGCAGGACAACCCCATCATGCGGATGCTCAGGGCGCTCTACCAACCCGTCCTGCTCAGTGCCCTGTCACATCGACGAGTGACCTTGGGTATCGCGGGGTTGTTGCTCGCCGGCGCGCTGTTGTTGGCGCGCGGTATCGGCAGTGAGTCCATGCCGCCACTCGACGAAGGCGATCTCATGTTCATGCCGATTGCGGATCCGAGCATCTCGCTGGCTGAAAACACAAAGATTGCGGTCCAGCAGAACGCGGCCCTGATGAAGTTTCCTGAGGTGCTCAGCGTTGTGGCCAAAGTCGGTCGAGCGGAGACCTCCACGGATCCAGCTCCGCTCAACATGACGGAGACGATCATCCAGCTCAAGCCTCGCGGCGAATGGCGCACCGGCATGACGCTGGACCGGTTGCGCGCAGAGATGGGCCGCGCCGCCCAACTGCCCGGTGTGTCAAACATCTGGACGATGCCCATCATCAACCGGATCGACATGCTCACCACGGGCGTGCGTTCCGAGGTTGGTGTCAAGGTGTACGGGAGCGATCTGGCCACCCTCGAGCGGCTTGCCAGACGGATCGCCGACGTGGTCCGTGCGGTACCGGGTGCCAGCAACGTGTACCCCGAACAGATCACGAGTGGCCAGTATCTCAACGTGGTCGTCGACCGGGACGCAGCGGCGAGGTTCGGTATCGGCGTCGGTGATGTTCAAGCCGTCATCGAAACCGCAATCGGTGAGTCGGTCGTGACGACAACGATTGAAGGCCGGCAACGCTTCCCGGTTCGGGTCCGCTACGCCTCCGAGTTTCGCAGCGACACAGAGGCGCTGGGCCGTGCCTTGGTCGCTGCGCCTGATGGGACGCAGATCCCACTGAGCCAGTTGGCGACGGTTCAGCACACGCGAGGGCCGGTCATGCTGGCGTCCGAGAACGGCCTCTTGCTGTCGACCGTCCTGCTGAATGTTCAAGGCCGCGATGTCGGCGGCTTTGTTGAAGAAGCCAAGGCCACACTCGCGCGCGATGTCACCCTTCCGGCCGGTTACTACATGGCCTGGACTGGGCGTTGGGAAAACGAAGCCCACGCTCGGCAGCGATTGCTGGTGGTCGTTCCGATCGCCTTGCTCGTGATCTTTGCGCTGCTCTATTGGACATACGGCTCCGCCGTCGAAGCCGCGCATGTCCTGCTTGCGGTGCCCTTCGCGCTCACGGGCGGTCTGTACCTCGTCTGGGCGCTTGGCTACAACTTCTCTGTTGCCGTGTGGGTGGGATTTATCGCGCTGTTTGGCACGGCCGTTCAGACGGGCGTTGTGATGGTCATCTACCTCGAGGAGGCGGTCGAGCGGCGCCGCCAATCCCAGGGTGGCCGTCTCACGCGCGAAGCGTTAAAGGCCGCCGTGATCGAAGGCGCATTGCTTCGATTGCGCCCGAAGGTCATGACCGTTTCAACCGTAGTGGCGGGATTACTTCCGATCATGTGGAGCACCAGCGCAGGTGCCGAGGTCATGAAGCCACTGGCCACTCCAGTGCTCGGGGGCATGGTGTCCTCGCTGCTTCATGTCCTTGTGGTCACGCCGGTGATCTTCTTCTGGATTCATGAGCGCGAATTGGTGCGCAGGGACAAGGAGACGCAATGACAGGTTCGTTTCGACGTGTTTGGGGAGTGTTGGCACTCGGGGTGTGTGTCTTCGCGATGGCGTGTGCTGGTGGCGCAACCAACGCAGCCTTGAAGGAAATGCAGCGGGTGAAGGCAGGTGACTTCGACATCGTCCTTCTCTCCGAAGACGGGGCGCTCAATCAAGGTAAGGATGCGTTCGTCATCGAGTTTCGCAAAGCCGACGGCTCACTGGTTGACGTTGGCGCGGTCACGACCAGCGCGAATATGGCCATGCCGAACATGACAATGCCCGGCAACGTTCAAGTGGAGAGAACTGACGTCCCTGGACGATACCGAGCGACCGGAGATTTTGGGATGGCCGGGGGGTGGCAGATGAAGATTGATTGGAATGGGCCGGCCGGCCAGGGCTCGGTCAATTTCGATGGAACCGTGCAATGAAGTGGAGACTTGCGACCGCGGCGCTGAGCCTCTGTCTCGCTACGCCAGCGCGTGCGCAGGTGGCTCGTTCCGACGAAGGCCTCAGTCTCGCGCAGGCCATCGCTACCGCGCTTTCACAAGAACCTGCTGTCCGCGCAGCCATAGCGGATGTAGAGGTCGCGCGCGGCATGACGCTTCAGGCCGGCCTTCGCGCCAATCCCATGATGTCCGTCGAACGCCGCGAGGAGCCGGGCGGCACCGACATGGCGACTGACATTCGCGTCGATTGGCCCCTTGAGCTATTTCGTCGCGGATCGCGTGTGGCTGTGGCGAACGCCGAGCTGAGCGTCGCGGAGCACGTTGAGGCGGACGTTCGAAGGCAGCTCATTGGCGATGTGGAGGCGGAGTATGGCGCGGTGGCAGCAGCGCAGCGGGAACTCGCGGTCACCGATGAAATGATCGCCGCGGCTACGAAGCAGCTCGAACAGTTGCGAGCTCGGGCGACGCAAGGCGCAACTCCCACGCTCGATGGCGATGTGATGGACGTCGAGGTCCGTAGGATGCAAGCGGAGCGAGTGATCCAGGTCGCCCGGTCTGATCGATCATTGCTGCGCTTGAAGCGACTGCTCGGGATGGCGGCGGATGCCTCGCTGCAGGTCAGCCAGTCGCTGGAAGAACTGGTAGCTGGTGTTGCTGCAGATACCAACGTCGTAGCGACACGTCCGGACATCCAGGCGTCTGAGGCTCGCGTCCGCGTTGAAGAGAACCGTTTGGTCGCGGCACGCAACGAGGGCCGTCCTGATGTCACGGTGTTCGGCTCGTACATGCGAATGGATACCGGGTTTTCGCAGCGAGGTATCGGCGCGGGTGGCAGTTTGGAGCGAGTACGCGGGCAGTTCAATTATCTTGCCGCGGGCGCCATGGTCACTGTGCCCCTGTGGAACCGGCAGCAAGGAAATATTGCGGTTGCGGTGGCTGCGCGAGACGGAGCCGAGGCGCGTCTGCAGGCAGCGCGGTTGACGGCATCGTCAGAAATTGCGGAGGCGCGGATTCGGCTTCTCCATGCTCGTGATGCCGCTTCTCTTTATCAAGAGGGGATACGACCGCTGGCACTTCGCAACCTCGAGACAGTGCGAGAGACATACCAGCTCGGGCGCGCAACGGTATTCGACGTGCTGGCGGAACAGCGGCGCTATCTCGATGTGGAGCGCGCATACGCCGAGGCGCTTACGGAAGCGTACGCGGCGGCAGCGAGCCTTCGCAGAGCGACGGGAGAACTGCGATGAGACGTGTCGAGCTTTCCTGGCTAACGATCGGTATCGGCGTCATCACACTCTTGCTGCTGGGCGCGGCGGGCGCCTATCTGTGGGTACCCCGTCCCAACGCAACCACATCCGTCAGGTCGAATGGCCGCGACGTTGTCCCGTCTGCGATTGGTAGCGGACCTCTGCCCGATGTTGCGATCACCCTCTCCGACGATGCAGTCAAGAAGGCCGGAGTTGTGATTAGCCCGGTCACGATGTCGGACAGTCGGGGCAGTATTCGCCTCACGGGGACTGTTCAACCGAACGCGTACCGTGAAGTGGTCGTAGCGCCGCTGGTGTCTGGCCGCGTCACGCGGGTTCTGGCCATGCTGGGAGATCGCGTGGGAAGGAATGCTCCCGTCGTCGAGATTTACAGCCAGGACTTGGCGGACGCGCAAACACGATATTTGTCGATGCGAGCGGACTTTCAGGCGATTGAACAGGAGATTGTGCGCACCGATCGCCTCGCTGAAATTGGTGCCGCCAGCCAGCAGGAACGCGAACGGATTCACGCCGAGCACCTTCGGCACGCGACTGAGGTCGAGAGCGCAAGAACACGTCTTCAGCTTCTCGGCATGACGCCAGAGCAAATCGCCGGGTTGACTGGCTCTGGGCAAGTCGCTGCCACGACGACGGTCGTTTCGCCGATCGCAGGGGTCGTGACAGCTCGCAACGTCAATCCTGGTACAACCGTGGATTCCTCGACACCATTGGTCACGGTGGTGGACCTCTCAACTGTCTGGGTAATCGGCGACCTGTACGAGCGCGACTTTGCGCGGGTGTCAGTGGGAATGCCGGCGACCGTCACCACAACCGGTTTTCCCGGTCAGGAGTTGATGGGGAAGGTTGCGTATATCGATCCCCAGGTTCGAGCCGAAACGCGCACCGCGAACGTTCGCGTTGAGGTCCCGAACGCAGGCCAGCAATTACGGCTTGGCATGTATGCGGAGGTTCAGGTCGAGGTCGCCGCAACGAACGGGGGCTCGATCCTCGTGCCACGTTCGGCGATTCAGAATGTCGCCGACCGAACAGTGATTTACATCGCCGACCCAGGACAACAAGGCCGATTTATCGAGCGCGAGGTTCGCCTTGGCGAGGTATCTGGAGACAAGGTCGCCGTGCTGTCAGGCGTCCACAATGACGACCGGGTTGTAATCGCCGGTAGTTTTTCGCTTCGCGCGGAGGGCGATCGCCTCGGGCTCAGAGCGTCCGCGATTTCTACGACGGCCGCTCAAAGGTGACGGTTCGCGCCGAGAGATTCGGCACGGCCGTCCGCCCTGCTCCCATCCACGCCTCGGAGTAGCGATTCGTAAGTGCGCGACCACCCGTCCACCACTCCCGCTCGGTGGATGCAGACGCCGGCAGAGCAAATCCGAGCAATGCTTCCATCTGCTCGAATGTGAGCACGACGCAAGCGGCGTAGCGACGCTCCAGGTAGATGTAGAGCGAGAGGTACTCGGCAGGAACGTGCGGTCTGGAGCGTTCAATCGGGACAACGGTAGCTGGCGGTTCCGGGAGAGGTCGGTCCCGGTGCCACAACCTCTTAATCGACTGAAGCAGCGTTATCCAATTCATCATCCTGCGTTACGTTTATCGTGCGTCCACACCGACTGGTGCGTCTGTGCTCAATTGAACAGCAGCGCGAGCCGCATTCGCCGTATGCTCGCGTGACTAGTTTCCCTGAGTTCTTCGTCCCGCCCCCGAGGTTCTCTCATCAAAGCTCATCGCGTCGGAAGCCCCCGACAGGGGGACACCGGCTGATCCACGTCCGCAAATGCTCTCTACCATGAAGACCAGAACAGATCACACGCTCCTCCGCCATCTGCGCGAGCTGATCGCCGCACTCGATCGCCGCGCGCCACGACTCGAGCGCGACGACGAGCGTGACATCGCGCAGGATGCCCAGGTGTTGCGGCGCGCGGCGTTGCGCCGTATCGCAGAGCTCCAGGAATCCCGCCAGCAGGGCGGAAGCACTAATGACAAGCCGTGAACCTGTCGCCAGTCCGTACGGAAGTGTGCAAACCGGAACAGCCTCGGCTCCGAAGGGTCTGTACGCTTTGAACATGCAAACGGGTCAACTGAAGGGAGCCGTGACAGCGGCGTGGATTCTGACGGTCGGCGTTCTCACCTACATCTCAGACCCAACGTCTGTCACCGGGTGGACCGTTCTGGCGGTCGTGGCGGCGATACCGCCTGTTGTCATGATGAGGCTCTGGCGTGTGCCCGCGCAGACTGTGTCTGAGAGTATCCGGGAAGCGCTTCGATAAGTTCGACGGCAGCAAACTGACGGCTTCAGGTCATCACCTGTTGCAGTGACCCTATCGTCCGGTCACAATCCTGACGGTGTCGACGTGCACGCGTGACCGCGTGGGAGTGCCGGCGACAGCGTCGGCTGAGACCTTCAGCATCTTGGTTTCGCCAGGACCGATCTCACCGTCGGCCGTGAATGGGACGGTCGCCATCACCCCGCCGGTGTCATCCATGTAGGTGAGCTGCCCTTGCAGATCGGCAACCGCAACGTTGCTGCGGTTGGTCCATGAGATCGCCGTGGCTCGCGTGTCGTTGTTCGGCAGCTGTTCCACTTGCCAGCCGGCGGCCGCGAGAAGCTGCGACGGATCCGTTTCAAGGATGGCTCTGACCTTCTCATCTGCCGTGAGTCGCTCGTCGGCTGCCGCCTGTTCCTGACGGCCGCAAGAAGCTACAAAGACAACCAGCAGCAGCGCAACGACGGACGACCGCGTCACTTGCGGAGCGTCTTCCTGATTGAGGCCCAGTCCTCGAGCGTGCATGCGTAGCGATTGACCGCTTCGCCAGCATTCCAGGAAAAGAATGCATTCCAGACGAACGGCTTCACCAGCGTGGACGGTTCAGTTACGGTCAGGACGTACTCGAGCCGGTTGCCGTCCTGGGCAACGGTGAAGCGCTCGTTGATCGCCACGTTCTGAGTTTGCGGCGCGCCCGAACGGTCAAAGTACGGCCAGTTGATCCTCGACGTATCGACGACCAGCGTCTTGCCGTCCCATCGTCCAACTGAATAGCCAAGCGGCGATCGCGGCGCCGTCACCGCCCCGGTGCCACCCGCGTCCATGTGAATCCTGCGCACGGCATCGAACTCCTCGAATCGGACTTCGATATCGCGCCCGACCTGAACGAACTGCATCGGGTAAGGGTTGCCCATCAGCGCGGGCATGCCAGGGGCGACGCACCTGGTCAACGGGTTGTCGGTGATGTCGTCCCACTTGGCGACGGCCGCCGCCGCCGACGGTGTGAGCTGGTAGTTCGAGCGCCCCGCGAAGAACCATGCGGGAGTGCCCTGGCTCCAGACTCGAAAGATGCTGTCGCCCAGGGGAGCCGCAGGGGTCTTGGTCGCGGCAACCGCGGTACCGCCGGCGGACTTCGTCGACCACCGCGGCTCGCGCACGCCGCCGACGAGCAGTTCGATGCCATCGGGCAAGAGCACATGATTCACCTGGAGGTACCGGTCACGGCGAGTCGACGGCCAGCCGGCGACGCGAACCCGGTCGCCAACCTTGACCCTGTCGCCGGTCAGCCCTCGGCGGCTTTGCGCACTGACCGCCCCGCCTTCGAGATACCACACCGACTTTGCGCCCTTCGGGTCGGTGCTCGTCACTTCCAGCAGGATGTGGGGATTCTTCCACGAGACCCGGGACACCACGCCTTCGACTTCCGTGACGGTGTCGCGATTGAATTCCGACATCGAATGATGCGCGGTGACTGAGAGGGGAAGGGCCGCCAGCATGGCCACAACGATGGCACTGGCGCGTCTGTGATGCCGACTCATCGCTTCCTCCAGGATGTGGTGAGAAAGCGAGATCTTACTGCGCTGCGCCCATCCCGAGCCGCTCGATCTGTCTGATGCAGGTTGCCAGTGCAGCCTTTGTGGTCGTCAACGCTGAACGACTGAACGGCTGCCCGATTACGGTCAATAGCGCCGAGAAACGCCGCAGCGCTGGCTGATTACCACGGGCGTCGTCAAATGGTGGCAACTCCGCGGCAAGAGCGAGCGCCGTCGGAGGTCGGTCTTTCTGGTTCATCGACAGAGTCTTGAGAATGGCTCGTTCGAGCCTCGGGCTGATGTCCGGCGCGAGCCGTGAAGGTGGCACCGGTTGGCCGTTCTTGCGTGCTGCCGAGTCCGGTCGTTGCCCGGTGACAAGTTCGTACAGAATCGCCCCAACGGCATAGATGTCGGTGCACGCACACAGCTGATCGCCTGACGCCACCGATTTGCCGAAGTCAATCATCCGCACCTGTCCGTCCTGATCGATCAAGACATTCGAGGGCGCCAGATCGCCGTGCAGCACTCCCTGGCTATGGACGGCCGCCAGCGCGGAACAGAGTTGGTGGGCGATGTGAAGCACCTTTTCCTCCGCCAGGCGGCCGGTACGTTTGACGAGCTCCGCCAGATTGCCTCCGTGCACGAGCTCCATCGAAAAGAACATCGTCCCGCCTTCTTCCCCAATGTCGAAGACTCGACACACCGCCTGATGCGTAATCCGTCGTGACAGCCGCACCTCCTGATTGATGCGTGCCCGCGTCGATGCGTTTGCCGAGCGAATCAGTTTGAGCGCGACCGGCGTCTTGAGAAGCAGGTCGTCGGCATGCCAGACATCCCCGCGACCACTGCGGCTGATGCGTGCGATCATCCGATACCGTCGGGCAAACACATCGCCGGCCGAAAAACGCGTCCGCTGTCCCGATGGTTGTGTCTTAGGCAGTGCCATCGACCACCCCCAGCAACCCGGCCGTCTTGCCGTCGACCGCGACGAAGACGACACGCTGTCCCTGTTGTCGCAGGCGTTCCGGCCAGTCACCCAGACAGTCGATCGAGAGTCCAAGTGCGGCGAAACGTTCCGCGTCGCCGACGACGACGGTGTGGCCCCCGGCGGCCCCAGTCGCCAGCGCGAGCATTTCGTCCTCCGGACGGCCGTCAACCGTCACGATCGAGACGAGCATTGGTTTCAACATGAGTTGAAGATAGCGGCCGGGTGGCGGGCGGGTCCTTCCGTGCGGCTGGAATTTCTCTTGTAGAATTCTTCCGGATGCCTGAACGGCCGATTCGTGTCTACCGATTCGGATCGTTCGTCCTCGATGTCGCCGACCGTTCGCTGAAGCGGAAGGGCGCCGCGATAGCGCTGACTCCCAAGACCTTCGACTTGCTGGTCACGCTGGTCGAGAACGCTGGCCGTCTCGTCGAAAAAGAGACGCTCATGCGCACCGTCTGGCCTGATGTCGCCGTGGAAGAGGGTAACGTGACGAAGGGCGTGTTCAGCCTTCGCCAGCTGCTCGAAGCCGACGGCGCCCCTCCGTGCATCGAGACCGTGCCCAAGCGCGGCTATCGATTCATCGCATCAGTGACCATCGCCCACCAGGACGAGCCACGGGCACCGATCGCTGCGGTGCCAGCAGCCGCAGCCCGCCCCCAGGAAAACTCGATCGCGGTTGTGCCCTTCAGCGACATGAGCGCCGACCGGGACCAGGAGTTTTTCTGCGAAGGGATGAGCGAGGAAATCATCAACGCGCTCGGCCGTGTTCCTGAGCTGCGGGTTGCGTCGTACATGTCGTCGCAGCGTGTCAAAGGGAAGACGGAGGACACGCAGACAATCGGACGTGAACTGAAGGTCGCGTGGTTGCTCGAGGGCAGCGTTCGCAAGGCCGGGGATGCGGTCAGGATAGCCGTGCAGCTGGTGCGCGCCGATGACGGATTCAGCGCGTGGAGCGGCCGGTTCGATCGGAAGCTGGATGACATCTTCAGCATTCAGGACGACATCGCCGCCACGATCGCCCAGACACTGACCCAGCGTGTCGGGAAGCCCGCGCCACTTGTCACCTCGACGACCTCGCACAGCGAAGCCTACTCGCTCTACCTCGAAGGCCGGTACCTGTGGAACAAGCGTCCGGGCGATGTGGTGTGGCAGGCGATCGATCGATTCGAGCGCGCTATTTCGATCGACCCGCGATTTGCCCCCGCTCACGCCGCTCTTGCCGGCGTCTACGGAACGTTGGGCGCCTGGGAGTACGGAATTCTTCCGCCGGCGGATGCACTGGCGAAGGCAAAAGCCGCGGCCGAACGGGCACTCGAACTGGATCCGCAGCTCGCCGCCGGGCACACGGCCGTCGGTTACAGCACGCTGCATTTCGACTGGAATGCCGAGAGAGCGTGCCGGGAATTCGATCAGGCGATTGCGCTCAATCCCGCGTGGGTCGAAGCACACCATTGGCATTCCCATGCGTTGTGCGCGGCTGGACGTTTTCACGAGTCACTGGACGCGTGCCGTCACATCGTCGAGCTCGATCCGGTGAATCCGCTGATGCACGCCCATGTGGCCTGGCACCACTACATGGCGCGCGAATATGCGGACGCCCTGGCGCAAGCCGAGAAAGTCACGCGCATGGAACGGGGATTCCATTGGGGCTACTTCTTTGCCGGGTGGGCCCTCGAAGGACTCGGGCGCGGAGACGACGCGGTGAGCAGCTTGAAGGAGGCGGTTCGCTGCTCGTCGAATAATCCGGTGATGCTGTCAGGCCTCGGCCACGCGCTGGCGGCAATCCAGGATCGGCGGGCCGCAGGTCGAGTGATTCACGATCTCGAGCGCCTCCGCGGTGACAAAGGCCTCTTTGCCTACGAGATCGGCGTGATTCATGCCGCTCTCGCGCATGTCGATGCAGCCTTCGAATGGTTGTCGCGCGCGGTCAAGGAGCGATCCGGATGGATCGTGTACTTGCTTCGCGACCCCCGATTGGATGGCCTGCACACTGATCCCCGCTTCGTCAAACTGCTGGAAGGAAGAATTCCATAAGAAAACTTCCAGCCTTCTGGAAGGACTCCCGCCATGGGCGCCGCGTATCGTGTGCCCATGATGAATCAACTGCTCAAGTCCGTCTTCGGGTCCCACTACCAGCACCTGCAGGCTCTCTTTCAGAGAGGCCCGGCCTTCGATACCGATCCTGTCTGCGGCATGTCCGTGGGAACGGCGCCTGCAGGCGGCGCGCGCGAGTTCCAAGGCACCACGTATTACTTCTGTTCGAGCGGCTGCAAGACGCGATTCGATCGAGACCCGGCGCGCTACGTCCCGCTGCGCGCGGCCGACACGTTTCCAACCGACCCGTCGGGGCTGCCCGCATGCCTCCCCTCTGACGTCGTCGAGTTGACCGACGGCGCCACGTTCGACCTCCGAATCACGCCGATCGCGAAGCGCATCGGCGACTCGACGGTGCGCATGGTGGCCTACAACGGATCGATCCCGGGACCCACGCTGAAGGTTCGGCAGGGCTCGGAGGTGCGGATCAACGTCCTCAACCAGGGCGATCTGGATGCCACCGTGCACTGGCACGGCGTGCGCGTCGAGAATCAATACGACGGCACGCACTCGACCCAGGCCCCGATAGGTGTCGGCGGGACGTTTAGTTATCGCGTCCGGTTCCCCGATGCGGGCCTCTATTGGTATCACCCGCATACTCGCGAGGATTACGGCCAGGAGATGGGGCTGTACGGCAACATCCTGGTCGTTCCGTCAACGCCCGATTACTGGCCGCCGGTGAATCGGGAAATCGTTCTCACGCTTGACGACATCCTGCTCGAGGGGGGAGCGATCGCACCCTTCAGCAGGACCGGAACCACGCACGTCGCGATGGGCCGGTACGGCAACGTGCTGCTGGTGTCCGGCGATCCCGATCTTTCCTTGACCGCACAGGCCGGAGAGGTCGTGCGGTTCTACCTGACCAACACCGCGAACGCTCGCGTCTTCAACGTCGGCATCGATGGCGGACGCATGAAGGTCGTCGGTGGCGACAGCGGACGCTGCGAGCACGAGGCGTTTGTCGACGACGTGATCCTCGCCCCGTCCGAACGTGTGGTCGTCGACGTACTGTTCGACAGGGCCGGCACGGCCACGCTCGAGCATCACACGCCGGATCGCTGTTACCGGCTTGCGGCCATCACCGTCGGCGTGGACCGCGTAACCCCGTCGTACGCGGCTGAGTTCGAGACGCCGCGTCAGAACGCCGACATGGTGAACGAGCGGTCACGGATTGCGGCCTTCCTCGATGCGCCGCCAGCCAGGACGATCGCCTTCGTCGCCGAGATGAACATGAGTGCGCCGGCGGGTGGCGCCGTCGTCTACTCCTGCCCCATGGATCCGGAAGTCATCGGCAAGGAGGGCGACCGTTGCCCGAAGTGCTTCATGAAGCTTCTGCCTTCGCTCGCGGAAGACACCGACGCAGTCCACGCCTCGTTGCCACACGCGCACCGCTCCGGCAGCCGGGAGCAATCCGGCGGCATCGAGTGGGAAGACGACATGGTCGACATCAACCGCATCACGACACCCGCTAACACTCGGTGGAAACTCGTCGACCGGACATCAGGTGCAGAGAACCATGCCATCGATTGGCGGTTCAAGGTCGGCGATCAGGTGAAGATTCGTCTGGTAAACGAGATGGACTCCGATCACCCCATGCATCATCCGTTTCACATCCACGGGGCCGGTCGCTTCCTGGTCGTGAGCCGGGACGGCGTCGTCGAGCCGAATCTCGTGTGGAAGGACACGGTGCTGGTACGGACCGGGCAGACCGTGGACATCCTGCTCGATGTCAGCAATCCGGGCGTCTGGATGGCCCACTGCCATATTGCCGAGCATCATGAGAGCGGGATGATGTTCTGCTTCACGGTGACGCCATGACGGGCGCTCCCGCGCCGAGCGTGGGCGGCCCGTAAAGGGCCGCCCTACGCCTACGTCTCGCGGCCCGTAAAGGCCGCCTTACGCCGACGTCTCGCGGTCCATGAAGGGCCGCGCCGCATGTATGCCCCTACGCGGTGACCAGCTTGTCCTTGTCTTTCGCCGCCATCGCCGCCTCGTAGGCCTGCCGGTAACCGCGTGCAATCGCCCGCATCGCCCGGCCGATGTCGTCGTAGACGTGATCGTCCAGGTTCGCGAACGAGATGCGCACCGACCAGTCAGGCGCCGCAAAGCCGCTGCCGTTGAGCAGCACGATGCCGTGGTCTTCCGCCAGGCGGAACACGATGTCGAGCGGGTGCACGTTCTCCTTCATCCACGCGACCATCTCGTTGCCGAGGTACTTGCGGGCAAAGAACTCGAAGTCGATCAGCCCGTAGTAGTAGTCGAAGAACTCGTTGGTGTTGACTTCGATGCCGAGCCCTTCGATCGTCGCCTCGACGCGTTTCTTGACGATGCTGATGCAGGCCTGCTGGTACGCCTTCTTCACGTCCATCAGCTCTGACAGCGAGAACATCGTCATCATCACCTGCTGCGGCAGCGACAGGCCGGCGGTGTGATTGAGCGCGACGTCGCGGCTGTCGGCGACGATGCGGTCGATGAAGGCGAGCTTGCGCGGCTCGAGCGTGAGCCCGCCGTAGCGCTTGTCGAGCACCTGTTTGAGCGGCTCAGGATGCTTCGCGATCATCTCGTCGAAGATGTTGTCTTCGTGCAGCGCAATCGCGCCCAGGCGCCAGCCGGTGCAGCCGAAGTACTTGCTGTAGGAGTAGACGCCGATGGTGTTCCTCGGGAACTCTCCCATCAGCGAACGGAAGCCCTTGACGAAGGTGCCGTAGACGTCATCGGTCAGCAGGATGAGATCCGGCCGCTTCTTGAGCACGGCTCCGATCCGCTTGATCGTGTCGGCTGACATCGCCACGGCGAACGGGTTGCCGGGGTTGACCACGAAGAACGCCTTGACCTTCGGGTCGAGCAGCTTGTCGATCTCTTCCTGCGGATACTGGAACTTGTGCTCCTGCTTGGCGTGCACTTCGACGAAGTGCAGGTCGTAGTCCTCGAGATGCGCCATCTCGAGATACGGGGTGAAGATCGGCACGCCGAGCGCGATGGTGTCGCCGGGATTGAGGATGCGGTTGCTCTTGAGCGACTTGAAGATGTAGCACATCGCGGCCGTGCCGCCCTCGACCGCGTAGAGCTTGAAGTTGCCCTTCGGACGCGGCGAGCCGCACATCGCCCACTGCAGGTACTCCTGCACGATCTGCTCGTTGTGCACCAGCATCCGGTCCGGCACCGGGTAGTGGTCGCCGATGATCGAGTCCACCAGTTCGTGGACGAACGCGTCGGCGTCGAATTTGAACTTCGACACCGCAAACGACACCATCTCCTGGAGGCAGGATGCGCCAGGCATGTCGGCGTGCGCTTTCAGCCACTCTTCGAGCCGGCTGGCAATGCCCGCTGCCTTGGGCATGCCGCCCACGCCCGGCGGCAGGTCGAGCACGCGCTTGCTCTCGGTAATCGCAAACTGCCCGAGCAGGAAGAAGGCCTCGCGCGGTTCGGTGGCCACCCAGTTCGGGTTGCCGCGGCCCGCGTTCAAGTACGAGACCGAGTTTTCCTTCGCCGACTTCGATGCGACCTTGGCGAGGAAGTCCTTGATCTCGAACGGGCCCAGCTTCTCGTACTCTTTCAACGTCGAATGATCCATCAGCGTGCTCCTTAAAAGATGCGCGGGCTCATGACAGCAGGATGATCAGGACCATGCCCCAGATCGTCAGCAGCGTGTTGCCGACGGCGTAGGTCACGGTGTAGCCGAGCGCGGGCACCTGGCTCTTCGCCTGATCGCAGACAAGGCCGAGCGACGCGGTCGTGGTGCGCGCGCCGGAGATGATCCCGAGCGTCAGCGCGTCATGGAACTTGAAGAGGTACTTGGCGACGAACATCCCGAGTACCAGTGGAATCGTGGTCGCGGCGGCGCCCCACACGAACAGGCCCATGCCTTGCGTCTTCAAGCCGTTGACGAAGCCCGGGCCTGCGGAAATGCCGACGATGGCGATGAAGATGTTCAGGCCGACCGAGTTCATGAACCAGATGGTCGGCGTGGGGATGCGCCCGAACGTCGGACGTACCGACCGCAGCCATCCGCCGATGATGCCCGCCACCAATGCTCCACCCGCGGTAGACAGCGTCAGCGGTACTCCACCGATGTTCAGAACGAGCGAGCCGATCAGGCCGCCGATGACGATCGCCGCGCCGATGAACGCGACGTCGGCCACGTCGGTGACCTTATCCGCGACGCCCAGCAGCCTGGTGGCGGCCGTTGTTTCCTGCGTCCGGCCGACGATGGTGAGCAGGTCACCGCGCTGAATCGTGGTGTTGGCCAGAATCGGAATCGAGGTGGCGGTTGCGCCGCGTGTGATCTTGCGCAGGAAGACGCCGCGCGTTTCCGGCATCTGCGCCAGTTCCATCAGCGTCTTGCCGTCCACGTCCTTGTTGCTGACGTAGACGTCCAGCGCGCCGACCGGCACCGCCAGCAGTTCCGGATCTTCGACCTCGACCGCGTTCGCGCCGAGCAGCGAGACCAGCGCGTCGCGGCTGCCGGCAACGGCGACCACGTCGCCTTCGCGCAGCATCGTGTCTTCAGTGGCCTCCTCGATCGTCCCGTCGGCGCGACGAATGCGCAGGATGAACAGGCGTGCGCCTGACGTCTCCTTGGCTTCCATCAGCGCCAGGTTACCGACCGTGCCGGGCATCTGGATCTGACGCGCGCGTGCTTCAGCGGCGCCGACACTCAGGCCGGCGGCTCGGCCGCCAGGCTGGACGCGGAATGCGCGCACTTCCCAGCGGCGCCATGCCGAGTTGGGCCCGCCGAGTTCCTTGCTGCCGCCGAACTTTTCCTCGTAGTCCTTGCACGCAGCCACGAGATCGATCCCGAGCAACTTGGGTCCGAGCACGGCAATCACGACCGCCGAGCCCATGGTGCCGAACATGTAGGTCACCGCATAGGCGATCGGCATCGAATCGAGCAGTGCCTTGGCCTGGTCGGCGGCGAGGCCCAGCCGGTTGATGGCATCGGTCGAGAGTCCCATCGCCGCGGAGATCGTCTGCGAACCTGAGTACAGGCCGGCGGCGTAGCCGAAGTCGTAGCCAGCGAACTTCGCAATCGCGACGGGCACCAGCAGGCTGAAGATGCATTGCACGACGGTGAAGATCGCCTGCGGCACGCCGTCCCTGGCGACGCCGCGCACGAACTGCGGGCCGACGCCGTAGCCGACGGCGAACAGGAACATGAGGAAGACCGTTGCCTTGAGGGGCTGCGCGATGGTGATCCCGATCTGTCCGATCAGGACGCCTGCCAGCAGAGTGGCCGTGACCGCCCCGAGGCCGATGCCCTTGAAGGTGAACTTGCCAAAGTAATAGCCAATGGCAAGGGTGAGAAAGATCGCCAGTTCCGGGTATTGACGCAGCGTCGCAAAGAGCCAATCAATCATGGAGTTTCTCCGTTTGCCGGGTCTGTGCTTGACCACCCCATGATCGAAGTGGTCGCACGGGTGCGGCTATGCCGAATCGGAGAGGGGAGGGACTGGCGCTGAAGGTCCGGTGCGAGGTTGTCTGACAGACAGTGATAGGATCCGGCTCAGCCTTTCAACGCCGTGATCGAATCGTCATCCCGCACCGCAGACCCCGACACTTCTTACAACGTCCTGTTCTTCTGCATCAGGAACTCGGCGCGCAGCATCATGGCCGAGAGCCTGCTGAACCGGTGGGGCGAGGGACGGTTTCGTGGGTTCAGTGCCGGCATTCAGCCGAAGGGGCACATTCATCCGCTGGCGCTGGCCACGCTCGAGCGGCACCAGCTGCCAACCGACGGTCTGTTCAGCAAGACCTGGGCAGAGGTGGCGGAGGTGAAGGCTGCGCGGCTGCACTTTGTGTTCACGGTGTGCGAGGGCGCCGCTCAGCAGCAGGCACCCATCTGGCCGGGCCAGCCCATGACCGCGCACTGGTCGATGGACGACCCCTCGCTGGCCACCGGCTCGCTGGAAGAGCGGGTGCACGCGTTCGAGAAGGCATTCCACACCCTCGACGCGCGCATCAAGCTGTTTACGACGCTTGGCGTCGAGCGAGATCGCGCCGACGTGCAGCGCGATCTCGACGCCATCGGTCTGCCGGCCTAGGCCTTACCTGCCCCCATCGGTCTTGCACACCAGGTTGGGCGCGGCCTCCGGCCGCCCCTGGGCTTCGATCCAGCCGCAGCAGTAGCGGGTACACGCCGCGGGCGGCAGGTCCGCCTTCAGCATCTTGCGGTATTCGGGATAGAGCGTGGCCGCGTATCCCATCGCCGCTTCGCGCGGCAGGTTGTAGGTCCGGATCATGTGATCCGCCTCGGTGTTCTCTCCAGGAAGGTAATGCGGCACCACGCCGCTGTCTTCGAGCCGCGGAATCTCGGTCGCCGAATTGCACACGTTGAACATGCCAACGTTGCCTCGCGGATCGAGCTGATAGGTGCGGCTGACCATGTATGGTTCGGTGAGATAGACCGGATCCTCCTGGATCAGCAGGATCGTCAGCAGGTCGTCATGTCGCGTCAGGTGCGCCGTCACCGTTGCCCGATCGCTGGCCGGAATGCCGTTGCCTCGCCTCTTTCCAGCACATTGGGATCCTAAGCTTAGAATTCCACGTGGACAAGTTGTCGCG